>Ga0316207_10002626_pt1 | contig 18059 bp, 15 predicted proteins | sample 6weekpyrite_MG_FD_204943 | JGI IMG/M metagenome (GOLD analysis project Ga0316207, IMG submission 204943) | Microbial mat bacterial communities from mineral coupon in-situ incubated in ocean water Damariscotta River, Maine, United States -... | ecosystem: Environmental > Aquatic > Marine >...
TCTGTCGTTCCATGGCTTCGAGTACAGAACGTGGGGGCTCAATATCTTTTATTTCATAACGCAGTACCTGTACACCCCAGGGTTCCGCCGCTTCATTAATAATATTTACGATATTGGTGTTGAGGTTGTCACGTTCTTCAAATGTTTTATCCAGGTCCATTTTACCGATTTCTGAACGCATGGTGGTTTGCGCTAACTGGGTGACGGCATAAACATAATTGTCAACACCATAGGAAGCTTTGTAAGGGTCAATCACTTTTAAATAAAGCACACCATCTACGACCAGGGAGATATTATCTTTGGTTATGGTGCTCTGGCTGGGTACGTCCACGGCCTGCTCTTTTAATGAGCGGTCATAAGCAACCTTGTCAATAAAGGGTATTAAAAAGTTTAAGCCGGCTTCCATTGATTTATTGTATTTTCCAAATCGTTCAACAATAAAAGCCCTGTTTTGTGGCACAAATTTTAAAGCTGATTTCAAAAATATAAAAACCAGTATGGCCAGGCCAATCCAGAAATTAAAAACTAAATCCAGTACTTCTTCAAACATATTATTTTCTCCCTTGCATTAGACGCAGATTGGTTCTTATCATTGATTGAATTTCTTTTACATAGGCTTTTCTTCGTGTGGAGTATTTCTCCAGGCCAACCGCCAGTTTCATGGCATCGATAATACCACCATTAGACCTTTGTTTTTCTCGTAGGTTACGCAGTGCGGCATATACACGGCCGGTATTGATGTTATGCATGTAGCTGGCAACAGAGTCATTGATGCTTTTGAATTTTCTGACTTCGTGTTTAGACCCGGTGTCTCGTTTGCTGGGTATAATGCCGCAGCCTTTCCTGTAACACCATTGTCCAAAAATGTTATTTCCTTTTTGTGCAAAGCGTGACAGACCCCAGGCGGATTCATTGGCGGCCTGGGTCATGGCTAATTCAGCAGGAATAATATCAACGCGAGAGAGTAGTTTGTTCCAGTCCGGTTTTTTTTCATTCCATTTGACTGAGTATTTATCAGCGATATTTTTTATCCACTGCTGATCTGTGTTGTGTTTTTTTGCAAAGAGTATTCGTTTACGATAATTCTCTATTACCTGGTTTTTGTTTTTAATAATAGGGCGAAGTGTATCAAAGAATTTCTGCTTCTTTTCTCGGGTGTTTTTGACTTTAGAATAATCAAATGCCTTAGCCTGTATGGCTGGTACAGTTTCTAATGGCACGGGCTTGAATTCCGGTTTGTTGTCTGTGGCTGCATGGCTGGTTACGTTATAGCTAATCGCTGTGACCAGCCCGCATAGTGTTAGCGATGATGTTAAGCGGGTAAATTTCATTATGGTATATATCTCACGTTTGAATATTGTTTTCCAGTACATGGTAAATGGCATTGCACAGTTGTTCTGTGTCGGCTTTGTTAATTATGTATGGGGGCATCACATAAACCAGTTTACCAAAAGGCCTGACCCAGACACCCTGTTCAACAAAGTCGGCCTGTATCTGTTTCATATTGACCGGGTGGGTGACTTCGACAACACCTATCGCGCCTAGTACCCTGACCTCAGCAACGTTACTGAGTTTAGAGCATTTTTGTAATGAGGTTTTGAGCCAGCTCTCTATTTCACCGATTTTAGTTTGCCAGTCTGATTCCAGCAATAGTTTAATGCTGGCATTGGCAACCGCACAGGCCAGTGGGTTTGCCATAAATGTTGGGCCGTGCATAAAAACCCCCGGGTCTCCATTTGAAATGGTCTGCGCAATGTCGGTGTTCACCAGGGTGGCGGCAAGGGTGAGGTAGCCACCGGTTAACGCTTTTCCGACACACATTATATCGGGTTGAATATGTGTGTGTTCACAGGCGAAGAGTTTTCCGGTGCGACCAAAGCCCGTGGCAATTTCGTCAAAGATGAGCAGGACATTGTACTGATCACATAGCTCGCGAGCCCTATTGAGAAAATCGGCGGGGTAGAAGCGCATTCCGCCAGCGCCCTGTACCACGGGTTCCACTATAAAAGCGGCAAGCTTTGCATGGTGCTGTTGTAAGCAGCTTTGCAGGTTTTTCAGGTCGGTTTCACTGCACGGGGCATTTATTTCGCCGCTTGGGGCATCCAGGAATATCTGTTGACTGAGCGCCTGTTTAAACAAACGATGCATACCCGTCACAGGGTCGCATACCGACATCGCACCAAAGGTATCACCGTGATAACCGTTGCGCAGGCTTAGAAAGGTCTGCTTCTCAGGCTGCTGTTTATCGTGCCAGTATTGAATGGCCATTTTCATGGCAACTTCGACTGAAACGGAGCCAGAATCACTAAAGAAGACTGAGCTTAGGTTTTCGGGGGTAATATCGATTAATGTGCTGGCAAGTTCTACAGCAGGTGGATGTGTGAGCCCACCGAACATAACGTGGCTCATGTTGTTTAGTTGTTCAGTGATGGCCTGGTTGAGTCGCGGGTGGTTATAGCCATGGATGGCGCTCCACCAGGAGGACATGCCATCAATTAATTGACGATTATCCGCCAGCTTAAGGCGCACCCCCTGTGCCGAAACAACAGGATATATCGGTAATTCGCTTCCCAGGGATGAGTAGGGGTGCCAGATGAGCTTATTATCCAGCTGTGATAATTGTTGATACTGATCCATAGACATAAAAATGAGTGTATTGTGCGCAAACCATACAGTAACACAGTATGAAGGTCGAGATATGTGAGTGCAGATCAGGCCTTGAGGGCTTTGTAAGTACCAGATTCCGGGAGAAAAATCATATTTAATCAAAGGCTTACTAGAAAATACCCGTGGCTATGATAGGATGAGCCGGAGCATCGAAAGTCTCAATGGGCCTGGCCGCTTATAAGGTCGATTATTAAAGACCTGTAGAGTTAAATCTAATGTATGATTGAGGCTTTTTGAGGGGCTGTGAAAAGCGAGTCTTCAGAATAATCAGGGATATGTAAGGCAACATGACGTATAAAAAGTCAGTAAATAAATTACCCGATGATAATACCACCTGGCGCGAGTGGCATGTGCCGGTTTCATATACTGAATTTAGTCTGGGTGAGATTCTCTCAAGTGCTGAACATATGGCCGCTGAGCAGAATGATATTCCGTTAATGGTTCAGCTAATAGAGAATCCTAAATTCGATATTCCGGGTATTACACTATTTAATGGGTCGGTTGGCATAGACGCCCATGACTGTATTCATGCGATTTTAGGTCGCGGAATGCTACCCAAAGATGAAGCTTTTATCATTGGCTTTACAATGGGCAGTACAAACCGTGTTTCCAGCACGGAAGAAAAACTCTACACCCTCGCCGCAAAATATCTTTATCCAGGGCCTTACAAGTTTAAGGATGACGAAATTCAGGTGTTTAAAGATGCGGTACGCCTGGGCTATATTTCCGATTGCGCTTCCCTGGATGTGGTTGATTACAACGGCTACCTGGATATGAATATCGAGGATGCGCGCCAGGCACTAGGGGTCGAAACCAGTTTGTTAAAAGCCTATTACGAAATAGAAGCGCGACGTTATCCAGATGATATTGCAAGTCAGCGATTATTAAAATAATTCAACAGAAAAATTAATAAGGCTAGATTGTTTATGAAATCCCCACTCGTTTTTGGCTTGCATGCTCATCAGCCCCGATGGTTAAAGGTGCTCCTGGCGGGTATCCCTTTTGCGCTGTTACTTATTATATATCAGGCAGCATCGGACAAACGCCTTGCGGATAACCCACAGGATAAATTACTGCCGAGCTTTTCCCAGATGGCCGATGCAGTTGATCGAATGGCCTTCCAGGAAGACAGGAGAACCGGCGAATATATTTTATGGGTTGATACTGCGAGCAGTCTGAAAAGAATTGCTATTGGGGTGTTACTGGCAACATTTGTTGCGCTGCTGATTGGTTTAAATATGGGTATGTTTTCAGGCATGAGCTCTTTGTTTGCCTCGTTTATTACCTTTATTTCAATGATACCGCCCCTGGCGATATTGCCCATTTTATTTATATCCTTTGGGGTCGGTGAGCTTGGCAAGGTAATGCTTATATTTTTAGGTACTGTGCCTATTTTGACACGGGACGTTTATATGGCGGTTAAAAAAATTCCACGTGAGCAAATTGTAAAAGCCTTAACCCTGGGAGCCTCAGAATTTGCGGTGGTATATAAGGTGATTCTTCCACAGATAATGCCAAGGTTATTAAGTGCCGTGCGATTAAGCCTGGGGGCTGCCTGGTTATTTTTAATTGCATCAGAAGCAATCGCTTCTACTGATGGCCTGGGTTACCGAATATTTCTGGTGCGCCGTTATATGAGTATGGATGTGATTATCCCTTACGTTCTATGGATAACACTGATCGGATTCTTAATCGATTATCTTTTATTGCAGCTGATTAAATATAAATATCGCTGGTATAAAGCGGACTAGAGGCATGCTATGACAAATAATAAGCTTAACACTGGGACGGTTGAACCTAAAAAGCTTGAAATAAAAGATTTGTATAAAAGCTATGGCGGCCGAGTAATACTCGATAATATTGATTTATCGGTGGCTTCCGGTGAGTTGTGTACCGTGGTCGGGCCGAGTGGCTGTGGTAAATCAACCCTGTTAAGGATGATTCTTGGCCAGGAGCCCGCGGATGCTGGTGAGGTAAAACTTGACGGGCAGGCCGTTAGTCACCCGGATACCCAGCGTGGCATTGTTTACCAGAAATACTCTTTGTTTCCAAATCGCACAGTTCTAGATAATGTCCTGCTTGGCAAAGTGTTTACCAGGGAGCAATGGTGGAATCCGTTTAGCCGTAAAAAAGAACACACCGAAGAGGCAATGAGTTACCTGGAGCGGGTGAGATTAACGGATGCCGCGCATAAATATCCCCACGAGCTTTCCGGTGGCATGCAGCAAAGGGCTGCAATTGCCCAGGCATTAATTATGAAGCCGCCCATTTTATTAATGGACGAACCATTTGGCGCACTCGACCCTGATACCCGTGATGACTTACAGCTATTTTTACTAGAGCTGTGGGAGCAGGAAAAGCTAACCATCTTTTTTGTGACACATGATCTGGTTGAGGCCTGTTATTTAGGTTCGAGGTTGTTAGTATTATCGCAGTATTATACCGATGATAGAGGTCATGAAGAACACGTAAATCGAGGTGGGCGAATTGTTGCCGACCATAAATTATCCACTGTAACGTCTTCCACTGAAGTGAAGGAAAGTGCTGAATTCCAGGCGCTAATTCACTCGGTTAGAAATGAAGGCTTTAACCCGGATCAATTACAACATGTTTCAGATTTTAACTTAAGTCACCCCGACGCATACCAGACATTGTTAAAAACTGAACATAAAAGATAAATTTTAATATATAGAACTAAACGAGTTTAAGGAACGAGAACCAGAGGTCACCTATGAAAAAACTATTAGGAATTGTGCTGTTAATGGTTGTGAGTGTATCCGTTATGGCGGCGCCACAATATATAAGCATTAAACCGCTAAAAAATACCATAAATACGCCGGTTGGTAATGTGTCATCTGGTACGCAGCAATTACCGATTATTACCTGGGGTGGGGACATTGCAACCATCTATGGCAATGGAAACCAGCGCAGCACAAAGGCCGGCTCTATCTTTGCACAACATGGCCTCAAATATAAGCTGGTGCGTGAGGACGTATTTGCCAACCAGTTAAAAAATTATATTTCCGGTAAAACTCCTTACCTTCGTGGCACCCTTGGCATGATCAATAGTGCAAGTGATCTACTATCAAAAAGTGCCAAAACAAAGCCCGTCGTATTTTACCAGATGACCTGGTCAGCGGGCGGGGATGCCTTGGTGGTAAAGGGAAATATTAACAAGGTTAAAGATTTAAAAGGCAAGACCATAGCCATCCAGGCATATGGCCCACACGTTGATTACCTGGCGCGATTACTGGGTGACGCTGGCCTGTCTGTAAATGATGTCAATATTAAGTGGCTGGCGGATCTTACCGGTACCGATAATAGCCCAATGGCGGCGATGTATGAAGATAATATTGATGCGGCATTTGTTATTATTCCAGATGCCTTAGCGCTCACCTCGGGTGGTAATGTTGGAACCGGTTCTGAGGATTCGGTGCGTGGTGCGCGTATTCTTATGTCTACAAAAACAGCGAACAGGGTTATTGCTGATGTGTACGCGGTGAGAAGCGATTATTACAAAGCCAATAAAGTTGAGGTGCAAAACCTGGCTAAAGCGTTGCTAGCTTCTGAAAAGTCTTTAGGTAAATTAATTGCAGCTAGAAGTTCAAAGTCGAAAGAATATAAAAAGGCCATGTCTAGTTCGGCCGATATTTTACTGGATGCTCCAGATGCGATTGCGGATGCTGAAGGTTTATACGCTGATTGTGAATTTGTTCATACCAGTGGAAATGTGAAATTCTTTGCGGATTCAAAATATCCACGCAGAATGGAAAAAATGAGCAATGAAATTAATAAAGGCTTAAAACAGTTTGGTCTTATTAGCGGTAGAACGTCTATTGATAAGTCGGACATTGATTATAGACGACTGGCGAAAATAGCCGGGCCTGTGGTTGCAGAGAAGTCTAAATTTCAAAAAGATAAGGTGTCCGCTTTAATAACACGTAAACAGCAGAAAAATTCACTGGAAGAAGGCGAGCTGTTTAGCTTTGAAGTTTTCTTTAAGCCAAACCAGAAAAATTTCTCAGCAAAACTGTATGCAGAGGATTTTGCTCGTGTGGTTGACCTGGCGGCAACCTATGGCGGCGCTATTATATCCGTAGAAGGTCACTCTGACCCAATGGGATACTTACGAGCCAAGAAGAAAAACCAGCCCAGCGTTGTTTTAGGTCGAATAAAACAATCGGCGCGTAATTTAAGTTTGAGTCGAGCTCAGGCGGTACGAGATGAGGTTGTTAAGTATGCATCGACTCAGGGTATAACGATGGATACTGCACAGTTTGCTTCAATAGGGCATGGCATTGCGCAGCCTAATACAGGTATATGTGGTTCAGACCCCTGCGCACCAAAAACCAAAGATGAATGGCGGTCGAATATGCGTGTTGAGTTCCGTATTATTCAGGTCGAAGCTGAGTCTGATGTCTTTATGCCATTGTAGCAGGGAGAGTGTAAATGAAACCTTTAAGTAAAGTTATTTTCTTTTTGATCGTAGTTGCTTTTTTTGCATCAACATTTTTAGAAAATAAAGATGAGTTAAAGCCTGAAAATACAGCAAGTATAAACAAACAGGAAATGTATTCGGCCCGCGGTGTGGATAATACCTGGCCGACTTTAAAAGAAGGCCAGTCTAGCGTATCCGATAACCTGAATATGAAAAACTATTACCTGGTGTTTGATGCCTCTGGCAGTATGGAAAACTCACAGTGTTCCAGTGGGCAGTCTAAAATTGCTGTTGCAAAAAACTCAGTGATCGAGTTCATAAAGAAAATCCCCGCCGATGCAAACATTGGTTTAAATGTGTTTGATAGTACAGGTTCTTATGAGCGTGTTAGCCTGGGTCAGCAATCAAGGGAAAAAATAATTGCAGAAATTCAAAGAGCTCAGGCGGGTGGCGGTACACCCTTAGAGTCAGCTATCGATACAGGTTATCATTCCTTAAGCAAGCAGGCGGTTTCCCAGCTGGGGTATGGTGAGTATCATATGGTTGTGATTACCGATGGTGAGGCCAGTAGTGGTGAAGACCCGCAGTTTACTGTAAAGCAAATGCTAACCAGATCCCCCATTGTTTTGCATACCATTGGCTTTTGCATAAGTGGTCAACACTCATTAAACCAGGCCGGGTATACCTTATATAAAGCGGCGGGTAACCCGGCGGAGTTAACAAAAGGACTGGACTCGGTACTGGCTGAAGCCCCAGACTTTAATGTTGATGCATTTGAAGGGCAGCCACAGTGAAAAAGCATGCAAAGCTCGCCTTTATAATTGTTCTGGTGGGTATGGTCGCTGCGGGTATCTGGCGGGCAATTGAACCAAAGCTTTCCGATATTGCCCAGGTTGACACTTCAGATGCCAGTGGGAAAAAAGGCACCATTATAATTGGTGTCGATAGCTGGGTTGGCTACTTTCCATTATGCTCGCCGCAATTAAAAAAGCGCTTAAGGCGAGCCGATTATGGCCTTAAGTGTGTGGACGATGCCGCTGATTATCAGGATCGATTTAAAAAATTAAAGAAATCCGAGTATCAGTTTGCGGTGGCAACCGTGGATAGCTACATTCTGAATGGTGAGGATTATGATTACCCAGGTCCTGTCATAAGTGTTATCGATGAATCAAAAGGTGGGGATGCTATTGTCGCCTGGAAAGATAAATACGCAACTCTGGATGACCTGAAAAAAGATAACGAGTTTGCCCTGGCGTATACACCGGACTCGCCCAGTCATCATCTAATTAAATCGGTGGCCTCACATTTTGATATTAAAAATTTACGTGATGGTGGTCGGCATATTAAAACAGAAGGTTCAGCGGCGGCACTGGATGCGTTATTAGATAAACAGGCGGATGTGGCTGTGCTCTGGGAACCAGAAGTGTCTAAAGCCCTGTCTAAAAAGGGAATCGTAAGGCTATTAGGTACAGAAGATACAAAGCAGCTAATCGTCGATATTTTAATTGCCTCTCAGCGGGTTGTTAAGAACGAACCAGACCTGATTAAAGTGTTCTTAAAAGAATACTTTCGGGCTTTAAAGTATTATCGTGAGCATCAGGATGAATTAGTTGAAGATATTGCTGATCACTATGGAATAAGAAAAAAGCAGTCTATGGCATTACTTAAAGGGGTTGAGTGGGTCACCCTGAGCCAGAATGCAGAGAGCTGGTATGGTGTTTCAGCGGCGGGTTACTCAGAAGAAGCATTAATTACAACCATAGAGTCGGCGGTTGATGTGTTGCTGGAAAATGAGGATTTTGATTCAAACCCTGTCCCTGATGAAGACCCCTACCGGCTAACCAACAGTCGCTTTATAAATGAACTGTATAATGATATTGGCACAACAGGTTTTACAACATCAGGTAAATCAACATCGAGCCAGCTGGTGTTTAAACCCTTAAGCAATGAACAGTGGAATAGTCTGGAAACCATAGGCTCACTTAAAACCAGGCATATTGTTTTTTCTAGTGGAACATCGGAACTTACCTTTGAGGGGAAGCAGGAAATCGATGAGCAGGTAGCAGATTTAAAGCACTATCCGAATTTTCGAGTCGAGGTAAGAGGGCATACCGGATTAAGAGGAAACAAGGATGCAAATATTGCCTTATCGATGGAAAGAGCCGATGCGGTTTTAAGATATATGCGTATAACCCATGGGCTTGAAGAAAACCGAGTGCGAGCAGTTGGCTTTGGTTCTGGAAAACCACTGAAAAAGTTACCGGGAGAGTCTAAGCGTCGATACAACTCTAGACTGCCACGTGTTGAAATCACCCTGGTAAGAGAAGCTTACTGAATATTATGCTAGATCACAAAGTTAAAGACCTGTCTCCAGTCGCCATTAAAAAGACAGTATTAAGCAATGCGATACAGATGCCTTTGTCTGTGTATCCGGCTGCAATTGGAATTTTAGGTGGTTTTTATTCATTATTATTTGGCCTGGATATGTTTGGTATTTCCGCCATGGTGGGTGGCGGCCTAATAGCTGTAGGTAACTGGGTATATGAATACTTTATACGAGGAAGTGCTCATGCAAATGAGTTTGTCTTAAAGTACCGGAAAGAATTAGAAAAACGTCGACAGGAGACACTGAATACGCTTGAAAAAGATCTTCAGCATATCGGTAGTGAAGACGGCTTAAGGCAGTTGAGACTGTTTCGTGAAAAATATAATAACTTCCAGTCTGTGTTAGGAAAAAAACTGGATGAAACTGAGCTTACCTATAACCGTTACCTTACCATAGCTGAGCAAGTGTTATTGGGAGGGCTGGATAATCTTGATGCGGCTGCAATATCCCTGAAGAGTATCAGCGCGATTAAAAGTGATGATATTCAAAAAGAGCTAGAAAGGTTAAGTCATGACAATTCTGAAATGTCACGGGCAAAGCAGAACGAGTATAGTACGCGACTGGAATTAAGAAAAAATCAGTTAGACAGAGTCAGCGACTTAATGTTGTTGAATGAAAGTGCGCTAACACATTTAGATCATGTTTCTACAAAAATCGCTAACATTAATACAAAGCAGGGACGCGCGCTTGTTGATCTTGAAGATTCCATGGATGAGTTAAGACACCTGATTGAAAGAGCAGATAAGTACGCTAAATAAATATTTTACGCTACAGCAAATAGACTTGATAGATAACGGAGAACAATATGAGTGAAACAGTTTCGGCTGATAAGCCAGTAGTAAACACACGCAGTAGTATTGCTGAAGAGTTAAAGATTGGTGAGGATAAAGGCGCTGTTGTTGCAGAGGAAAACACAGAGTTATCCAAACAGGCAGACGAAGTTGTTGAGGCTTTACTCGCAATTGAAGCAACCGACCTTGCAGCCCAGCAAAAACAGTCTGCTGCGGTAACCTCATTAGGTAAGTCGGTTCAGGTTGAGCTGGCCAAGCAGAGCGAAATGTTATCACAGCCTATGGCTATGCTGGTTCATGAAGCTGAAGATGGCGGTAAGGTTGCTAATAGTCTTATCTCTTTGCAGGAGCAGGTCAATGTAATTAACCCCAATCGTGTTGATTTTACGATGAGCACAATCAGGCGAATACTGGCGAAAATACCGGGAGTTGGTACCACGCTTTCTCGCTGGTTTGCAAAGTACCAGTCGGTTAGTACGGTTATCAAGGATATTGTTAATAGCCTGAAAGACGGTAAAGCATCCCTTGAAAGAGATAATATCACCTTGCAGGATGATCAGCGCCGAATGCGTGAGCTGACGTTTAAACTTGAAGAATATATCAAGCTGGGGCAGTTGCTGGACCAGAAGCTATCTACTGCTATAGAGTCTCAGCTAAGGGCTGACGATAAGCGACTAAAGTTTTTGCAGGAAGAGGTTTTGTTTCCCCTGCGTCAAAGGGTGATGGATTTGCAACAGCAATTAGCGGTAAATATGCAGGGTGTGCTGGCAACTGAAGTTATTGTTAGAAACAACAAAGAATTAGTTAAAGGTGTAGAGCGTGCGCTAAACGTCACCATTACGGCACTGAACACAGCTGCAACCTTGCAGATTGCACTTGTTCGACAAAATAAAGTGTTAAAGGGTGTTCAGGCAGTAACCGATACAACGAATGATTTACTGGTTGAAACCGCCAAGACATTAAAAACCCAGGGTGTAGCAATTCAAAAGCAGGCAGCAGAAGCCCAGTTAGATATCAGTAAGTTGAAGCAGGCGTTTACGGATATAGATTTTGCGTTAAATGAATTAAGTAGTTTTAGAAGGGATGCCTTGCCACAAATGGCTGAATCAATCATTGAAATGGATGGTTTAACCAAAAAAATGGGTGAGTCCATTGAGAAAATGGAGGGTGGTAATGCCCTGGCAGAAGAGATGAATGCGGAAGATTTTGGTTTACTAATTGTTGATGATAAATAGAAAGACAGGTGATAAAGATGAATATAAGAAAAGTAATTTCTGTTCTAGCGTTATTAGTCTTTTGCTCGACGGCTTACGCCAAGGACTCATTTAAGTTTGCATGGTCACATTATACGGGCTGGGAGCCCTGGGCATACGCACAGGATAAGGGCATAGTAAAAAAATGGGCGGATAAATACGGAATTGAAATTAAAGTAGAGCTGGTTAATGACTATATCGAATCTATAAATTTATACACCACCGGCGAATATGATGGCGTGACGGCTACCAATATGGATGCGCTGACTATTCCTGTTGTTGGCGGGGTTGATACCACGGCATTAATAGTTGGTGATTATTCAAATGGAAATGATGGTTTGGTCGCCAGGAATGCTAATAGCATTAAAGACCTGAAAAACAGGGAGGTCAGGCTTGTGGAGCTTTCTGTTTCGCACTATATGCTTTCACGTGCTTTAGATAAAAACGGTATGTCAGAGCGAGATGTTAAAGTCGTTAATCAGTCTGATGCTGATATTGCGGCGGTGTTTATTGCGGATAAAAATGCAGTAGCTGTTACCTGGAACCCACCATTGCAAAAAATACAGAATGCAAAAGGTGCTAAATTACTGTTTGATTCATCCCAAATTCCTGGTGAAATTGTAGATATAGCCTTTGTGAGAACAGACTCTGATGAGCGATTTAAAAAAGCGCTTGTGGGGGCCTGGTATGAAACCCTGGCTTTAATGAATGGGAAAAATAAACAGTCACGTAATGCATTGGCATATATGGCCAGTGTGGCAGGTGGAACAGAGGCTGAATTTAAGGCACAGTTGAAAACAACAGCTATGTTTTATAAAGCCAGGGATGCAGTTAAATTTACCAATAGTAAGTCTTTAACTAAAACCATGGATGATGTGCGAAACTTTAGCTTTGATAAAGGCTTGTTCGGTAATGGTGCAAGCTCGCCGGATTTTGTTGGAATTGAAATGGCTAATGGAGAAGTGCTGGGTGATAAGTCAAATATCAAAATGCGCTTCACCAGTAAATATATGGAAATGGCGGATAAAGGACAGCTTTAACTAAAGCTCAAGTGTTTAGCGTTTGACCTGAGTTCACATGGATGTGAGATTGTCGAAATTGATGTTTTAGTTGTAGTAAAAGAAGACGCAAATGAACGCGAATAAACGCAAATGTTTTGCTGTGTGCCCACGACGCACAACGCATTTTTGTTTGATCTCTGGTGCTAGATTAACGGTTTTCTAAAGGGCAAGATGTTCCTGTTAATGAGTTAATGCTACTCAGAAATTGTTTGGTGCTATAACCAGGCTAAATATTTAAGATCCTGTTTATGAGGGATTGTGAAACTACTCTGCTTTAGTTTGGCAGAGATATCATCAAAATTATAAACTTATATCTCAACGTATATAGTCTATGGTCAGGCATAAATTGCTGCGTATAATTATATATTGCCTGGTTTACTACGAAGCTGGTACTATGTGTTTCGGCTAACGTCTTAACAACTATAATTAAAATGGCATTTACTTCTATTGCTCTTTCAGGTTCTCAGCGCTTTGTTTTATTTGTTGTGCTTTGTGTCGTTGCTTATTATATTCCTGTTTTAAATATTCCATTATTATGGGTTGAAGTATTCTTTCATGAGATAAGTCATGGTATTGCTGCATTGCTCTCAGGTGGATCAATCGTGTCAATTCATCTCCTGTTTAATGGTTCAGGTTATTGTGTGACTCAGGGCGGCAATGCCTTTTTGATCGGCTTTTCAGGTTATGCTGGAAGTGCTTTATGGGGGCTTATGATATATTTAGTATCAGAGTGTCTTTCCAGGAAAGCGTCTACTTATGCAGTGGGTTTGTTAGTCATATTGCTGGGCTTAACATTGATTTTATGGGTAAGGGATCTGCTGACACTGTTGGTTATTGCGACTTTGATTTTTGCGCTCGGTTTCATTCTGTTTAATAGCCGATATAAGTTTATAAATCACGTGCTTGGGTTTTTGGGTGTTTTCGTTATGCTCGATGCGGTTAGGAGTCCATTGGTTCTGCTTGATGGTGTTTCAATCGGGGACGGCGCTGCTTTAGCAAATAGTTATGGAATGCCAGAGTTTTTCTGGGTTCTCGTCTGGTTTTTAATTTCGCTGATGTGTATATATATCGCCTGGAGAATGTCTTCTAAAAGTTAGGCGTTATTTAGCGGCGCATTAAAAATAATAAAAATTAATCAGTGTCTTTGATCCAGGGTTTTTAAGATAATTTTCTATATACGCTTTAGATGATAATTACGTTATAAAAGGACAAAATAATGAATGTAAACGATGAACGTAAAAAGATGATTCAAAAAGGTTTTGATACAGTAGCTCAGGGTTATGATCATCCGTCATTATCTTTTTTCCCCGAAACAGCAAAACGTATGATTAGTCATTTAGAACTATTGCCTGAACAGCAATTACTTGATGTTTGTACAGGTACGGGTGTGGTTGCACTGGCCGCCGCGGAGAAATTAAAAAATGGGCAGGTTGTGGGCATTGACCTGTCTTCAGGGATGCTGGAGCAGGCCAGGAATAAAGCAGCTGATAGGGATTTGCAGAATACTGAATTTAAACAGATGGATCTTGAGCAGCTGGAGTTTTCAACGCAGGCGTTTGATATTGCAACTAGCAGCTTTGGGCTGTTCTTTTTAGAGGATATGACGCGTGGCTTAGGTAATATTGCAAACACGGTTAAGCCCGGTGGCAAAGTCGCCATTAGTACTTTTACAGGAGAAGCTTTCTCTCCTATGTCAGATATATTTATCAAGCGTTATGAGTCTTTTGGTCGAGAGGTGCCTGATCTGTCATGGAAGCGACTGGCAACTGAGGCTTTAATTAAAGAACAGTTTAATGCTGTGGGCATTGATAAAGTGAGTGTCCACCATGAACCACTCGGATACCAGATGACGTCATCACAGATGTGGTGGGATGTGGTATGGAATGCCGGCTGGCGTAGTTTACTGAACCAGATGGATGATGAAGAGATGGCGCAATTTAAGCAGGTGCATATGCAAGAGATTGAGCAGGTGATCGGTGATGAAGGTGTGTGGTTTAATACAGAGGTATTAATTGCAATTGGTGAGAAGAGTGCCGATTAAACTCCCTGCACTCAATTTGTATAAGTGCTTACCTGGCCTGGACGTCAGCTAACGACTCATGACCTGGTTCTGTAGAATAGCGTGTCTGTTTTTAGTTAAATCATTTAGCGGCCTGCTCTACACAGCCAGAATCAAAAGAAAACGTAAATAAACACTAATACACGCAAAATAAAAATACGAGCATAAATATGCAGCCAGGATGTAAGCATTTGGTACAAATATTGGCGTAAATGGGCGTTAATTTACGCTATAAGGCTGTTTGACATAGTGTGAGCAGTGTATAAGTTATTGATTTTAAGGAATAATAATAAAAACCTTAGAATGATTAATGTTATGGACTGCCGCATGTCTGTTTGTTCGTATATAATAATATTATTATATACATAATTAATTAATTTTATGGGACAATTACCCAGTTCAGACGCTTATCTGCGCATGGGCTGGAGTAGATGGGAGCTGACTCCGAACAAATTTTATCAGGACAGTCGTTTCTCGGAGTTTACACCCAAATGTATAAGTTAATAATCTCACAGGCAAAGGCATACCTGCATGTGTTGCCAGGCCTGGTAATGCTTGTATCCCTGGCAATACCTTCAAATGCCAGTGCTACCCTGGCTACAGACTTGCAGCCATTGCTTACACAGGCAGCCAGTGTTAATACACAGTTGTCATCTATAGCACTCAATGCTGATAACAGTTGTTCTGAGTTAGGCAATGCTATTACATCTGTTGAATCGTTGACCGCTTCTATTGAGACCGTATCAGCAAATATATTTGCCCCCGTATCATTTGACCTGGATAGCCTTAATGCACTTGATAGTTTAATGGTTTCTTCTTCAAGCATGGCGAGTGTATTACCCGTTCTGTCGACAGACATTGCCACTATAAGTACGCTAGCAGATCAGGCCGACATACAGGCTTCGCTGGATGCGATGTTAAAGCTCTCTGATGACATTGGTGAGATGGCAGATCGTATTCTTGAAATGGCCGACAAAATTTTACTCATGTCTGATAACATTGGTTTAATGGCTGATCGAATATTACTAACACAGCAAATTCAAAGCACCAATATGGCATTAACCCAGTCAGCCATTCTAACAACTCAGCAAAATATTATTTTGCTGAGTGCAACCATAAACACCTCTGTTTATAACAATACACTCGCCAACCTGATAAGCACAGGTAATATATTGTCACTGGATATGGGTGCTGCTCAGTTGACTGAAACTAATATGTCATCGACGCTCGCAGATTTTGAAGTTCGAATTAACAACTATCTGAATAGCCTGATGTTACTGCTTGCTGTGGTTAATGCTGATAGCTCAATCGCAAGTCATTATCTGAATGATGATACCTTGACGATGCTGGGAGACCTGTCAGTGATTAATTCAGCATTAGCAAGCTCATTGAATAGCTATGCACAAGCAGTGAATACATTAGCACCGAATACTGATATCACAGTACTTAATGATGCGGTATATAGCATGCTGCGCTTAGTCGCAGACATTGGTTTAATGGGTGGTCGAATTGTTGAGATGGGGGATGATATAAATATTATGGCGGATAATATTGGCCTGATGTCACTACGCATAATTGAAACCCAAACTATGCAGCTTAGTAATCTTGAGCTGACTCAATCAAATATAACGGCTGCGCAGATTGCATCTGTATCGGTTATAGCGGCGTATGGCCTGTAATACTGGCTTGCATATAACCAGCAAGATAAAAGTTTTGGAGATAATTATGAAAAAGTTAATTCAACAAAAAGCGCTCATGCTAATTAGCGTTATGTTGCTAAGCATGTTTGTAAATAACGCGTACTCATCAAACCTGTCAATGAGCTTAGAAAGTTTATTGACTGATGCGAAAAGTGTAAATAATCAGATAAGCACTACTACGCTTTCGGCTGAGACGATGTGCACGGACTTATTAAATATCAATAAGTCAGCGGAGTCTCTGATCCAGGACATAGAAACAGTTTCAGCAAGCTTAAGTGCACCCCTGACAATTGACCTGGAAAGCTTACAGAGGATTGAAGACCTGAGCACAGAGTTTGTAAGTATGTCCAGTAATAGTACGGCTTTGTCTTTAAACCTGACAGCACTAAATAGCACAACAGATATGTTGGCGATAAGTAATGGTTTAAGTGCAATGTTAAGGTTGGCCGATGATATTGGTGTTATGGCAGATCGCATTCTGGAAATGTCAGATAAAATTTTAATCATGGCAGATAATATTGGCCTGATGGCTGACCGAATTATTGTTACTCAGCAGATACAGAGTGATAACCTGGCATTAACGCAGTCCTCAATACTTGCAACTCAAACGAATGCAATTGCATTAGTGAGTGTAGCTAATAGTGATAGCTATAATGCTGAATTTGATGCGCAAACACTTGCAGGAAATGTATTATCAATAGATATAGCCGCCACTCTTCTTAATCAGCTAAATATGGCGAGGGAGTGGGCAGAAATAGCAACAGATATAGAAGCATTGAAAATTCAGGTGGAAACTACACATGCTTCAATTTCTAGCGCGGCAAAATCAAATACTGTATATATTGATACAGAAAGTTATTCAGCACTTGCTGATATGAGCATAATGGCAAGCTCAATTGCTATTGCTACCCAGGGGCTTGCACTAGCAACTGAAGGCCTGTCGCCTACCACGAGTGACTTAAGGTTAGATGAAAGTATGGGGAGTATATTGCAATTGTCAGCTGATATTGGTGTTATGGCGGATCGCATCCTGGAAATGGCAGATTTGATTTTAGCCATGGCGGATAACATTGGCTTAACAGCGGATCAGATTATTGCAACACAACAGCTACAAAGTACTAACTATGCGACTACATTAGCTTCAGTAGAGGCAACCCAGGCTGTAGCCATTAGTATTATTGCTGTCAATTCACTTTAAAGGTCTGTTTCTAAACTGCCTGGTGTAATAGGGTTAGTGTTGCAGTTAATTTTTTGAAAAATGAAGCGACAGCTAGATGTAAATAAACGTGAATGAATGAAGATTTTTGTGTGGGGTACTACGCAAATAATTTAGTGCGTTCATTAGCGTTTTAATCGGCTGTATTTTGATTAGGCGCCAATATAATCAATCTCGTTTTTAGTCTTTTTCAGAGCATAGAAAGCCCCTGTCTAAAAGAAAGGGGCTTTAGTTTTTAATCTGCAGAGTAATAACTAATCGTTTAAATATCCTGTCTTAAATCGATCAATGAAAATCTGCAAATAAAGTTTAACGAACCATACCATGTTTAAGTAATATTTGTTCCCACACGGGGTCAGTATGAACCTCCCGGAGTTTATCGGACACTCTAAAACAGGGATAATACCCTGAGGAGTGAACCATGACAAAACGAACAAGATATTCAGAAGAATTCAAGCGCCAGGCTGTTGAGCTGCTAGAGAACCGGG
>Ga0316207_10002627_pt1 | contig 18053 bp, 14 predicted proteins | sample 6weekpyrite_MG_FD_204943 | JGI IMG/M metagenome (GOLD analysis project Ga0316207, IMG submission 204943) | Microbial mat bacterial communities from mineral coupon in-situ incubated in ocean water Damariscotta River, Maine, United States -... | ecosystem: Environmental > Aquatic > Marine >...
TTGATGTTGTCCATTTATGGAGATATCGCCCTAAAAAGTGATCAAACCATGCCAAAGCTCGTTAGCCCACTAACCACCAAACCCTGAACCTATAATATTTTCCACTGTGGATCTTAGAACCTCGCCTCACATGATTTATCTGGCGATCATCGATGCCTCAAAAAAATGGACAATGCCTATAAGAAATTGGAAAATGGCCTTGAACCGTTTTATGATTGAGTTCGAAGACCGCTTGAGTGATTACATTTAACCCGGGCAGTTACACAGAATTATTTACAGGGTCAGCTTCACTACCGTCGGCCAAAACGCTGAATTTTGGTCACTGCCCCAGTTTTAGCGTCACGGTGTGTGAGTCCGGCTTTCTAAGAAAAACCGCTAACCTGGAAGATTAAATCTTGAGCTATTACCATCTAGCCTGAACTCCTCGCCTCAACTAACACATTTCAATGTTTATTTTTTATGAAAACTGATGTTGCATCACCTAAAGCCACAATCTTACCATCCACATTCCTGACTTCACCTCTAATAGTAAGATATTTCTCGGTTTTAGTAATTAATGTGGCAGTTACTTCAATATATTCATCTGTGGATTTTACTGGCCTTTTATATTTTGTAACTATTTCCTTTGTTATACTTGGCGGAGCGATAACATAGCTAAAAGGGGACACTGTATTGTCAATTGCCGCAGTAATGATTCCCCCCTGCATGAAACCAAAAGGATTTGAATACCTTTCCCTGTTTGGATAACGTATGGTTAAACTTTTTCCTTCCACGAAGTCGACAAACTCACCCTCCATATCAAGAAATACTTTTGGAGGCAATTCCATGCCCGCACCTTGAGGTACCATGCTAAGCATTCTTGATAATATATCTGATGTGTTCATTGTTACACGTTACCTATGGTTAGAGAAAATTTAAAAATTGGCCCGAGAGATTAAATAGATTGCAACCATTTCTTTTTCGTATTATCACGAAACCTAACAAATTCCTCAACATTATCCATATTAAGATACGGGTTTATATCCAACACGTTTGAAAACCTTTCTCCCGGCTTCGCACTGTATGAGTGCCCCGGAAACACTCTAGCCCTCCTAGGCACAACTCGCTTTAGAAAAGTCAAACTGTTATACATATCGTACGAACTCGCCCCCTTATCCAGACAAAAACAGGGTGTCACCTGTAAACAGACTGTCACCAACGAAATAACACGTACTTCCTTTTGTGTGGCCCGGGGTAAATATAGGTTTAATCCTCACACCTCCTAATTCCAACAACTCACCGCCATCAAATGTGGTCAATTTGTCCATTTTTACTTTATAAAAGTCCACCTCTTCTCTTGACATGTAAACTGGCACATCATGTTCTAACGACATCACGCTTGATAGGTCAATATGATCCAAATGATGATGCGTAACCAATATACCTTTTAACGAGACGTCATTTGCTAATAACACCTTATTTATCGTAACCATCTCCCAAGCAGGGTCAACCAGGATCGCGTCATTGCTATATTGATCTATGACGACATAGCAATAGTTAACATGATTGTTATTTACAACACGTAAAACTAACGTCAAATAGTTAGAATATTGATAAGAATCATAATGGAGCTTCATAATTATATGCTGTGCAAAAATTCAAGTTCTACAGAGTTTGGGGCCTAAAGTGCCCGTGATGTCCGGTTTCAGTGCAATAATTTCGACAGCCAAACACTCTTTATTTAAAACCAAAAAACCAAACCTGGCTATGCCGAACACATAACATCCAGAAGAACTTTTTGACATCCAGACCAAAAACGATTAACAACGTTACTAAAATACAGCGGGTGAATCTTTTAATACATCGATCCACTCATATTTATGCTGCGTATACACCTGAATCTTGGTAGACAATTCATTTCCTTCGTCTATTGTGCCTCGCGCAAGCAACATATAACCGGGGTAATGGTTACCGTTTGTACAGTGAACGGTAGTACCACAAACAGAACAGTACTTTTTGCTCGATACATTCGTGCCTTCATATTTGTTAATATGATCAGCACCCTCAAGTATAGAAAACCCTTTAGCAGGGACTACCACCCACACACCATAGTCGCCACCCTGCGTTTTCCTACAAATGCTGCAATAACAACGTACTACTGTTTCAATATCTCCTATTGACTCCCATTTCACCCGCCCACAGTGACAGCTACCCAATATACTACTCATCTGACCATTCCTTTTAAACCTTTCTAATTTGAAATACAAAATAAGTTATAAATTTAATCTTAACTCTCATCCTAATATTTTTTAACACCCACCCTAAGAAACGCATAATGACAACGTTTAACCGATTACGAACTCGTCAAATAATCACTTGGTACCATTTATAAACTTAGCACCAAAATTACACCCTTCGAACCTAAAACTCTAGACTTCGATACACTCTACGACTCCAGTAGCTAATAGATCTTGTTCCGGGCTTCTAACTACAGCGTTTAACGTAATGTTATTTCCATCGCTCTTGTTCAATCTAGCCTCTACTATAATATGGCTATAGGTATTTAATACAGGGCGAATAAACTTTGTTGTAATTGATTTGGTTATATTTGTGGCGCATGCTAAATAACTGAGCGGTGCAACCGTGTTATCTATGGCTGCTGATATTATTCCACCTTGCATATAACCAAAAGGGTTTTGATAGTATTCCTTAAAAGGATATCTTATTGTTAGCAACTTCCCTTCTTTATATCCCAACAACTCCCCCTCCATCTCAACATATATCTTTGGTGGCAACTCCAGACCCTGCCTTAGCTCCACAGGAATAGTAGACAACAAACTTTCTAAATTAGGTTTGCTCATAACTCGTTAGTCCTTACGATAATTTAATGAACCCGAAGACGGTCCATGGTTACTCTACGATGTGTGACAGAACATTATTACTAAAACAGCTAGCATACACTTTCTTCTTATCTTTTTGTTCGTTAGAAACACAAACGTTCAGAGTCACGCAATAGAAATCTTTATGAAGTTCTATAATGTGTATCACGTTAATATCATGCATGTCACATGATTCATTGTTCTTACTCCAATGCAATTTGATATATGACTCTTTCGAGCTATAGATCAATGTTGAAAACCTATCTACATCACGCTCGCTAATGCAATTCAAAAGGTAAATCTCATAACCCGTAAACAGTATTGTCCACGCACTTTTATCTATTCGGCCAACTCGTTCGATATCAACGCCTATGAACCTCGCTTTGCATTGATACCCGGCGATTACCACACAGTATCGCTCACCATGGGAAATGCTTCCAACGCCACCTACAGGAAACACAGGCGCACCGCCTTTATCAACTCCTATTGCACCCACATCAGCACCAATTTCCTCAAACACACTACGTATGATCCTGCGCCCGGCCGAGAACTCTTTTGATCTTTTTAAACCAAAATTATGAATATATTTTTTTTCTTCTTTATGAACATTGCCACACCAGCTCTCTATTTCACCTACCTTTATATGAACACCATGTTTCTTCAAATATTGCACATGCCGATCTACAATCCATCGATCCATAAATAATAAAAATCACCTATGCAGTAATTAACAATAGGATTGGGTGTGCTATTAACACACCCAATCCTTCACCACAGTTTATGCTTCGGCGGCCTCAATCTCCTTCTCGCTTAGCGACACGTTTTTCTCATTAGATTCGCCACTATCTGAATCTGAATCAAGCGGCCTAATTTGCAATATAAGATCGTCTGACAGCTCCATCAAACTGGGGCCTTTAATCAACTTCATAATGGGATAATTTATATCCAGATTCCTTAAAATCCAGTTTCTGAAGTGGTTTAACGACATAGAGTCAAGCGACAGCTTGCTAAGCGATTTATTAACGTTAATTTTATCTGAAGAAACATCAAGTATTTCACCAATCGCTTTGGCCAAGTTAGTCGCCAAATAGCTGCTCTGCTCATCTATCTCCAATCCCAACAGAGTACCGACAAATCCAGTAGATAGCTTATTAGAATTAGCGCTTAATGACGATTTTATACTCTCTTCAAAACGAGAATCAGCCCCAACCTCAGGATAAGCGTTAACGAACCGCTTCCAGTCAAAATTGGCCATCATCCGCCCGTCCACGTTTTGCACAATAGCCAACTCCAATTTCTGCAGAATATCATTTAGGGCGATCGGTGGCATGCCGTGACTAGTAAGCAACTCCATCACATGACGAGAGTCGTCGGTCAGCCTCGACATGCCAGCATACTCACCCAAAACACCCAAATTTGCGCTAATTCCCTTTGACCCTTGCGCTTGCCTAAAAGTGGCTAACGTGTCCAAAAAGTAATTTGCAGCAGCGTAATTTACTTGGCCATACAACCCGAGCACAGATGATATTGATGACAACATAACAAACATGTCCAATTCAATATCATGCGCAATTGTAGCGCGATGAAAATTCCAAGCTCCTAATGCCTTAGGTGAAAATACCTTGGCGAAGTTGGCCTCATCCATATTCGCTATGCTAGCGTCAGACAAAACACCTGCTGCATGTATGATGCCCCGAAGTGGGTATTCGCTATTGTTTATATGACCAACTAGCTCATTAACCACTTCATATTTAGAGATGTCGAGCTTCTCAACTATCACTTCAACACCTTGGCCTCTCATTTTTTCTACACACATTGCGTCTTTGTCCGACTTGACCCCACTTCGACTGACCAACACAAGGCGTCTAGCGCCTCTACTAACTAAAAAATTGGCCAGTTCCAGACCAAACCCACTTGTACCACCTGTAATTAGGTATGAACTATTGCTTTCACACACCAAATGTGAAGCTGGCAGCGCTCTGATACTGGCTTCTTCATTATCGATCACAACCTTACCTATAGTATCCCCGCGACTAAGCTCGCGAAGTGCCTTGTGAATCTGGCTTGGCTCGTATACGGTTAAATTCAGCGGCGACAACTCCTGCGAATTGAAATACTCTACAACTTCCCTCATCAACTTTTGGTGCAACTTAGGTTTTTGTGTCGCCAACCTATCCACATCGACAACGAAGTACGAAATGTTCTCACCCAGTCGCTCCATATTAATCTTCGAGTTTTCATAAATATCGTGTTTACCAATTTCGACAAACCTTCCAAACGGAGCGAGACACTTAATACTCTGTACCAACGCCTCTCCAGTCAGTGAATTCAGGACAACATCAACCCCTCTATTCCCAGTAACTTCCATAATCTGCGTATAAAAAGCGAGTGAACGAGAGTCAAATACATACTCAATACCGAGGCTGCGCAAATAGTCGCGTTTTTCTTCCGTACCAGCCGTTGCAATGATTTTGGCATTTTTCGATTTGGCCAGCTGAATTGCGGCTCCACCTACGCCACCGGAGCCAGAGTGGATTAACACAACCTCACCTTCTTCAAGGCTTGCTAAATGATTTAGAGCATAGTGTGCGGTTAAAAACACAACTGGAATGGTCGCCGCTTCACACATTGACAACCTATCGGGTTTCGTGAATACGTACTGTTGATTTGCAACTACTTTCCCCGAATAACCATCGGACACTCTCGCGATGACTTCATCACCGACAGTAAAATCACTTACATTGGCGCCGCACTTTCTTATAGTACCCGCAACTTCTAGGCCCAAATGGTCTCCAGCAAGCCCACCAGTAACAGCTTCTTTCGCCAGCACCCCCATTACGTTTACAACATCTTTATAGTTTACCCCTGTTGCGATAACATCGATTTCAACTTCATCAGTACCAATTGATGGGATAACGTGTTGGCGATATTTAAGGTTTTCTATGATACCCGGCGATGTCAGCTCTGCCCGGTATTTACCCCCTTTCGCCTTCAACTCTGTCGTAAGCCTCTTCTCCAAGCTCTCTTTTATCACCGGGTTTAGAACTCGTACGTATCGACCGCTACCCCTAAACGCAACTTCAGATTCTTGCGCTCCAATTGCGGGCGAAACAATTTCCCTTAGGAACGCTGTCAGTTCATCTCCACTAGGTATGGCGGACAAATCAATGCATTTTGTCTCAACCTCCGGTGTTTCGTTCCTGAACACGCGGACCATGCCAATTAATGGTGCGTCGTCCAGATCCACGGTTTTATCTATACCGGGGATAAGATTTGAGTTAAACGTCAACACCGCCAACCGTGTCTTTAACTGAAGCTTTTGCAATACTTTAAACAATGCAAGCAAATTTGAAGCATTTCTTGATACTTGACCAGCTTCAACAGTTTGGTCCCAAGTGCTGAAATTATTATCTGACGATGGCGAAGATGCGTATACGATTACAACTTCTTCATCAGCTTCATAACCCGACAGCTTATCAAGCAGTTCGTGCTCAATCTGCTGATGCTGAGACGCTACCGATGTATCAACTAATTCCACAGGAATTCCAAAATGTAGGAATTTCTCTTTTAGGTTTGAGTATAGCGATCCGCTCTCGGTAATTATTATTGATTTTTTAATGAAAATGTTTGGTGAGTCTTTATCAAGATTTATCTCACGATTGTACCAACTATGCCCATAACACCCGTCATATACTTTTTCGTCATCGTCGTCACCAGCCTGGTCCAAAGCCTTACAGCGCAAGCCCTGTATCTCTGCTAGTTTCACACCATCTTCATCAAACACAAGGGTTTCACATTCGAAATATTTTGAATCGAACGAAGAAATCTTGGTGTGTACCCAGACACAACTTGGGTGTTTCTCGAAGAACTTTACTTTTTTAATATAACTAGGTAGGTATACGGCGTTTTCATAGCCTGAACTTTGCAGGTGTATAAACGTGGAATGTAGCGCCGCATCCAACAGTGCAGGGTGAGAATTGAACTTTTTGTTTTCAAAATCCAGATTGGCTGGAAGTTCCACTTTGGCCAATAGGTCACTATCCTTAACCCAAACATCTTTAACACATTGAAATGAGTGGCCGTAGTTTATTCCAGCGTTCCTAAGACTCTCATAGAAATTGGAAATATCCACTTTATACTCATCGGTGAATTTCCTCTTCTCTGATGCGAAATCTAGCTCTTTTTCTACAAACCCACGATCAAGATGATTAATAACACCAGTCGAATGACGTTTCCATTCACCCACCTCTCCTTCTGGGGAGCTACTGCAAACGGTAAAGTGACCTTCACTTGAAGATATTTCTAATCTAACATCCGTCTCGTCATTAACATCATTGGATAACAGCAATGCTGATTCAAACGATATGTTCTCAAGCACCACGTTGTTTCCATACGCAGCAGCAGCTACTGCTTGCACTACTTCCAAATGGCCTGTGGCTGGAAAAACCACCTCTTCCCCGACCTGATGGTCTTTAAGGAACGGAAAATTCGCTGTAGAGATGTTGGTATTCCATATTGAAATATTTGGATCGGCATTATGTTTCACATTTTCAGCGAGGAATTGATGCGTCTCTTTTCCAAGCCGTAATTCACGATACTTATTCGTTTCAAACCAATAGCGTTTATGTTGCCAAACCTGCTTAGGGAGCTGCGCAAACAGGCCGTCATCGTACACATCTTCATTTGCAAGTTCCAGGTCGCCGCCGCGGCAAAAGTATTCGCCTAGTGTTAGGTTAATCATATCCACTTCATCTTCATTCTTTCTTAAAGTGAACGTGGAGTGCGCCTCAAATGATCTTTCTTTTATTACATCATTACACCCTGCAACCAGAACTGGATGCGGACCGACCTCAATAAACAAGTCATAACCATCTTCGCACATGCATTCTATGGTCTTCGTAAAAAGCACAGGTTTTCGAACATTCTCATACCAATACTCGCCACTCAAGTGTGCACCGCCTTTAAGACACCCCTCAACTGTTGAATAAAGCGGAATGGTCGATGGTTTACCTTGTACCTTTTGCAATACGTCGATCAGTTCTTCTCGTATCTCTTGCATGTAGTGACTATGATAAGGAACCTCTACATTGACAAAACGACAGAATTTCTCCTCTTTTATCAGCACCTCCTCAATCGCTAATAGATCATTATTGTCGCCAGCCAATACAACAAGAGTTGGACTGTTTATTGCGGCAATCGATACATTTTCACCGAACTGCTCTACTAGATCATTTGCCTCTTCTAAGCCAACCCCTACTGCGAGCATTGCACCCTTGCCGGAAAGTTTGTTTTGTAGATTTGATCTGTGATAAATCACATATACAGCTTCTTTTAAAGAAATTGCACCAGACATGTACGCAGCAGCAACCTCCCCAATCGAATGACCTACGACACCATCAGGATTAACCCCTTTACGAATCAAAATTTCTGCAGTCGCCACCTGTGTAATCATTATTGCAGGCTGGACAATGTTGGTCTTGTTGATACTATTTTCATCCTCGCCACCGAACATTTCGGAAGCAATTGACCAGCCTGCGATATCTTCAAAATGACCATCTATTTCGTCAACTATCGAACGATAAGTAGAATCAGTTTCATATAACTTCCTCCCCATTCCGAGCCACTGACCACCTTGTCCGGAAAACATGAACGCTACCTTAGGCTTTTTCACTCTGTCGGCATTAACCTGCCTATACCCTTGATCCGTTATCCCTTCACTATACATTGCCAAACGTTCTTGTGCTTCCATTGCGTCCTTCGCGGCTACAACTAAGCTATGAGAATAGCGACTTCTATGCCTCATTAGGCTGCTAGCAACCTCTTGAACTTCTGAAGACGCCCTACCAAAAAAGCGCTCGTATTCCTTAGCCAACGCGTTTAGACCTTCTTGCGACTTAGATGAAATAATTATTGGTAGATCTACTTCTGCTTCACTACACTTTGGCTTTTCTCGTGACTCACCTCTTGTATACTCCTCCAGGACCAAATGCGCATTTGTCCCACCAGCGCCGAAACTGTTTACGCCTACAATCATAGGTTCGCTTCCGCCTGACATCTTTTCACATGAAACAGGAACATCTAACTTTAGTCCATCAAAATCAATATTTGGATTAGGCGTGTTAAAATTAACGTTCGGAGGAATAGCTTGGTTCTGCAGCACTAACAGAGCCTTGATAGCACCAGCTATTCCAGAAGCGCCCTCCATGTGTCCCATATTGCTTTTCACCGACCCAATCTTTAGGGGTGATTTACGATTCTTTGCCAATCCTACAATCTCGCCCAGCGCGTTAGCTTCTATTGGATCACCTACAGCCGTACCCGTTCCGTGCGCTTCGATGTATGTAACGTCTGATGGATCAACACCCGAATTTGAATATGCCGTTTTCAATAGTTCCTTTTGTGCCGAAACTGAAGGCACGGTAAATCCCGACGACACCGTTCCATCTTGATTGACTGCGCTTCCTCGTATTACACCGTATATTTTATTTTTGTCCCGTAATGCATCGTTGAGTTTTTTAATTAATATGACTCCACATCCTTCTGCCCTTACATACCCGTTAGCAGATGAATCAAAAGATTTACAGTAGCCATCTGTGTTAAGAAATCCACCTTTCGACAAAACTATAGAACCTTCCGGCCTTAGAATCGCATTCACGCCAGCAGCCACCGCCATATCACATTCATCGTTCAAAACGCTTTGACAGGCATAGTGAAGAGAAACAAGCGAGCTTGAGCATGCCGTGTCGATAGTTAAGCTCGGCCCTTTTAAATCGTAAACATACGATATCCTATTCGACAGTGCTGCAGCATCTGTACCCATGGCCACGAACGAATTAATTTTGTCACGCATTTCGGAGGAATGCTGCATACATAAGTAATCGAACAAAAACCCGCCCACAAATACTCCTGTTTTACTACCGCTAAATTTTTCTATTGGTATGCCTGCATCTTCCATAGACTCATGCGTCACTTCTAGAAGCAGTCGTTGCTGTGGGTCCATGCGCGAGGCTTCAGCTGGAAAGATATTAAAAAATTCCGCATCAAATTTGTCTATCCCTTCAATAAACCCACCCTTTTGGTTTTTAATCTTTCCTGATTTACTCGTATCTGGGTCATATAAGTTGTCCCTGATCCACCTATCTTCAGGGACATCAGAAATCTCGTTAGCTCCTTTCTCAAGCAGATTCCAGAACGATTCTCGATCGTCAGCTCCGCCAGGAAATCTACAACCTATTCCAACTACTGCCAGTTTCTCTTTGCTCATTTCTAGACCCCAAATTTTATAAAAACGTTCAATGATATATTAATCAAAAATAGCGATTACTGTTTAGGCGACAAGTGAAAGGTCATTGTCATGTCTGCCGGTGGTATGACTATTCTATTAATGTGATTCTCACCAGGATTTTCTAATCTATCTGTAAACAACGCATTCCTTCTTAAAATTTCATACCCTTCATCCCAAGAGGGCAACTCTGTTGAATCGTAATCGACATGGCAATTTACAGCTTCTTTCGAAAGCGCAGCTTGCTCTTTAACCCCCTCCATATGAGCCCCCCTGTACACATATTTCTTAGCGTTCTCACCGTTGTCCCACAAAGTCATTGTCCAAAGCACATGCGTTGGCTCCCCGCAAACTTTCCCTGCGATGAACCCTTCAGCCTCCATGCATTCCATGCAAGAGGTGTATGTAATCTGTAAAGCCCTAACCAATTGCTCGGGGCCATGTAGAGTCATGCGTTGTAGCGTTAATAATGGCATGTTGTTAACCTATTTAATTTTATGTCGTTCATGAAGATATCGCAGGCACACAAACCTAGGAATTAGGCGCGACAGCACCCAATCGCGTTAGATAACGCAGTATGTAATGTACGGATTTCATCCCAGGTAGGAATAAACTAGGTTGTATTGTGATCCTACTACCACGAAAACCAAGCTATTCTAATTTGTGCGCAACACCAGCCAACTACCCGGGGTGTTGTTACCCATGCGATCGTAGGCTTGCAAGCTAATAAGGCAATATATATAGAACATCAGACCCCTCTGTATGTTATTTAAATACTTCCCTGTATCTATAAAATTCTACGTATATAGATCAGAACTTTTGTTCAACAAAAAGCGAAAGACACACCTCGTACAAGTACTTCACTTATACTTATACAGCGAGCACCCCAACTCCTTTTGTAAGAAACGGCCATAACATTAATATTAACTACGTTATTTGTAAACAACCAATTTTCATTGTACCTAACAAAGCAAGAAGTGAACTAGAACTCACGTTAGTAAATGGCAATCCATTGATATACTGAAGAGGCTTGAGACTGGGACAAACCAAGAAATGTAACTACGACAGATATACCCTTTCATTCAGTAAGCGCTCGACAAACCCCACCTAACAACCACCCCCCATCATTGCTATCGTTTTGATTTCAACATAATCAAAGCGAATCAGATGACTTCGAATCAGATGACTTCGAATCAGATGACTTCGAATCAGAAAAAAGACTTCTGGCAACAACACATTCAGGCATGGGAAAAAAGCAAGCTTTCACAAAAGGGTTATTGCCAACAGAATAATATTTCCTTTGCCAGCTTTGGCTATTGACGAACACGCTTAAATCGTTTGGATAAGCCATCACAGAAACTGGTGCCCGTCACATTAACGCGGCCTTCGGCTGCGTGGGAGCGTAATGGCTTTATCGTTTGGTATAAGCGTTTAGAGAAGCAGCGTTTCCGCTGGCCGAGTGTTAATGAGACGTTACACCTGACTGGGCAGGAATTAAATTGGCTGCTGGATGGCTTTGATATTTTTAATAACCAACCGCATTCACCGTTGAACTTTAGCTCGGTTACTTGACCTTTCAATGTTAAAATATGCGCATGGGCGCGATAAAAAAACAGTCACTAGCATCCCTTCCTGATGACCCTGAGAAATTAAAATCGATCATTATGGAATTGTCTTCACGCGTCGCCGCGCTTGAAGAATATGTGCTGTTGGGGCGTGCCAAAAAATATGGTGCAAGCTCAGAAAAGTCAGTTGATCAACGCGAGATGTTCAACGAAGCAGAGTTGTCGGTTGTTGCTGAAGAGGTGCTTGCCGAACAGGAAGCCGAGCGCGAAGCACAATCGAATACCAGCACAGATAAGCCGAAGAAAAAGGCAGGACGCAAACCACTGCCAGCAACATTACCACGCGTACGAATAGAGCACGATGTGCCAGAAACAGAACAAGTCTGTGACTGCGGCTGTCAACGTGTTGAGATCGGTGAAGAAACCAGCGAACAGATGGATATTATTCCCGCCAAGGTTCAGGTGATCGTCAACGTACGAAAGAAATATGCCTGCCAGCAGTGTGAAACAGGGGTCATAACCGCGCCATTACCACCGCAGCCGATTCCAAAGAGTAATGCAAGCCCCGGTTTGCTTGCCCATGTGGCGACTGCCAAGTATCAGGATGGTTTGCCGCTGCATCGCCAGGAGGCCGTGCTGAATCGATCCGGCGTTGAGATCCCGCGAAATACCCTGGCGAGTTGGATGATCAAATCTGGCGAACTGATCCAGCCGTTAATCAATCTGCTGGAAGACAAGCTTCTTGCTTACCCCGTTATGCACTGTGATGAAACCACATTACAGGTACTCAAAGAACCCGATAAAAATGCCAGCCAAAAATCCTATATGTGGGTGAGGGTCGGCGGGCCCCCTGCGCAACCCATACGCCTGTTTCACTACGCGGATAGCCGCCGTGGCGAAGTCGCTAGCGCCTTGCTCGCCGGTTATGGAGGCTACCTGCAAACCGATGATTATGCTGGATACAATGCCGCGCGTGCTGAAAACACCATCACCCAATTAGGTTGCTGGGCTCATGCCAGGCGTAAATTTATTGACGCCCAGAAGGCGACTTTAAGTAAACATAAAAAGACCGGCAAAGCAGACCTGGCTATCAGCCTTATCGGCAAACTGTATGCCGTTGAAAAACAGATAAAAGAACACAGCGCGGAAGAAAAATATATCGCTCGGCAACAACAAGCGATTCCAATTCTGACAGCTATCCGCCAGTGGCTGGACAAAACCCTGCACAGCACCTTGCCTAAAGGCCTGCTGGGCAAAGCTTTGTCGTACCTGGAAAAGAATTGGAAAAAACTCACTGTTTACACAGAAGACGGGCGCTTATCCATCGATAACAACCCAGCAGAAAATGCTATCCGCCCCTTTGTTGTTGGCCGGAAGAATTGGCTCTTCAGCGCGACCGTCAGAGGGGCAAAGTCCAGCGCCAACCTGTATGGTCTGATCGAAACAGCAAAAGCGAACGGGCTAGAACCCTACACTTATCTTCGTCATGTTTTTAAAGAACTTCCCAAGGCTGCCAGTGTTGACGATGTCGAAGTACTGCTGCCCAGGAATGTGAATACGCAAACGATAGCGGTAGACTGAAATCTGTTCAAGGTGGGGTTTGTTGATCGCTTACACATAATCAAGGCGAACATAATGACATCAGGTCAGAAAAAAGACTTCTGGCAACACCACATTCAGGCGTGGAGCATAAGCAAGCTTCCACAAAAGGTTTATTGCCAGCAGAATACTATCTCCTTTGCCAGTTTTGGTTATTGGCGAACGCGTTTAAATCGTTTGCAAAAACCAACAAAGAAGCTAGTGCCTGTGACATTAACACGGCCTTCGGCTGTGGTGGTGATTACACTGACAATGGGGATTCGCATTGATGTGCCGGTGCATGCGTTGAATGAGGTTTTGCCGGTGATTGTTCAAACCTGTCATGAGGCCGCTTGATGTTACGCCCAGGCAATGAGGTTCAGGTATATCTGTACAGTGAACCTGTCGATATGCGTAAGTCGATGAACGGTTTGTCGATTTTAGTCGAGCAAGAGATGGATCTGTCGCCGACCATGGATGCCCTGTTTGTATTTTGTAATCGTGGCCGGGATAAAATCAAACTGCTGTGCTGGGAGCGCAATGGCTTTGAATCAGTCCCATGATTTGGCGTCGTCTTCGCCTCGCGGGAACGACCACGCTTGCCGAGCTTCATTATATCATCCAGATTGCCATGGGACGATGACCATTTACATTGCTTCCATATTTTCGGCAAGGACTATGGTATGGCCTACGAAGGCGGTCTCAGCTTTCCAGATGACCCTCGTTCTATCGTTTTGAATGATTTTGGCTTTGATGCCGGCGATAAGTTTACCTATACCTACAATTTTCTTGACCAGTGGCTATGCGATATTCGCATTGAAGCCATTAAACACGCTAACGACACAAAAAACGTTCAACCCCGTTGCCTAGGCGGGCAAGGCCGGTGGGACAATAGCGCTTACTACAAGATGGATGAACACATTGCGCTGCTCAATGTACTCGACAAAATCCTTCTTGGTAAGGATACGATGACCGTTGGCGACATCCGCACATTAATCGACGACTATGACGCTATTCGCTTTGATAGGCAGTTAGTAAGCGCACACTTCGCCGAGAAATTACAGCACGTTGGTTAGCCCTTCTATTCAACTGAGGAACACATCATGAAAGTGACGATTGAGGTGGTTATCCAGGATGACCAAGGTCAAATACATCTCGAAGAGTTGATACAACTGGACAAAGGCATCGATAAAGAAGGCCTGGTGGGATTATCACTAGCTGAATCCAAACAACTTGTTAAGGAGCTGCAGAACGTCGTTGTCCAACATCAAGCACAAGCCTTTACGGAGGCACATCGCTGTTGCCCACACTGCCAGAAACCACGTCGTATTAAAGGACGCACGACGATTCAATATCGTACGCTATTCGGTATCGTTTCTATTCCTAACCAACGACTTTATCATTGTGCGTGTACGCCGGATAAGACGCGGACATTCAGCATACTCAATGAATATATCGTCGAGCATAATAGCCCAGAATTACAGTATATGGAGACGAAATGGGCATCGTTAATGTCGTATGGCGTGACGGTGGATTTACTCAAAGAGGTATTGCCGATCAATGATGCGCTTGATGCAGAAACGATTAGGCGGCATCTACATAGGGTGGCTAAACGACATGAAGAAACGATCCAAGATACGCCACGTTGTGTTTCAGGTTGCCAACATGAGTGGGAAGCCCTTCCTAAGCCGGATAAGCCATTAACAGTCGGGATTGACGGCGGTTATGTAAAGCATTGCCACGACAAGAAAAATAATTTTGAAGTCATTGTGGGAAAGTGTTTTTCAAAAACCCAACCGTCTAAACGAATGGGATTCGTCCAGACGCTGGAAGATAATCCGCGACGTCGACTCATGCAGCTACTAGACAAGCAAGGCATGCAGGCCAATCAACAGATCACCTTTCTATCGGACGGTGGAGATAGCGTGAGAGAATTACAGTACATCATGCACCCGGAAGCCGAACATCTTTTGGATTGGTTCCATGTGACGATGCGCCTCACGGTCGCAAACCAATTTACCAAAGGGCTAGAGAAGTCTGACCCAGAGCAAGGGGCGCAGTCCATTAAGCAATTAGACAGCGTCAAATGGTATCTCTGGCATGGTAACGTTGACAATGCACTCGAGAAGTTGGAAGACTGCTATCTCTTAATTGAGGGCAACGAGATCCAGTATGAGAACAAAAAGAAGTTCTTAAAACATCTGAATGAAATGGACACCTACATTCGTAATAATCGCCATCTCATCCCAAACTACGGTGAGAAATATCGATTCGGTGAAACCATCACGACAGCGTTTGTGGAATCGACAGTCAACGAAGTGGTGGCGAAACGGATGGTTAAGAAACAACAGATGCAGTGGTCACCAGAAGGCGCACACTGTTTACTACAGACACGAACGTCTGTGCTGAATGATGAACTGCGCGATCATTTCGAGGCGTGGTATCCTGCGATGAAAAAAGGCTCAACCCACTTAGAATCGACACAGGAATTGCCGATGGCCGCGTAATTATTTTGGAAAAGTGCCCCAACAATTTTGGCGCTCTCCTTCTATGCCAACGCCTGATGATCAGAACCCGCTGGTTTCAAAAATCAAAGGTAAAGGGTCAATGACAAGTACTCGTCAAATCAGGCGAATTGTTCAAAATTGCTTTGATGCCACTTTTGATCGTATGAAAAAAGATGGACTGGAAGATGATGCCTTAGACCTAAAAATGGCAACAGTGCATTGGCTTCGCCACACGGGTATTTCAGAGGATGTGAAGTTTCGTCCCAGGGAGCATGTCAGGGACGATGCTGGGCATGCTTCCATGCAGACTACAGATCGGTATATTGATTCAGATTTACGAGAAAGGCATGCTTCTGGGCGTAAGAAACGTCTAAAATATATTTAGAAAATTCAAAGAGATAGATTCTGAAGTGCCTCATTTACGCCCCTATATTGTTGGGGACCCAGCATAGCCTGCTTTGATCGCATGACAGAGCAACTGGAGAGCCGGTGTCAGATAGCCGATCAGTCAAACATGCTTTTCTTGAAGAAATTTGCAAAGTCTTTGAGAAAGAACTATCTGGGTATCTGTAATTATGCCAAACACAAACTCACCAGCGCCAGAATCGAGGCCGGAAATGTTAGTATTGGTATGATCCGTAAGCGTGCTAGAGGGATCAGGGATACCGAGTATTTCAAACTTAAAATCAGGCAGTCATCGCTTCCAGACAAGGATTCGATGTTCTACATTTCAGCCTAATATTCACTCACAAGACCGGAGAAGAGCCAAAAAGTCAGCATGATTTATAGGTAAAACAATAGGTTAAGTGACCTACGCGCAGGATCTCGTCCGCTTATGTCCGGAGACCCATATTACGGGCAAACACGGTAAGAGCTAAACAAATCAACCACGGTATCGAGAAAGAGAACCAAGCCATCACCCTGCTGCGAGTGATTCCCCTACCTTATCCGGCACACGCCCGCGAATTACCTTGATACACAGCGACGGTACGACCAGCAATGTCAACATCGTGGATGCCAGCAACCCTGAAATGATCGCCCAAGCCATGGGCGGCCATAGAGTCGAGCTGGAGAGCGCCAATGGCAGCAATCCCGCAACTGTTGTACCCGTCGTTAGCAGGATAGGTCTGGTCCGCTGCTCCACTGCCAAGCGCACCGCATCCCGAATTGATTTGCCCTCATCCAGTTTGCGATCGATAACGTCCAGCAAGACGATCGCGTTGTTCACCACAATCCCCACCAAGGCGATCACTCCCAGCAGTGACTGGAACCCAAACGGTGAACCGGACATCACCAGTCCGGGGAAAACGCCCACCATTGCCAGTGGCACGGTCAACAGGATGATCCCCACCCGCTTGAATGAATTGAACTGCAGCAACAGGAAGAAAAGCAGCAATAGGACACCGATGGGCGCCATGGTCAGTATCGCGCCGTTGGCATCGTTGGAACCTTCGGCATCGCCCCCATATTCCAGGCGCGTGCCGGGCGGCAGCGGGTTCCTCGCAAGATAGGCCTGCAACCCATCCAGCGCCTGGCTGAAGCTGTATCCGGTTTCCAGGTTGGCCGTCACGCTGTTCACCCGCACGCCGTTACGCAGGTAGCGCGCAGCCGCCTCCCAAGTGGTTTCCACGCTGGTGATGGCGGACAAAGGCACCGCATCGCCGCGGTTCGTATAGACGTTGATCGAAAGCAGCCGCGATAGGGGAAGCGCGGTACCGTCCAGGGAACGCAGCACTAACGGAATGAGGTCGTCTTCACGGCGAAACTGCTCGGCCACGATACCGAAACTCTGGCCGTAAAGGCTTTGGGCCACCTCCGCTCGACTAATGCCGTAACGGGCTGCGGTGGCGTCGTCCACGTTGACGTGGACGCTGGGGACGCCGGGGTCCAGGTCATGGCGCACGTCGACGGTACCCGGTACCTGACGCAACCCGGCATAGATCTTCTCGATAGCCTCGGCGCGCACAGTATCGTCCGGGTGGTAGAGGCGTACTTCCACCGGCGCGACGCGGGGCGGCCCCTGCCCCAGAATGTTCACCGTCAGGGACAGCTCCGGCATGACCCTGCTGGCGTAATCGCGAATCCAGTGGGCCAGTCCGGTGGTTTGCTCCAGGGTCTGTGTCTTGACCACGATCCGTGCGCGGTTCGGCGCCTGCGGTGCACGCAGCAGGTTGTAGTAGAAGCTGGGACCGGTGAAACCGACAAAGCGCTGCACGTCCACAGTTTCCGGCCGTCTGCGTATCGCTCCCTCCAGTTCGGCGGC
>Ga0316207_10002628_pt1 | contig 18045 bp, 13 predicted proteins | sample 6weekpyrite_MG_FD_204943 | JGI IMG/M metagenome (GOLD analysis project Ga0316207, IMG submission 204943) | Microbial mat bacterial communities from mineral coupon in-situ incubated in ocean water Damariscotta River, Maine, United States -... | ecosystem: Environmental > Aquatic > Marine >...
GTTCACATACCGAGAATCAATTGCTTATAGAGTATTCATGAAATTTCTCTTTAAATTCCTGCGCCTTAGCGTGATCTGGCTCTTTACAGGCTTCACAGTTGGGGTCGTTTTATTGGCTGGTGCCTACATTTATTTGGCCCCCGGCTTGCCTTCCACCGATGTTTTAAAAGATGTTCAGTTGCAGACGCCATTGCGGGTACTTTCCCGAGATGGTGCCTTAGTTGCTGAATTTGGCGAGAAAAAACGCTCGCCATTAAAATATAAGGATGCGCCTGATTTATTAATGAAGGCAGTACTCGCGGCTGAGGATAACCGTTTTTTTGAGCATCCTGGTGTTGATTATCAAGGTATTCTGCGCGCCGCAATGCATCTTGTAAAGACCGGTCGTAAGGGGCAGGGCGGCTCGACCATCACCATGCAGGTGGCTCGAAATTTCTTCTTATCTAGGGAAAAAACCTATTTGAGAAAGATCAGCGAGATATTCTTGGCGCTCAAAATTGAACGCGAAATTAGTAAAGAAGAAATTCTCGAACTCTATCTAAACAAAATTTATCTAGGACACCGTTCCTACGGTGTTTCAGCGGCAGCCAGAGTCTATTATGGTAAAGATATCAGGGACTTAAGAGTAGATCAGTTGGCTATGATAGCGGGTTTACCGAAGGCACCATCGACCAATAACCCAATTACGAACAAAAAACGCGCCATGATTCGTCGTAATTATGTACTCGGCCGTATGTTCGATCTGGATTATATCGATAAAGCCACCTATGAGCAGGCCACGGCGGTTGTTGATGAAGCTGTTTGGCATGGCTTAAGTATTGAACTGGAAGCACCCTATGTTGCCGAGATGGTGCGCGCCGAGATGGTAACGCGATATGGGCCTGAGGCCTATACACAGGGATACCGTGTTTATACAACGATCGACACGCGCCTGCAGCGCTATGCAAATAATGCCTTGCGCAAGGGTTTATTGGATTACGAATATCGTCATGGTTACCGCGGACGTGAATCCAAGATGACGCTCGAGCCAGCACTACTTGAAGTGCTCCCTGTCAGTGAGGCGCCATCACTTAACCGACCGGTTAGCGAAGAAGTCGCCCCTGTTATTATTGAGAGTTTGCCAGAAGCATTAACGCGCCACGTTAGAGAAAGGCTTAGCGAGATACCGGTAGTAGGAAAGTTACAGCCAGCCGTGGTCATACACACAGAAGACAGAGCAATTACAGTATTACAACGTAACGGTGAGTTACACCGAATTGACTGGCAAGGTTTAAAGTGGGCGCGTCCTTACATAGACGAAAATACGCGCGGTCCAAAACCAAAGTATGCAAATGACATCCTTCAACAAGGTGACATCATTCGTATTCACAAACAAGATGATAATAAATTTAAATTAAGTCAACTGCCAACAGCGAAAGGATCGTTAGTTACTCTGGCACCGAATGATGCAGCGATAAAGGCATTGGTTGGAGGATTTGATTTCTATTACAGTAAATTCAATCGTGTTACGCAGGCACGTCGTCAACCGGGTTCTAATTTTAAACCGTTTATATATTCAGCGGCATTGGATAATGGATTTACGGCAGCAAGCTTGATTAACGATGCCCCGGTTGTCTTCGATGACCCGAGCCTTGAAAATACGTGGCGTCCTGAAAATTACAGTGGTAAATTTTTTGGCCCAACGCGATTACGAGTCGGTTTAATGAAATCGCGTAACTTAATATCAATTCGTTTACTGCGTGCAATTGGTATTCGAAAAGTTGTTAACTATGCGAAACAATTTGGTTTTGATGAATCACGTTTGCCAAAAGATTTATCGTTAGCGTTAGGGAGTGCAGCGATCACCCCATTAGAGTTAGTTAGTGGCTACGCAAGTATTGCAAATGGAGGCTATAAAGTTTCACCTTATTTCATTGATCGAATTGAAGATGATGAAGGCAATGTTGTTTTTCAAAATAACCCGTTACAGGTTTGTCGTGAATGCGAAAAACAAATTGAATTAGAATTACAACAAGCCCTAATGAAAGAAGAGGCACTTGTTGAAGAAAAAACTTTGCCAAGCGAAAGCACCAAAGAAGAAGAGATTAGTAGTGAAGAAACGCAAGTGCCTATTAATGTTGCACAGCGAATTATGACAGAACAAAATAATTACATAATGAATAGCATACTGGCAGATGTTATTCGTTCCGGAACAGCTCGACGTGCGCTGAGAATAGGTCGCAAAGATCTGGCAGGGAAAACAGGAACAACAAATGATCAAAAGGATGCCTGGTTTTCTGGTTACAGTGGTACCTTGGTGACGACAGTGTGGGTTGGCTTTGATAATAATAATCCACTGGGTTCAAGAGAGACAGGTTCATCCGCGGCGTTACCAATGTGGATATACTTCATGGAAAATGCGATGAAGGGTGTTCCTGAAAAAGACGTTGTAGTGCCGCAAGATTTAGTCACGGTGAAGATTGATCCTGATACTGGTTTATTAGCATCACAGAATCAGAAGAATGCTATTTTCGAAATATTCCGTACCGATAATGTACCGAAGCAAACAGCGAGGACGATATCAACGACGGAGCAGGATAGGCAGATATCGGTGGAACAAGCACCAGAACAGATTTTCTAATATAAAAAATTGAGGTGAGGGCATGGCTCGAAAAGCTCACCGCGTTGATATGAATGTTCGTCAGCGTATTGCACAAGAAGCAGCACGTTTAATGTCAGATCATGGCATTAAAGATTTTCTAATGGCTAAGCAAAAGGCGGCGGACAATTTTGGTATAACTGACAAGTATGTGATTCCAAGTAACACCGAAGTTGAACAAGCACTGTTAGAATACCAACGAATATTTCAGTCGGACTCACAGCCAAAGCGTCTTAATGAATTAAGAAATACGGCGATCAAGGCAATGAAAATTTTAAAACCTTATGAGCCCAGATTAGTAGGATCGGTGCAGCGTGGTACAGCGGGAGAACATTCAGACGTTAATCTACACATCTTTACTGACAACCCAGAGTCGTTTGGTCATTTTCTTGATCAACACACCATACCTTATGAACAAGGTGAAAAACGCCTAAGAATGAGCAAGGATAAATATGAGTATTTTCCTTCTTATAGTTTTATTGCCGGTGATGTGCCAATTGATATTGTGATCTTTCCTATTGCTGGGCAGCGTCAATCACCATTGTCACCTGTCGATGGTAAGCCAATGCAAAGAGACAAGCTGAGCAAGGTGGAAGCGACGCTACTAATATAGTGGTCATTGTAGGGGAATAGAGTATTGGCTGTTCTCGGCCAATAGCGGACGTTTATATTTTTACTCTGACCCCAAATATCAAATATCAAATATCTCTATTACCTATGATGGGTGGCCTTAATTAATTTTCGATACAAACAGTTACTTGCAGATAAAAATCCGTAAGGGTTCATTATTTTTATTTCTCATAAAGGCTGAGCTTTCCATTTCACTCCCTTCTGGATCAGCATTATGTGCTTGCCCTTCATCACAGAGCTCATCCCAAACGTAATTACAAGTGGTGGTACCGTTTTTACAATAAACCACATACACTTTGTTGTCTGATTTGGATATATAGTCGCCAATAACATGATCTCCCTTATCGATATTTTCAGCAAATACTCCATTACTTAAAGAAATTGAAATTGATAGAAATATAAATTTTAATAGCCTAAACATATTTTCTCCAGTAGTTTATATATTCAATGAATTATTAAATTACAGTCTAAAACAGAAAACATAGTGAGCATTCTGAATGTCTGCTTCGGGTCACTAAAAGTCACTATACCCATTTTGGCCTTATTTTTATTATTATGTCTGCCTTCGGCCAAAAGCGGACATTCAAAACGGTTGAGTCAAGTCGCTCACTTTAGCGCGTCCCGTTCTTGAACGATTTGTTAGCATTTTATTCATATTTTAATGAGTATAGTTTTTTACCAAACTCAATATTTCTATCAAAAACAATATATTCCCCATCGCTTGCATTTATCAAGCTACCTATCAAAATACCACCATCTGATAAATTTTTTGCTTTATCATCATCGTTATACTTTATGATAAGAAAAAGCCGGACATCCTTATCATCGACTTTCGAAACCCAAATTCCACCATGAGTACTAAATTCTGGGCAATTCTTTTTATCAGGACAAATTTCTAGACTAGGACTATATACATTCGCACATGATGGCGAGCCCTGGCAGATTGCATAATTTGGCCCATAAAAGTAATAGCCATTATTGTCTTGATATTTTGGCATATAGGTCCCGGATTTAATTCCTTGCTCCCACAAAACATTTATACCTCTACGCTCACTATATTTAATATTGCCTTCTATCTTGAAATATTCCTTACCTTTATATGAGCTAAACTGGGAGGGATCAATTGTCGTATTTCTAGTGGCACAACCTGATACTAAAATGCATGCAAAAATAGCACTTATTATTTTTCTCATTTTGAATGGTCTCTTTAGTACTTGTTTTAATATATCAACATGCTAACTATAAGTAGATGGCCTAAAACGCCCTTTTTCTTTAGGCCTTTTTGATAAAATTTTATGCTTCTTCACAATGTCCGCTTTGGGTCGTTAACAGTCATTTAAAATTTACATGGTTCAGTGATGAAAGTCTTCTATTTTCGCTTTAAGGCACGACTGCACCAGTAGTCTCTTTTATCAGCATAGTTTTTTACTTTGGATTTATAGCTTCCCCAGTCATTTGAATTGTTGGTGCCCCGATAGTTTTGGTATCTATAACGTGCTTGAGTGCATTTGTTTTGTAATTGGCTAAGGGAGTATGTCTTCTCTTTCTTGCGACGTTTCCGCTTGTACTTGGTTCCCCTGGATTTCTTTAGTTTTAGTTCGGGATTATGCCAGTCATATTCATTCTGTATCTCAATGCGGATAATCTTATCTGCACCACCGATATTAGGGGTGTCGCTAAATATAGTGCGTCCGTATTGATCTTTATATTGATAAACATCATTTGCGTATAGCTGTGTAGGTATCAATAAACCACATATTAATAGCAGGTGGACCATCCGTGTCTCTCCTGAGGTAGTGGAGAAAATAATGGGCTGGAAAGGTGTTTTTGTATGTAAGCGCTAGGCTATGGAGTTTGTAGGTTTTTGTCGCTAGTTGCTGAGAAGTGTTATGAAGATTTCTCAATCTTTAGCGCAACATCGTTAAAACGTAGGCTGTCGAGTCCTTCATTGCAATCGCCAGTGATAATTTTGATTATATTTTTGCCTTGTTGCTGAAATTTTTCAGGCAAGGGTATATTCAGGTTTTGTTTTGAACCCTCATCCAGTTGGCGAAAATCAATCTCGGCAATACTTTCGTTATTTAAAAATATTTCAGTTGGGAAATAACTGGTAGGGCATAATCCCGTTGTCATAACGACAAATGACATGTTGATACTGGCCTTGATAGGCGCATGTGCAAGTTGTAGAGGAACAAGGTAGGTATTTTTGACTTGCCCAAGTTGTTTACCTTTTAAACCAAGATCGATGATGCCTTGTTGATCGCTAATTGCAGCAGTTGGCGCAGTTAATTCACCTGCATGGAGATGAGTAGCTGTTAGCCCAAGAAAAATTGCTGTTATGAATAGGCGCATTATTTTAGACATAGGCTTCTCTGTATTGGCTTCGCTTAATCTTGCGTTGGGTAATGTTCAGGGTATGGTTTTCTTGCAACACCCGATATAACAGCGGCATGTGCAACGGCAGCCGAGACAAAATCCTTTAACCTTGGGTCCAGTGGTTTTGGAATAATGTAACCAGAACCAAATTCAAATTGTTCTCCACCATAAGCATCGCAAACTTCTTGGGGAACAGTTTGTTTAGCAAGACTCGCTAGGGCATTAACCGCCGCAACTTTCATGGCTTCATTGATCTCGCTGGCACGCACATCGAGTGCACCACGGAATATAAAAGGGAAACCAAGCACATTATTGACTTGGTTCGGGTAGTCAGAACGACCTGTCCCCATAATAAGATCATCGCGTGCCGCGATTGCATCGGCGGGGTTAATTTCCGGGTCAGGATTAGACAATGCGAACACAACCGGTTTGTCTGCCATGCTTTTAACCATCTCGGTACTGATTAAATTAGGGCCTGATACACCAATACAGACATCAGCGCCTTGCATTGCTTCTGCAAGTGTTCTTTGAGAATGATCGCTGGCGAAATCCTGTTTTTGTGCACTCAAATCCTTGCGGCCACTATGTACAACGCCTTTGCGGTCACAGAGCATGATGTTTTGTTTCGGTGTACCCATGGCCATCAACATATTCATTGAGGCAATGCCTGCAGCGCCAGCACCGAGGCAAACAACCTTGATTGAGGCAAAGTCTTTGCCTTGTAGTTCTAAGGCATTTTTTAAACCGGCGGTAATAATAATAGCTGTGCCATGTTGATCATCGTGAAATACGGGGATATTTAATTTTTCGATGAGGCGTTTTTCAATATCAAAACAATGCGGAGCAGCAATATCTTCCAGATTGATACCGCCAAATCCCGAGGCAATTCGCGCAACGGTATCAACAAAATCATCAGGTTCCTCGGCATCCACTTCGATATCAAAACAGTCTATATCGGCAAAACGTTTGAATAAAACAGCCTTGCCTTCCATGACAGGTTTACCTGCCAGCGCACCAATATTGCCCAGACCTAAGACGGCGGTGCCATCAGTTATAACGGCAACGAGGTTACCCTTGGAAGTGTATTTGTAAGCAGCTTCACTATTGGCTTCGATTTCACGACAGGGTTCGGCAACGCCCGGTGTATAGGCGAGCGAAAGATCCTGCTGAGAGGAGCAGTCTTTGCTAACTTGAATGGCAATTTTTCCAGCAGTGGGCTCAGCATGATAACGCAGTGCCGCGGTTTTTAAGTCTTCTGTCATGGTATTAGCTCATCTTAAACAAGCCGCTATTCTACACGGCTTTCTTTATTTTGCGCGTGGCTAGCGGATAATTTTAAGTGGCGTACCGGTTCTAGGTTCACCCTCAGGGTATTGTTTGTTGAGTAGGCGAAGCCTGGCTTCGGCGTTTGCACCAAGCTGAGATTCGCGGGCAAGGTCAGCAAAACGGGTATTTTTCTTGGCGGTGATAATATGGATACGGCGAGGTTCGGCCTTGGTGCGTTCCTTTACTGTCATAGAGCGGAAGCTTTTTGCTGTGGCGAGAATCTTGGCATCGAACCGATAGGGGTGTTGCTCATCTTTCGCGACGCCTTGAAATATCCAAGCGCTATCTTGCTTGTAGATAACCACAACCCGCATTAAACGGGTGCCATAATGTGAGCGGACGGATGAAACGGCGGTATACCCTTCAAATTGGCCGTGGCGAAAATGTTCACCACGTTGCAGATCCTTTAATTTGAGACGTTTCTTAAGGAATTCGCGTGGCCCAATGCGTAGATTGAGATCCATAGTGGTGATTTGCAGTGTGGCTTTATTGCCCGGTGCAATTGCAATAATTCGATCGGGTCTATTTTCAATACGCCATTTTTTAGGTAGTTCAAGACTGATGTCGAGTTCGCGGTGATAAAAATGGTTACCGCGCAGGATGCCTTGTTTTTCACTGTCACCAAATATCAGGCCTTCGATATTACGTAAGAAATTAACGCGATTATTATGCCCTTGCGAGGTCTTTTGTAATTGCTGAGCGCGCATGACGACTTCTTGTAATCGTTTGTCGTTATCAGGGTGCGTGGCGAAGACACCATGATAAACATTGGCTTCACGGTTTTCGCTTTTGGCGAGTTTTTTATCATAGACTTCTTGATTTTTGAGTACGCGAATCACTTCGAGCATAGCGAGTGGATCATAGCCATTGCGAGCGATATATTCGGCTCCGAGACGATCTGATTCCAACTCATGGTCTCGCCCGTAACCACGCACAAGGGCAGTACCAATCGTATTAAAGAGATTACCTGCACCATTAAATCCCGCTTGAGAGGCTACTACCGCTGCAAGGATGCCTGTCGCTGTCGCTGCGCTGTGTTGGCGTACGGCATGCCTTGCAGTCACATGGCCAATCTCATGACCGAGTACGGCAGCAAGCTCGGCTTCATTCGATAGGTAGGCCAGTAGGCCTCGCGTGATATAGATATAGCCACCGGGAAGGGCAAAGGCATTGATCTCACTTGTATCTAAAACGGTGAAGCGAAAAATCAGATTCTTGCGGTGACTGTTAGCCGCTAGCTGTGAGCCCACTCTTTGCACATATTTTTGTAGTTGAGGGTTGTCATAGAGACCGTAACGTTTAATGGCTAGGGCGTGATTTTGCCGGCCAATTGCGATTTCTTCATCTTCAGAGAGAAGTACAAAATTAGATTCACCGGTTACAGGATTAACTGCACAGCCGCTTAACAGTATCAGTAGAAAAAGCAGTCCCAGTCGTAATGGTCGTAATTGGTTCATCTAATAAGTGTCGTTGTGTACGTGAGTGGCGTCAAGTTGAAGTTGTTTAGGGCAGCACCTTAAGGGCGTAGCGAGTACGCAGGCGCATGCGTAGTTCACCTTTATGCTCATATAACCAGCCTCGTCCGATAATTGTTTTACCAAGTAGTTCTCTGGGTTTGATTGCATTAAACAGAGGGAGTTCATTTTTCTCGATGCGCATCGCAACCTTGCCGGGAAGATTGAGCCAAAGATTCCGCCGGCCCTCTCCAATACGGATGACCTCACCGGATACGCGCCGATAACCGCGTGCGTTACGGGATAACGCGGTGCTGGAAATGGTTTGGTATTGCTTGAGCTGCCAAATGCCAGACTTGGACTCTTGCGCCTGTTTCTCTATTGCAGCATAGCAATCCAGGCCTGTGAGATTCGGTGGTACGGCTAACAGGCTTGCAAGGCCATCTTGAAGCAGCAGTGCGGACAGGCTAGTACCCTCTTGGTTGTAGAGGTGGGCGAGGCGCCGGCCGTAACGATCAGCGCGTTCCTTATCCAAGCGTAGGCCAAGTTGATTATTACTGTGTCTGACTAATTGTCTTAATCGGTTACGTGCCTTAATCGCCAGGGGCTGGTTGGGGCGGCCTTTGCGAGCCAGTTCAGGTGTATCGATTCCGATCAGGCGTACCTTTTCGCCACTTTTGAGGAACAAAGTGTCACCGTCGTGGACATAACGGACTTGCACTTGTCTATCTATGTGGCTGGTTGGGCAGAGTGTGGCGGCCTGTAGCTCGATGCTGGCAAATAGGCCGAATAACAGGCAATAAAAAAGGCGCCCACAAGTGAGCGCCTTTAAGAGCAGTATTCGCTGCATAGTGCTTATGCTTTGCGGCGACTGTACTTCTGCTTGAATTTATCAACGCGACCTTCTGTATCAAGTAATTTTTGCTTACCTGTGAAGAAAGGGTGGCATTCTGAACAGACTTCAATAGCCATGGCATCTTTGCCAGCAGTTGAATTCGTTTCGAAGCTGTTACCACAGCTGCAAGTGACCTTAACGGTCTCGTATGAAGGATGAATCTCTGGCTTCATGGCCTATTTCCTCAGAATCTTGTGCGTCCCTGTGACGCAGGGTTAAGGGCGCGCATAATACGGAAAATGACAGCATTCGGCAAGTGCCAGATGTCAGCTTGGCGTACTGTCTTCCTCGAGGCGAGGCTGAAAAGGCAATATATCGGCATTATGCAAGGGCTTTAAGCTATAAAAACCCTCATTTGTGATTTTTTTCAGGCTTTCCAGCATGCCATTGTCTCCTGCCAATTTGTCCCACATCATGCTGTAAATAGCTTGGCAAGCAGACATAGGTGTTCTGCTTTGATTGCGCATCATGTCGATACGCCATTGTAGGCCCGTTAAACGATGGCGTGTATGAGCGGGGGTAGAGGAAATAAAGCTCTGTATAGCCTCAGTACGGGCTATTTCAAAGGCATCAGGATCATTCATGGCTAGTTCTAACCAGTCATCAAAGTCCCTCTGTTTAGCTATATTTTTAGTTGTCATTATTATTTAGCTCCACAGGTAATTATCTTCTCGCCAATCGCGATCCCTGTCAAAGGATTGAACAAAAATTCAGCATATTCGTACAAAATTACCATGACACCTGAAAGGTTATAGTATCAGACTTGGCTGGGTTATTTGATGTTTTATGGATAATGCCGATGTTTTTATAGCGCAGAGATGGAATGTAGGAATATATTAGAGTACGGGTGTCTGTTTTACGGGGATAGGGATATGGCGAATAAAAAATTGGAATCTCGAACTAATGATTCGCTGAGTGCAGGTGCGCATCCGCTCAAGGAATCATTGGCAAGTCGACTTGAATACTCAGCAGGGAAAGATGTCTCCACTGCGACCCCGCATGATTGGTTGAACACGGCGAGTTATGTCGTTCGCGATCGATTAATGGCGCGTTGGATTGAAACCATGCGCAGATATTACGAACAGGATGTTAAACGGGTTTATTACTTATCTTTAGAATTTCTGATGGGGCGTACTTTAACTAACGGAATGCTAAATCTGGGGATGAGTGATGAGTGCGAAACATCCTTGCACGATGTCGGTGTCGACATGGAAGAGATACGTGATTTGGAGCCGGACGCAGGTTTAGGAAATGGCGGCCTAGGTCGTTTAGCGGCATGTTATCTTGACTCCTTGGCCACCTTGCAGATGCCGGGTTACGGATATGGCATTCGCTATGAATACGGGATGTTTAACCAGCGTATCGAAAATGGATGGCAGGTTGAGCACCCAGACAATTGGTTGCGTTATGGCAATCCATGGGAGTTCCCGCGGGCGGAATTACTCTATCCAGTGAAATTTGCAGGTCGCGCTGTTGAGTTTTGTGATGAGAAGGGATGCATGCGTCATCACTGGGTTGATGCAGAAGAAGTGATGGCAATGGCCGTTGATACCCCAGTACCCGGATATAAAAATGGCACCGTGAATAATATGCGCTTGTGGTCCGCAAAGGCATCCCGTGATTTTGATCTTAAATATTTCAACGAGGGCAACTATATAAAAGCAGTTGCCGAGAAAAACGAATCAGAGAACCTTTCTAAAGTCCTTTACCCAGATGACACGACCACAATGGGGCAGGAACTACGTCTTAAACAACAATATTTCTTTGTGAGTGCTTCTTTGCAAGACATTTTGTATCGGCATAAAAAAAATCATGATGACTACGCAGACCTTGCCGATAAAGTAGCAATTCAACTAAACGATACACATCCTGCAATAGCGATTGCCGAGTTTATGCGTATTTTAGTTGATGTGCATGCGATGCAGTGGCAACAGGCATGGGATATGTGCGTAAAAATATTTTCATATACCAACCATACCTTATTACCAGAAGCATTAGAGACGTGGCCAGTGGCATTGTTTGAAGCGGTGCTACCTAGACATTTACAAATTATTTATGAAATAAACCATCGGTTTCTGAAAGATGTTCTTCATAGTTACCCAGATGATATTGGTCGCATGCAGCGTATGTCTATTATTGATGAAGAAGGCGAGAGGCGCATCCGTATGGCACATCTTGCGATAGTCGGTAGTCACAAAGTGAACGGTGTTTCAGCAATTCACACTGAACTCATGCGCCAAACAATCTTTAAAGATTTTGATGATTTTTACCCCAATAAAATAATAAACATCACTAATGGCATTACGCCGCGTCGCTGGTTAAATCAGGCAAATCCGGCATTGGCAAAATTAATCGACAATCAAATTGAAGGAAATTGGCTAACAGAGTTATCACGACTTGAAGAGATTTTGCCTTATGCAGAAAAGAAAGAATTTCAAAAGAAGTTCATGGACGTAAAGCATGAAAATAAAGAAAAGTTAGCAAAAATGATTGGTATGAATCTTGGCGTCAAAGTTGATCCATATTCTATGTTCGACGTGCAAGTAAAACGTATTCACGAATACAAACGTCAATTACTAAATGTATTGCACGTAATCACACGTTACAACATAATTCGTCGTGGACAGGTGAATGAACTTGTACCCCGCACAGTTATATTCAGCGGTAAGGCTGCTCCTGGTTATGCGATGGCAAAGTTAATTATAAAATTAATTAACGATGTCGCTGATATTGTAAATAATGACCCGGCAGTGTTGGGAATGTTGCGAGTTGTATTTATACCTAATTATGATGTTTCGACTGCGGAAGATATTATCCCGGCTGCAGATCTCTCAGAGCAGATATCCTTGGCAGGAATGGAGGCTTCAGGTACCGGTAATATGAAGCTCGCACTAAATGGTGCATTAACTATTGGTACGCGGGACGGTGCAAATATTGAAATTGCTGAAGCAGTTGGTGAGGAAAATATTTTTAATTTTGGAATGAGTACAACGGAGGTGAGTGAGCAATGGGATCAGGGTTACTCACCACGTGATTTTTATAACAATGACGACCGTCTTCGGGAAGTCATTGATATGATTGCATCAGGATATTTCTCACACGAGGATAGAAATCGTTATAAACCATTAGTAAGTGATTTATTGGAGAATGATCAATATATGCTATGTGCCGACTATGCAAGTTATATTGATGCGCAACTACTCGCAGACAAATTGTATGATGATGGGCGCGCATGGGCGACGAGTGCGATTAAAAATGTGGCCATGATGGGGCACTTATCAAGTGACAGGTCAATTAAAGAATATGCAGAAAAGATTTGGGGTGTGGAACCGGTTACTTGAAATGCTCAATAAGTATTATATTGGATTATTTTGGGCTAGCTTGAAAAGTGGCTAAACTATCACCAGCATACCTCCCGGTTGCAATGTTATTTTGTAATTTTTCAAGCGACTTCTTATCGCTCTCGTTCATATAGATGTTAACTGACATAATTGCATTATATTTTGCGGAACTTTCTTGAGGGGTTAATTTCGAGAGTCGTACCAGACAGTTGCTACAAGCATCACTAATAAGTTTCATATAGGAAACTGTTTCTACAGCAGATGCAATAAAATTAAGTTCAAAGGGGATAGTGTCCAAGAAGTCACCCGGAATAGGTGGCGAGGTATGGTAGCGAACAGGCCCTATACCACTTTTCGCACTTGTGAGGTTGGAAACAAGTTTGAATACGCTTTCAAGATCTTCAAAGGGCCTGAGAACGACAGCATTATTTTTAGCAAAATCATTGGTGCTTGCTGTTACTGCTTCTTTCGATGAGCAAGCCTGTAACTGTTTTTTATGTTTATCTAATTCAGACTCACCGGCATGTTTAAATTCATCGCTGTAACTGAATTTATAGAATGTAATCATGCAAGAATCGTTTTCATCGAACAAACCAAGCTGATACTGAGCATTATTAAGCCTTCGTCCAGCGTCTATGTATTGTGTTGATGCATCTGCTTTGTTTGCCAAAACACGTTTTATGTCATTAAGTTTGTATTCAGAGCGACGGGTAGTATCTGCATAATCATCATCAATGATAACTAAAGCGGTGATTAAAGACAGTAAAGTACTCACCGTGTAGAAGGCGATTAATGTCCAACCTTTCAATTGACCAAAGATGATAGGTGAAAGAAAAAACCTAAAAAGTAGACTGATGTCGGATATAAGCCCTTTAATCACGACTGTTTTCCTAATCTTTTATTTAAATATAAGAGAAGCGTGGCGACAGACTTATTATTAGGGTCAAAAGAGAGGGCTACCCGGTCAATAGAATTTTTATTCTCAAGCGTGTTGATTAATTTATAGAAACTTGCTGGTTTATTAACACGAAACATTATAGTAAGAGAGTTACTATCACTGGATTTAATACTTAAAAGCTGATTGTTACTTTTTGTTGTTGTAATTATTTCACTAAGAAAATCAGTTCTGGCTCTATTTAAAAGATTGAATTGTTTGGTATAGATAGCATTGATGTGGTATTGCTCAATTTTCTTTCGAAGCATTTTTTTCTCTTTCAAACTGATATCGAGAATTTTAACCTTTTCATTCAGTTTTAAAAATGAGATTTGGTTTTCATTTATTTCCGGTGAATAGATGGCATGCCAAATAATCACGAGAATTAAAGTGCAAATAAGTATTGGCAACAAAAATGCAACCAATGGGCGGCGAAAGAATGATTTTTTAATTACGGTATTATTCATTACTTACGCAACGTATATTTTGACTACAAGTGAGCAGCCGATTAATTAGGGCAGTCCAATATGTTTTATCATCGTTAGGTGGTTTGCGATAATAATCAAGAATACCGTCAGCATCTTGTATAGACGTTTCATTGGCCCGTTGTATAAAAAGCTCATTGCGGGTTTGAAGGTCAAAATAATCAATGACGCGATCAGGTATAAAACGGTCACCAGCTTCAACAAGATAAATTTTATTATCCTTTGCTGTGACGATAATCCCCCAGTTATCTTCGCTAATGAGCGCATTACTGATCTGGATATCATCAAGTGCGATCGGTTTTCCTGCAGCTGTACCATTAGCGCGCCAAAAATAAAGCTTATCTGTATCTGTCGCAGTTAGTAACCATTGACCATCTAGACTAAAATTAATTGATATGACGCTACTATCATGCTTTAGTTGTGCGAGATGACTCAGACTTGCTGACGCACCATCATATTGCGCTTGCCAGAGATTTACGTTTCCGGAACGATCACCGCTCGCTAATATCTTTCCATCATGTGACCAGCTAAGTTGGCTGATCGCAGAGTTATTCTCGTGTAATGCGGATGCAAGGTGGCTTGTTTTGTTCGCTCTGTTATTAAATAGATGGATATCTCCTTGCCAATTAGCCATAGCCAAGAGTGAGCTTGCTGGTTGCCATGCCATCGATGATACATTTTTGTTTGTTGCGGGATTGATTTTTTTCTTTGCGCCATTGTCCATTGATGCGGTGATTGGTTTAGTTTTAGCTACGACATTAAAAGAGAATCGCTTACTGTCTTTTATATTAACAATATGAATTCGATTGTCGGTTGTTGCCGCGGCTACTTGTTTTGCTCCTGTTGCGATTGTGTGAATAGTATTCTTAATTGTTTCAATCGCATCGACATATAAACCATCATTGCCTCTGAATATGTGTAAGGCATTGTCATTAGTAGTAATGCTCAAATGTTCAGCATCTTGTGAAAAGTTGGCCAATGTTATTGGTACTGAATGGAACTTTTTATCACGCGCCATTGGATAGTTTGTATGTGTATCCGATAGCGCTGGACGGGACTGCGAGACAGCCAAGATAGACGGCTCTTTAGTATCGTCTCCTATTATATTGATGAGGTAGTCACCAGAAATATTCAATCTGTAGAGGTTATCTACGCGTAGTTGAGTAGGTTTCCTTTTTGCCTCTTGATTTCTACTTCCTCGAGACCTGCTATGTCTTCTATCAATGTAATCAGGCTTACCGTGATACAACCGAATCTCATAACTAACTGTATCTAAACTGATCTTTGGGTATAGATTATTTTCTGAGAAAATAGTTTGATATTTAGAAAACAGTTTTTTGGTCGAATTTGTTACTGATTGCTCAATATTAGTAATGTCTTTTAAGAGAGCTGTCTTGGGAATAAGATACGCACCTTTTTCAGTAGAAATAGTAAGATTTTCATCAATCTCCGTCATGCGATTAACAAACAGTGATGGGCGTACTGTAATATTATTTTTTATACGAGAATTTTTGAGAACTACTTCCCCATTATTAAATGAAAATAAAGCAGTATCATTATCAGTTGTTGTAAATCCAGTTGGTATAATTGAGTTGTCAGATTCTGATGAAAGAATAAGGTCGTAGACAACAGAGTTCTGTTTATTATTCAAGTCGATTGCGTAATGATAAATTTCTAATGCCCCATCAAGATTAAGATAAGAGACAATAAAGTTTGCTTCCTGTCGGTTGGGTAACGCTTTTAATAAACTCGGAAATGCAACATAGCCAGAGTCCCAGTTAGTTACTGAGCTAGGTAGCGGGATGTCAGTATACTCAGTTGTAACGGTGTCATTTATAACCTGTATGCTGGCAATTTTAGGGCGAACCTTGAGAAGTGATAATTTTTCTATCCAGTTCTCGCTGTAGGGGCTTGTTTCAGCAGAATTAGCAATTAAAGGTAAAGCCCATGTTGGTGACCAGCTGGCGTTCTCACTAACGATAGTGATGAAACCATTTTCTGTAAGAATAGGCTCTGGCTTACCTGCGCCAGCATTGAATGGATCTATTTCATTTAATGCGGCTATCTCACTCCATGCACCACTTTTATCACTGCGCCATAGATATTGATTGTTAAGCAGCAATAAATTCTCGGAAATAACAGCAAGCTTATTAATATCGAGTTCGCCTGTATTAACATGGGATGCTAGATCGTTGAAACGTTCACTTTCTCGAATGTCCCATATCTTGATTACATTATCGCCATCTTCTTCTCCACTAATAACGAGACGTTGAGAATCAATGAATTGCATATCATGATATTTCCCCATGCCACTAAGCGTAATGTCACTTTGTGTACCAGAGCTAGTATCTATCAGCTTTATGAGTCTCGGCGTGTCATCATCAACTTTATCGACATTGGAATCGGGTGTTAATAACGCGAGCTGCGCACTATCGGGTGTGTATGCTGCTCGAGAAACAGAATACTGTGACCCTGAGGAACTTGCAGGTAAAGCGGTGACTAGCCTTGTTTTATCCGAAAGACGAATTAATGATGCATAATAATTCCAGTCTTTATCTGCACTTATGATCAATGCAGTCTCTTTGTTTGGAGAAACCAAGGGGGAAAAGCTACGCTTTGTAGTAAGTTGGTTTGCGTCGTTAAACTCACTTAAATGCCAAGTGGGTTGTTTTAGTATTTGACTAAGCCAATCTGCATTAAAGGATTTATTTTTGGAGCGGTTATCGTTCCCTGCGTCCAATTCACCAAGACGAATTTCACCTGACTCACGAGCACGCTCGATCGCTTTGTAATAACTATTAAAAGCAGAGACATTATTGCGTTGATTCTTGAGTAAATTGGCTTTGGCATACTCAGACTCTGCAATCAGTGCAGTACTTTCTGCCTGACTATTAATTAGTTGTTTTTCTTTTTGGCCGATTTGTATACGTTGCGAAGAAAGCTCTCCAAGCGAATTTAGAGTTATTACACCAAAAATAGCAGCGGTGATGCTCAGCGCGCTAAAACTAACTTGTAAAACTCGTTTACGTTTATGTAATTGTTTGGCTCGTACTAATGATGCATGAATAAAATCAGATGTCATTTCGTCCAATTTTAAACCGCTATCCTTTAAGTAACGAATGTCCTCGAGTCGTTTCCCAGAAGTAGCTAATAGGTCTCGTCGTTGAAATTCATTTATCCAACGTTGACAGTCTTGGTTTATGCGCTCTCTTACCTGTAATAGCTCTTGATCTTGTTCTAGCCAATGTTGCATACGAGCCCAGTAGTGAATTAAGGCTTCATGGGTAATATTAACGACAACTTCTGGTTTATCAGTTTCACTAATTTCAGCGGTATAGCCTGTGAGTAAGCGCTTCTCTACCAATGTATCAATCAACAATTTTTCATCGACATTATTAATAAAACGGTCAAGTCGCGCGACACGTCGCGTTGCCTTGCCCTGTTCATCAATAGCGACGAGCTCTCGCATAACACGGGCAAAAATAAGATCGGCATTTTCTGAAAAACGTTTATCGATTGATGAAAAGGCCTCTTCGGCAGTTTGGGTTAACGCACCCTGTAGGCCGCCGAGTTTTTCGTACGCGGTAAAGCTAAGCTTTTTTTCTTCTCGGTCACGTTCTTGGTAAAGGCGATCGAGTGTAAATTCGAGTAGCGGAAGGGCTGCTGGATTACCTTCGGCATCTTCGAGTAATTTTTGTTCGAGGCCTTCACCAATTTGATTTTGTTCAAAAATAAGGCCAGCCGCAGTTGCAGGGCCAGTAATAATTTCTAATAGCTCATGTGGACGAGGAATATTTAAATCGTATTGGCGTGAAGCATCTTTTAACGATAATAATTCTGGCAGTGAAAATAGCTGTGGATAAAAATCACTGCGCATGGTGGCAATGATCCAGACCTTGCCACTGCGTGAAAGTGTATCGATGATACTGAGGAAACTGACTTGTTGTTCTGTATCAAATTGGAACA
>Ga0316207_10002629_pt1 | contig 18045 bp, 14 predicted proteins | sample 6weekpyrite_MG_FD_204943 | JGI IMG/M metagenome (GOLD analysis project Ga0316207, IMG submission 204943) | Microbial mat bacterial communities from mineral coupon in-situ incubated in ocean water Damariscotta River, Maine, United States -... | ecosystem: Environmental > Aquatic > Marine >...
ACAAACTTGAGAAGGCCACCTTAGTATTTTCCTTTTATCAACCCGTTAGTTACGAGTGTTTTATATTTAACTACATTAAATACCAGAGTCAAGTAATTATCAATGTTAATTATTAATAATTTGAACTATCGCACGTAGTCACATGTCCTTTATAATCGATTAAATGTTTCAACACTTTGATGCGGTTCACATACCGCGAATCAATTGGTTATAGCGTATTCATGAAATTTTTCTTTAAATTCCTTCGCCTTAGCGTCATTTGGCTGTTTTCTGGTTTCACTCTAGGCGTATTTTTATTGGCCGGTGCCTACCTTTATTTAGCACCAGGATTACCATCAACAGAAGTATTAAAAGATGTTCAACTTCAAACGCCATTACGGGTACTTTCTCGCGATGGAGCCCTAATTGCCGAGTTTGGCGAGAAAAAACGCTCGCCTCTTAAATACGAGGATGCGCCAGATTTACTATTAAAAGCAATACTGGCGGCTGAAGATAATCGTTTTTTTGAGCATCCCGGGGTTGATTATCAAGGCTTATTACGTGCCTTTGTGCATTTGGCGAAGACCGGTCGCAAGGGGCAGGGTGGTTCAACAATCACGATGCAGGTAGCGCGAAATTTCTTTTTATCGCGAGAAAAGACTTATTTAAGGAAGATCAGCGAGATATTTCTGGCACTCAAGATAGAAAGGGAGATCAGTAAAGAAGAGATTCTCGAGCTTTACCTTAATAAAATCTATCTCGGACACCGATCTTATGGTGTTTCGGCCGCCGCACAAGTCTATTATGGAAAGAATATCAATGACTTACGAATAGATCAGCTGGCAATGATAGCGGGTTTACCCAAGGCACCATCGACCAGTAATCCAATTAGAAACAAGCGTAAGGCGATGGCAAGACGAAATTATGTGCTGGGTCGTATGTATGAGCTAGCATATATAGATAAAGCTTCTTACGAGCAAGCGACGGCAATAGTTGATGATGCCAGTTGGCATGGTTTGAGTATTGAGCTTGAAGCGCCTTATGTGGCTGAAATGGTGCGTGCTGAGATGGTTAAGCGATTTGGCCAAGAAGCTTATACACAGGGATATCGTGTTTATACGACCATTGATACGCGTATGCAGCGTTTTGCGAATGATGCTTTGCGCCGTTCGATGACTGATTATGAGTATCGACATGGTTATCGTGGCCCTGAGTCCACAATAAAGTTAGATCAAGCTTTGCTTGATGCTTTGCCTGCTATTGAGCCACCCGTGTTGAATAGACCTAAAACAGACAGTCCAGTCCCCGTTGTAATAGAAAACTTGCCTGAGGTGCTGACATACCCTGTTCAGCAAAGATTGGCTGAGATTCCGGTTGTTGGTGGTTTGCGTCCAGCAGTGGTGCTGCATGTTGAAGAAAAAGCCATGACAGTTTTAGTTAGGAATGGCGAATTAATCAGAATTGATTGGTCAGGTTTGAAATGGGCTAGAGCTTATAAGGATGAGAATACGCGAGGCCCTGCTCCTAAGTTTGCGGCAGATATTGTTCAGCAGGGCAATATCGTACGTATCCATAAGACCTATGATGGCAAGATTAAATTAAGTCAAATTCCAGAAGTGAAAGGCGCCATTGTGAGTCTTGAACCTAACGATGCATCGATTAAGGCATTGGTGGGAGGTTTTGATTTTTATTACAGTAAATTTAATCGAGTGATTCAGGCGAAACGTCAACCCGGTTCGAACTTTAAGCCATTTATTTATTCAGCTGCGCTTGAGAATGGTTTTACTGCGGCAAGTATGGTGAATGATGCGCCAGTGGTGTTTGATGATAGTGGTCTTGAAAATACCTGGCGACCAGAAAATTATAGCGGTAAGTTTTTTGGGCCAACGCGTTTGCGTGTTGGTTTAATGAAATCGCGTAATTTAATTTCAATTCGTTTACTGCGGGCAGTAGGAATTAAAACGGCTATAAATTATGCAACACAATTTGGTTTTGATCCGTCAAGGTTGCCAAAAGATTTATCATTGGCATTAGGTAGTGCATCGGTCACGCCGCTGGAATTAGTTAGCGGTTATGCGGGTATTGCGAATGGTGGTTACCGTGTTATGCCGTACTTTATTGATCGCATTGAAGATGATGAAGGCAATATTGTTTTCAAAAGCAACCCGGTTAAGGTTTGTCGCGAATGTGAAAAACAACTCGAACAGGAATTGCAACAAGCCTTACAAAAAGAACTAGCTGAAGACGAACAACAAACAGCTACGAATAATAATAGCGGTGAGTCGGAAGTCGTATCTGACAAAGATGTGAAGCAAGAACAACAACCAGTAAAAATTGCTCAACGCATTATGACCGAACAAAACAATTATATTATGGATAGTATTTTATCTGATGTCATTCGTTCTGGTACAGGTAGGCGAGCATTGCGTATTGGACGAAAAGATCTAGCAGGTAAAACAGGTACAACCAATGATCAAAAAGATGCCTGGTTCTCTGGTTATAGTAGTACGCTTGTAACAACGACCTGGGTTGGTTTTGATAATAATAAACCATTAGGTTCAAGGGAAACCGGTTCATCAGCAGCATTGCCAATGTGGATTTACTTTATGGAAAACGCCATGAAGGGTGTGCCAGAAAAAACCAAAGAAGTACCATCGGAAATTGTTACGGTTAAAATTGATCCAGATACAGGTTTGTTAGCAGCACAAGGTCAGACTAATGCTATCTTTGAAATATTCCGTACAGATAATATTCCAAAACAAACTGCACAAACCACAACGGTGAATGAAAAAAATCAACCAGTGGTGATTGAGCAAGCGCCAGAGCAAATTTTTTAAAATAATTTAGTTGCAGGTGTTAATGCATGACTCGTAAAACACATCGTATTGATGCAAACATGAGACAGCGTATTTCCCAGGAAGCCGCACGTTTAATTTCTGATCATGGCATTAAAGATTTTTTAATGGCCAAACAAAAAGCGGCCAATAGTCTGGGTGTTACCGACAAGCACGTGATGCCTAGTAATGTAGATGTTGAGCAGGCATTGCTCGAGCACCAACGATTATTTCATTCTGATTCACAACCGCAGCGTTTAAAAGAATTAAGACAAACAGCTGTAAAAGCGATGCAATTGTTAAAGCCCTATGAGCCGAAATTAGTTGGCTCAGTGCAGCGTGGCACAGCGGGCGAACATTCGGATGTAAACCTGCATTTGTTTTCAGATAATCCTGAAGCCTTTGGCTCATTTTTAGACGAGCACAGCATCCCTTATGAGCAGAGTGAAAAACGTTTAAGGCTTAACAAAGATAATTACGGATTTTATCCATCGTACAGTTTTATCGCTGGCGATGTACCAATTGATATTGTTATGTTTCCAATTGCAGGTCAGCGTCAGGCGCCTTTGTCACCAGTTGATGGCAAGCCAACGCAGCGCGATGATATTAGTAAGGTTGAGACAGCGCTGTTATTGGCAGAATAAAACGATTATTGTATTACTTGCGTTTCAAGGCTCGGCTGCACCAGTAATCTCTTTTTTCAGCGTAGTTAATAATTTTGGATTTGTAGCTACTCCAGTCGCTAGAATTATTGGTGCCCCGAAAATTCTGGTATCGGTAACGGGCTTGGGTGCATTTGCTTTGTAGTTGTGCAAAGCTGTAGGTTTTCTTTTTCTTGTGGCGTTTCTTTTTAAATTTTGTTTTGCGATTTTTCCTGAGGTTTAATTCCGGGTTGTGCCAGTCGTAATCATTTTGTATGTCGATATTAATAACTTCATGCTTGCCATTACTTGCTGGTGCATCACTGAAAACAGGGCGACCATATTGATCTTTAGATTGATATATTTCATTTGCGACGAGTTGTGTCGGCAGCAGCAGGCTGGCGATGATAAGCAGGCGGAACATCCGTGTTTCTCCTGAAAGATTATTTAGCTTGCCAAGGATAGGATTATAAGCAACTGGTGTCTGTAGGCTCGGCGCGTTTTGCGATGTAGGATTTTGTCGCTAGTTGCTAGCGTATTTATTTGCCGCGATGTAGCCGACCACACCAGTATTCCCGTTGTTGACGATGGTACTCATTGTTAGCCCCGGCATTACGATAGCCTTCACATTTTCTTTGCAAGGTTCGCATATCCACTTTATTGCGATAACGTGATGTTGACTTATAACTGCGAGTTCTGCGTGGTGCTGAGTGATAAATATGTTTGTTAAGCGCATCTGGATCAGGTTGGTTGGGAGTGCCAAGGTCGTTCTTTATTTCTATATCTATAACTTCATGTTTGCTGTTTCCGTCAGGGGGAGAGTTGGTAAAAGTAGCCCGGCCATTCTTATCAACACTACGATATACTTCGGTGGCAGATACTTGCATGCTGATCAATAGTAAAATAAGTGAAAGAGTGCGTAGCAAGGGGCTTTACCTTATTGAGGATGAGTAATGTTAATATTAGCTATATTTACCTACTTGTCACTATCGGGGTGATTTTTCGATACGCAGCGCAGCATCGTTAAAACGTAAGCTATCAAGGCCTTCATTACAGTCGCCGGTAATAATTTTTATTTCGTTTTTCCCCTGTTTTTGATATTCAGGGGGTAAGTTAATACTTAAATTTTGTTTAGATCCTTCATCAAGCTCACGAAAATCAATTTCGGCAATACTTTCACTATTTAAAAACACTTCGGTAGGAAAATAACTGGTTGGACATAGACCGGTACTGATAACCACGAATGACATAGTAATATCTGCTTGGATCGGTGCGGTATCAAGTTGAAGTGGTATACGGTAAGTCGTTTGAGTTTGACCGAGTTTTTTACCGGTTAAACCAAGATCAATAATCTTCATTGGTTCGTTAGCCTTGGTAACGGTTGCAGAATGATCATTAGCAACACTACTTATCGATAAGCTAAATAGGATTAGAAATAATAAGTTTTGCAACGTTGATGTACGCATTGTCTAGGCCATTAAGTTTGCTTCGGGTAATGTTCAGGATAAAGCTTCTTGGCGACACCGGTTTTAACCGCAGCATCAGCTACCGCTGCGGAGACAAATTCTTTTAGTCTTGGATCTAGTGGTTTTGGGATAATGTACTGAGGCCCAAATGTAAATTGTTCACCACCGTATGCGTCACTGACCTCTTGTGGCACGGTTTGTTTAGCAAGATTAGCCAGAGCGTTAACCGCAGCAACTTTCATTGCTTCATTAATTTCACTGGCGCGAACATCTAAGGCACCACGGAAAATAAATGGAAAGCCAAGTACATTATTAACTTGATTGGGATAATCAGAACGCCCTGTGCCCATAATTAAATCATCACGCGCGGCTAATGCGGTGGCTGGGTTAATTTCCGGATCGGGGTTAGACAGGGCAAACACTACTGGTTTGTCTGCCATGCTTTTAACCATGTCGGTGGTAATAAGGTTAGGTCCTGACACGCCAATGCAAACATCGGCGTCTTGCATGGCATCAGATAATGTTCGCTCTGTATGGGCACTGGCAAATTCCTGTTTTTGCTGATTGAGATCATCGCGACCGCTGTGCACCACGCCGTTTCGATCGCAGAGCATAATATTTTGTTTTGGTGTGCCCATTGCCATCAGCATATTCATTGCCGCTATACCGGCAGCGCCTGCACCTAAACAAACAACACGGATATCAGAAAAGTTTTTACCCTGTAGCTCTAAAGCATTTTTTAGGCCGGCAGTAATAATAATTGCGGTGCCATGCTGGTCATCATGAAATACCGGGATGTCTAATTTTTCTATTAAACGTTTTTCGATATCAAAGCAGTGTGGGGCAGCGATATCTTCAAGGTTAATGCCCCCAAATCCGGAAGCGATGCGCGACACAGTATCAACAAAGTCATTGGGTTCATCGGCATCGACTTCAATATCAACGCAGTCAATATCGGCAAAGCGTTTAAATAAAACGGCCTTGCCTTCCATAACGGGTTTACCTGCTAATGCACCAATGTTACCCAAGCCCAACACGGCGGTGCCATCGGTGATCACGGCCACTAAATTTCCTTTGGATGTATATTTATAAGCGGCTTCTTTATCAGCCTGTATTTCACGACAAGGTTCTGCAACGCCGGGCGTATAGGCGAGAGAAAGGTCTTGCTGTGAGGCACAGGCCTTAGTGACTTCAATGGCGATTTTGCCGGGTTTGGGTTCGGCGTGATATCGCAAGGCAGCTTTTTTTAAATCGTCGGTCATGGTGGTGGCTCGTTCTAGTCAGGCCGCTATTCTACACGGCTTTGATGCAATTTGTTGAGGCTACTGGATGATCTTTAGTGGGGTTCCCACAGTAGGTTCACCCTCGGGGTAAAGTTTATTGAGTAGGCGTAATTGTGCTTCTGCATTTGGCCCGAGCTGTGACTCTTTTGCCAGTTTTGCAAAGCGGGTGTCTTTCTTCGCAGTAATAATATGAATACGACGTGGTTTCGCCTTGTTACGCTCAGCGGAGGTGAGTGAGCGGAAACTTCTGGCAGTATTAATAATTTCTGCATCGAATTGGTAGGGGGCATTTTTATCTTTTGCCAGCCCCTGGAAAATCCAGGCGGTATTGTTTTTGTAGATAACCACAAAACGCATTAGACGCGTGCCATATACAGTGCGGGAAACCGAAGAAACCGCGGTATAACCTCTTAAGCTATTACTCTGAAAACTTTCACCATGTTTTAAGTTGCTCAATTTAAGTCGTTGCTTGAGAAATTGCTTTGGCGTGATACGTTTATTGATATCGGCAGCAGAAATTTGCAGTAAGCCCTTGTTGCCGGGCGCGATAGCAATAATGCTATTGGCCTGATTTTTAATACGCCAGTTTCGCGGTAGATCTAATTTAATATTCAGCTCATGATGATAGAACTTGTTACCCCGAACAATGCCTTGTTTTTCACCTTCACCAAATACAACCCCTTCTAGATTACGCAAGAAGGAAACGCGATTATTGTTGTTGCGTGATGACTGGGTCTGTAGTTGTTTTGCACGGCCAATGACTTCTTGCAGGCGTTTATCATTTTCTGGATGGGTGGCAAAGACACCATGATAGGCATTGGGTTCACGGCCTTCTTTTTTAGCTAGTGCCTTGTCATAAATTTCCTGATTTTTAAGAACCTTAATAACCTCAATCATTGCCAGTGGGTCATAGCCTGTTTTGGCTAAATATTCAGCGCCAAGACGATCTGATTCCAGTTCATTGTCACGACCATAACCACGCACTAATGCGGTGCCAATGGTGTTGAGTAAATCGCCGGCACCATTAAAGCCGGCCTGTGAGGCGAGCACGGCGGCAAGCAGTCCGGTCGCGGCGGCAGTACTTTGTTGACGTACCGCATGGCGGGCAGTGACATGACCAATCTCATGCCCTAAAACAGCAGCGAGTTCGGCTTCATTGGAAAGGTAAGCGAGTAAACCGCGAGTGATATAAATATAGCCACCGGGCAGCGCAAAGGCATTTATTTCATGGCTATCTAGCACAGTGAAACGAAAAATCAGATTACTTCGATGACTTTTGGCGGCGAGTTTATCACCGACTTTTTGTACATATTCTTGTAGGGCAGGATTCTCATAAAGACCGTATTGCTGAATAATTTTGGCATGGTTTTGACGACCAATGGAGATCTCTTCATCTTCAGACATCAACACGAAATCAGATTCGCCCGTGACAGGATTCACCGCACAGCCGCTTAGGGCAATTAGAAAAAGAATAATGCTGGAGCGCATGATTGTATTGATAAGCATAGTAATAGTGTCGTGTTAGCAGGCGATGTCGTCAAGCCTGATTAATTAATGTAGAACCTCAAGTGCATAGGGGGTTCGCAAACGCATTCGTAATTCACCTTTGCGCTCATAAACCCAGCCGCGACCAAGTATAGTTTTGCCAAGTAGTTCACGGGGTTTGAGTGTATTAAATAAAGGGAGTTCATTTTTGTCGATACGAAAGGCGACTTTACCAGGCAGGTTGAGCCAAAGGTTGCGTCGACCTTCACCAATGCGAATGACTTTACCGGAGATGCGTCGGTAGCCGCGACTGCGGGGATGTAATTCTGTGCTGGCGATAAGTTGATTGCGCTCCAGTTGCCAAATAGCTTTGCCGGTTTGTTGAGCCTTTTTCTCGGCACGGGCATAACAGTCAAGTCCATCCAGGTTGGGAGGAACTGCTAACAAGGTGGCAAGACCATCTTGAAGTAGTTGTGCAGAGAGACTGTTGCCATTTTCGCTGTAAAGATGTGCCAGTAGTCGACCATAGCGATCACGATGTTCTTGATCCATTTTCAATTTTAATTGCTGCCCGCTGTTTGACACTAGTTGCCGTAAACGATCACGAGCTTGAACGGCTAGCGCTTGAGCCGGGAGGCCTTTGCGGGCCAGTTCTGGAGTGTTTATGCCAATCAGGCGTACTTTCTCGCCACTTTTAAGATGTAGCGTATCGCCATCATGGACATAGCGAACTTGTACCTGTCTATCGATATGGCTGGGTGGACAGAGTGGCGTAGCGTAGGCGCTGAGTGGGAATAACAGCCAATAAAAAAGGCGCCCAGCAATGAGCGCCTTTATAAGCAGTGTGGACTGCATGCAAATTAAGCTTTGCGGCGGCTGTACTTCTGCTTGAATTTATCAACACGACCTTCAGTATCGAGCAATTTCTGCTTACCAGTGAAGAACGGGTGGCATTCTGAGCAGACTTCGATAGTCAGGCTGTCTTTGCCGACAGTTGATTGTGTTTCGAAGCTGTTACCACAGCTGCAAGTGACCGTAACGGCCTCATATGAAGGATGAATCTCTGGCTTCATGTCCTGTTTCCTCAGAATCTGTTGCGTCCCTGTGACGCAGTGTTAAGGGCGCGCATAATACGGAAAACTGCCGCGTTCGGCAAGTGCCAGATCTCAGCTAAGTTCGCTGTCTTCGGCTAATCGGGGCTTAAAAGGCAAAATACTGGCATTAAAGCGGGGCCCAGGACGATTAAATTGGCCATTTGCCAGCGATTTGAGTGATTCTAGCATGCCATTATCCCCCGCTAATTGATCCCACATCATGCTGTAAATAGTCTGGCAGGCGGCCATTGGGGTTTTACTGTTCTTGCGAATCATGTCGATACGCCATTGCAGGCCAGTTAGGCGTTTACGGGATTGTGGGGAGGCGGAGTCAAGAAAACCCTGAATAGCCGCTGTACGTGCTGCTTCAAAGCCGTCTGGGTCATTGATGGCAAGATCTAGCCATTCATCAAACCCCATCTGTTTTGCTATGTTACTTTTAGTCATTATTTAGCTCCACAGGCACTCATCATCCCGTCAAAATAGGTTTCTGTCAAAGCATTGTTTATAAAATAATCACTTATTATTACTTTTACCTTAAATATTATAAGGTTATATCAGAACCCAGATCAGTGTAGTTTGATGTTTTGGATTTAATGTCGATAGATAATTCAGAGATAGGGCAAATTTGTTGCTTTCTGCAAGGATAGGGATATGGCAAATAATAAATCTAATGTGAATGAAATTAAGCATTCATTGGCCAACCGGCTTGAATATTCAGTGGGAAAAGATCTATCAACAGCTACGCCACATGATTGGTTAAACGTGGCGAGTTATGTGGTGAGGGATCGTTTAATGGAGCGCTGGATTGAGACCATGCGCAGTTATTACGATCAGGACGTTAAGCGTGTCTATTATTTATCACTCGAATTTTTGATGGGTCGAACCTTAATGAACGGCATGCTTAATCTTGGCATGCGTGATGAGTGTGAAAAGTCATTACATGATGTCGGTGTCGATATGGAAGAGATCCGTGATCTCGAACCGGATGCGGGTTTGGGTAACGGCGGTCTGGGTCGATTGGCCGCTTGTTTCCTGGATTCGCTGGCGACATTACAGATGCCTGGTTATGGCTACGGTATTCGTTATGAGTACGGCATGTTTAACCAGCGTATTGAAAATGGCTGGCAAGTCGAACACCCTGATAACTGGTTACGCTATGGTAATCCGTGGGAATTTCCACGTGCCGAATTATTGTACCCGATTAAATTTGGTGGCCGTGCGGTTGAGTTTTGTGATGAACATGGTTGCATGCGACATCATTGGCTGGATGCAGAAGAAGTTATGGCGATGGCGGTGGATACGCCGGTGCCGGGATATAAAAATGGCACAGTTAATAATATGCGTTTGTGGTCGGCCAAGGCATCACGTGATTTTGATTTAAAATATTTTAATGAAGGCAACTACATTAAAGCGGTTGCTGAAAAGAATGAATCTGAAAATCTTTCTAAAGTGTTGTATCCGGATGATACGACTACCATGGGACAGGAACTTCGTCTCAAGCAACAATACTTTTTTGTGAGCGCCTCATTGCAGGATATTTTGAATCGACATGGGCGTAATCATGAAGGCTTGTCAGAATTGCCTGATAAGGTCGCGATTCAGTTAAATGATACACACCCGTCAATAGCCATTGCCGAGTTAATGCGTATTTTAGTTGACGTGCATGCCATACCCTGGGATCAGGCATGGCAAATGTGTAGTCGAATTTTTTCATATACCAATCACACTTTATTACCAGAAGCGCTGGAAACCTGGCCGGTGCCCTTATTCGAGTCGGTATTGCCACGACACCTGAGTATTATTTATGAAATTAATCATCGTTTTTTAAATGATGTCATGCACAGATACCCTGGTGATACGGATAAATTGCAACGTATGTCGATCATTGACGAAGCGGGTGAGAAACGAGTTCGGATGGCACATCTTGCTATGGTTGGTAGTCATAAAGTTAACGGCGTTTCAGGTATTCATACTGAATTAATGCGCCAGACTATTTTTGCAGAGTTTGATGAATTTTATCCAGACAAGATTGTTAATATTACCAATGGAATTACACCGCGGCGTTGGTTAAATCAGGCTAACCCGGAGTTAGCTAACCTAATTAGTAGCAAGATAAAAGGGAGATGGCTAACTAAATTATCTCGTCTTGAAGAGTTAATGAACTATGCCGATGACGTAGAGTTTCATAAACATTTCATGAAAGTAAAACATACCAACAAACATGATTTGGCAAAACAAATAGAAATGCATCTTGGCGTTAAAATAGACCCCTCTTCTATGTTTGATGTGCAGGTAAAACGTATCCATGAATATAAACGCCAGTTGCTCAACGTACTGCATGTTATTACACGTTACAACATGATACGTCGTGGTGATATTAATGATCTGGTTCCACGAACTGTTATTTTCAGTGGTAAGGCAGCACCCGGTTATGCGATGGCGAAGTTAATTATTAAATTGATTAACGATGTGGCCGATATTGTTAACAATGACCCGGCTGTCTATGGCATGTTACGAGTTGTGTTTATTCCGAATTACGATGTTTCTACGGCTGAGGATATTATTCCCGCCGCTGACTTGTCGGAACAAATATCTTTGGCTGGCATGGAAGCATCTGGCACAGGAAATATGAAATTGGCGCTTAACGGCGCGATAACGATTGGCACTCGAGATGGAGCCAATATTGAAATTGCCGAGGCCGTTGGGGAAGAAAATATCTTTAACTTTGGAATGAATACCAATGAGGTTAGTGAGCAGTGGCAGCGTGGATACTTCGCAAGAGATTTTTATAATAGTGATAAACGCTTGCAGGAAGTTATCAACATGATTGGCTCAGGTTATTTTTCACATGACGACCTGAATCGCTACAAACCAATTGTTGAAATGTTGCTGGATAATGATCAATACATGCTTTGCGCTGATTATGCCAGTTATATCGAGGCACAATTTAAAGCGGATAAGCTGTATGATGATCCACATAGTTGGGCGCGCAGTGCAATCATCAATGTTGCGATGATGGGGAATTTATCAAGTGATCGTGCTATTCAGGAATATGCAGAAAAAATTTGGGGAGTCGAGGCTGTTAAGCTTTAGTGATAATGATATAGCGCAGTCTTGCGCAAACATGTCATCTTTTGATCTAACTTATCCTTAAGAAGATATGAACGAACATATTTTAACTACCGCGTTAGCGCTTTTAGCAATGTCGATTACGACGGTTATTTTGCTAAAACGTTTTAACCTGCCACCAATACTTGCTTACTTGTTTGTCGGTATTGCCGTTGGCCCTCATGCTATTGGTCTGGTTCAGCATGAAGGGGCTATCCATCTGCTGGCAGAGATTGGCGTTATATTTTTGCTATTTTCTATCGGTCTGGAATTCTCATTGGTACAGCTTATCGCTATGAAAAAAGCTGTGTTGGGACTCGGTACAACACAGGTTGTTTTAACAACAATCCTTGGCACAGCTGTTGCGCATTTTATTGGTCTTAGTTGGGAAGGTTCAATTGTTGTAGGTGGTGCAATTGCATTATCGTCAACGGCTATTGTAGCGAAACAATTAACCGAGCAACTTGAGATGCATTCGCGTCATGGTCGGTTAGCTCTCGGTGCGTTGCTTTTTCAGGATCTTGCGGTTGTTCCCTTTCTTGTTTTAATTCCAATTCTTGCTGGTGGCGCAGACGTTACGATGAGTAGCGAATTGTTACTGGCTTTAGGCAAAGCAGTGTTGGCATTTGTTATTATGAGTGCGCTGGGTCGCTGGATATTGCGACCAGTTTTTCATGTTGTTGCCTCTGTACATTCAGCAGAATTGTTTACCCTAACCGTTTTATTTATTGCTTTATTGGCAGGAGGTATCACACATATGCTTGGCCTGTCTGCTGCGATGGGGGCGTTTTTAGCTGGCATCATGTTGGGGGAATCAGAATACCGGCACCAAATTGAGATTGATATTCGCCCTTTCCGAGATGTGTTCATGGGCATATTTTTCATCACGATAGGAATGCAACTCGATATTAGTTTATTACCGATGGTTTGGCCGAAGGCGTTGTTATTGTTGGTGACACTGGTTATTGGTAAGGGATTGTTAGTGATAATCATTAGTCGTTTTATGGGCTATGACAATGCGGTTGCAACACGTACCGCACTTATTTTGTCGCAAGGCGGTGAGTTTGGTTTTGCTTTACTGGCATTGGCATTAAATCGTGAATTACTTTCTGTTAGTGATAGTCAGGCGATCCTTGCCGCAATTGTTGTGAGTATGATTATTGCGCCAATTCTGATACGTGAAAACGGCGCAATTGTAAAAAAGGTTTTTGCCCGCAGTTATCTTAAAGGCCGTCAATCGCATATTAAAAGTGTATTAGATGCGTCGTTAGATCTTAAAAATCATGTCATCATCGCAGGCTATGGACGTGTTGGACAGAACCTTGCCTCATTCCTGAGACAAGAAGGGTTTGAATATGTAGGTTTAGATCTTGACCCTGTGATTGTGCGTGAAGCTTATGAGGCAGGTGAGCGTGTTTACTATGGCGATGCGACTCACGCATCAATGTTAAGAGCGGCAGGTGTACGTCGTGCTAAAGCGATGATTGTTACGTCCTTTGACGCACATAGCGCCACTAAAATTATTCAGACCGCTCATAAGAAAAATCCCGGTTTGCCTATTATTGTGCGTAGTAAAGATGATTTTCATCTAGAAAAACTGGAGCAGGCCGGTGCTGATCGTGTTGTACCGGAAAAACTTGAATCGAGTATGATGCTGGCGACTAACCTTTTGGAAGCGTTAGAGATACCAACAGAAGAAATCATACGACTTATCGAAAAGACCCGTGCTGATCATTATTACAATTTACGTGGCTACTTTCACGGTGAAGAGGCTGAGAGCGTTGAAGACATGGCGGAGGATCATTATCGACGTCATACCGTTGTATTGGCTCCTGGTTGTCAGAGTATTGGTAAATCGATTGTAGAATGTCATCTCGGTGAAATGGGTGTGAGTATTCTGTCGGTACGACGTGGCAATATTCGAGGTGATGATCCAGACCCTGACATGATCTTGCAACAAGGCGATGCCTTGGTGCTTGAAGGTGGTACAGAGGAACTTGAGTTGGCCGAAGAAAAATTATTAAGAGGTATATGATTGGATTGCTGACGGCAGTTACAGAAAACCGAGTCTTTAATAAGGAAAAATAATCGGAGATTGTATAGATGCTTGAAAATATCGATTTGTTTAACAATATTTCTTGGTCTGATCTAGCCTTATATTTACTGTATGTATTTCTAGCGTGTTTAGTTTTGATGTTTTTGCATGATGTCACACAGAAAAACCACGCGATACAGCGTAACTACCCGGTCATCGGTCATTTTCGATATATGTTTGAGAATATGGGCGAATATTTTCGTCAATACTGGTTCGCCGATGATCGTGAAGAGCTTCCTTTTAATCGGGCAACACGCGCATGGGTTTATCGAACTGCGAAAGGTTTAGGTGGCTTGCTCGGATTTGGTTCAACCAATGATCTTAGAGAATCAGGCTCAATTATTTTTGTTAATGCGGCTTACCCGATGCTTGAGGAAGAATTCACAGATGCCAGTCCGGTTGTGATTGGTCCTGATTGCAAATACCCCTTTGAAGCAAAATCCATTTTTAATATTTCTGGAATGAGTTATGGGGCTATTTCTGCCGCAGCCGTTCGTGCACTTTCCAAAGGTGCGGCAGGTGCAGGAATATGGATGAATACCGGTGAAGGTGGAATATCTCCTTATCATAAGGAAGGTGGCTGTGATGTTATTTACCAGATTGGAACAGCTAAATACGGTGTCCGTGATGATATAGGTAATCTAAGTGATGAAAAATTACGTGAAGTAGCAAAATACGTAAAGGCGTTTGAAATTAAATTATCACAAGGTGCCAAGCCAGGTCGGGGTGGTGTGTTGCCTGGCGGCAAGGTTACTGCAGAGATTGCTGAAATTCGCGGTATACCCGAAGGTCAGGTTTCCAGTAGTCCAAATCGGCATAAAGAGATCCGTAGTGCTGATGATTTACTAGATATGATAAATCGAGTGCGAGATGTGACCGGAAAACCGGTTGGCTTTAAGTCGGTGTTAGGTTCAGAGAAATTCCCTAATGACATATGCGAGGCGATATTAAAACGAGGTATTGAATTTGCACCTGACTTTATAACGGTTGATGGTGGTGAAGGTGGAACGGGTGCAGCGCCGCAAATTTTATCGGATCATGTTGGTTTGCCTATTACGGAATCATTACCGTTATTGGTTGATATTCTGTGTGCTTATGGTTTGCGTGAACGAATTAGAGTAATAGCTTCCGGGAAATTAGTTCATTCTGCAAAAGTTGCCTGGGCACTTTGTGCCGGTGCAGACTTTATTGTGAGTGCTCGAGGTTTTATGTTCGCATTAGGTTGTGTGCAGTCTATGCAGTGTCATAAAGATACATGCCCCACAGGCATAACAACACATAGTAAATACCGCCAACGCGGATTAGTTGTTAAAGAAAAGGCAAAACGAGTTGAACAATACGCACACTGGATGAACTATGAAGTGAATGTATTAGCACATTCATGTGGTTTAGGTAATGCACGAGAGTTTAAACGTGAGCATGTTCGGATTGTTCAATCACCAGGGGTAAGTAAGACGCTGGATTTTATTCATCCTGATGTGATAGATAAAACGTAAGAATTTTTTTTGGTCAAAAAAAAGCCCTACCCAAACAGGTAAGGCTTTTAAATTTTAGGATGATTAATTTGCTAATTTTATATTAGCGTTTCATCGAATCAAAGAATTCAGCATTGTTCTTAGTTGCTTTCATTTTATCGAGTAAAAGTTCCATCGCCGCAATCTCATCCATTGGGTGTAACAGCTTACGCAGGATCCACATTTTTTGAAGTTCATCAACTTTGGTTAGCAATTCTTCGCGACGGGTACCAGAGCGGTTTACATTGATTGCCGGGTAGATACGTTTTTCGGCAATGTTGCGATCCAAATGCAGTTCCATGTTACCGGTGCCTTTGAATTCTTCGTAAATTACATCATCCATACGTGAACCTGTTTCAACCAGTGCTGTTGCAAGAATCGTTAATGAACCACCTTCTTCGATATTACGTGCGGCACCAAAGAAACGTTTTGGACGTTGCAAGGCATTGGCATCAACACCACCAGTGAGTACCTTGCCTGATGATGGCACAACGGTGTTGTAGGCACGCGCGAGTCGGGTAATCGAGTCGAGTAAAATTACCACGTCTTTTTTGTGTTCAACTAAACGCTTGGCTTTTTCAATGACCATTTCGGCTACTTGTACATGACGGCTAGCGGGTTCATCGAAGGTAGATGATACGACTTCACCACGTACTGAACGCTCCATTTCGGTGACTTCTTCAGGACGTTCATCAATGAGTAATACGATTAAATGACAATCAGGGCAGGCATGGGTAATTGACTGCGCGATGTTCATTAACATCATTGTTTTACCCGCTTTAGGTGGCGATACAATCAGACCACGCTGGCCTTTACCAATAGGAGACGCTAAATCGATAATACGTGCTGTGATGTCCTCGGTACTGCCATTACCAATTTCCAGTGTAAGTCGTTCATTGGCATGCAGTGGTGTCAGGTTTGAGAACAGAACTTTGTTCTTGGCATTTTCAGGGGAATCGAAGTTAATTTCCTGAACTTTCAATAATGCAAAGTAACGCTCGCCATCTTTGGGTGGTCGAATCTTGCCGGAGATGGTGTCACCGGTGCGTAAACTAAAACGACGAATCTGGCTTGGTGAAACGTAAATATCATCCGGGCCAGCAAGGTAGGAGCCTTGGGCTGATCGCAGGAAACCGAAACCATCTTGAAGAATTTCCAGTACGCCATCGCCGTGAATATCTTCGCCTTTTTTAGCATGTGCTTTAAGAATGGCGAAGATGATGTCTTGCTTACGAGAGCGAGCCATTCCTTCGATTTTCATTTCTTGAGCGAGTTTTACCAGTGCGGCGGCGGGTTTTTGTTTCAGTTCAGTTAGATTCATAGCATAGATTCGTGTGGTTTAATTGTGAGAATGTAAGGGTGTTGAGCGGTTTGTCTGAAGAGACTGTGCACGCCATACCCAGACGTGTTGTTTAAAACGGCTTTGTTTGTTGGATTAATAATTCGGATTTATTGTCTGAAAGCGATTGTAACTTCCACTTGTGACTAACACTATCACCAAAAAATGGCTGCGTCCAGAAACCTGAACGCAGCCGGTGTATTAGATATTGCTGTCAATGAAAGCAGTTAATTGAGATTTGGACACTGCGCCGACTTTGGTCGCTTCAACATTACCTGCCTTGAAAATCATCAGGGTAGGAATACCGCGAATACCGTACTTAGGCGCTGTACCCGGGTTTTCATCAATATTGAGTTTCGCAATAGTGACTTTGCCTGCATATTCCTCGGCAATTTCTTCCAGGATAGGTGCAATCATCTTGCACGGGCCACACCAGTCTGCCCAATAATCAACTAGGACTGGACCTTCAGCCTTTATAATGACGTCTTCAAATGTGTCATCTGTGACGTGAACGATGCTTTCGCTCAAAATGTAGCCTCCACTTCAAATATTTATTTTACTAAGTCCAGTTTATCGGACCTGTGTTCAGGGTGTTTTCTTGTGTAGGTAAGATTTGAGCGTAATCAGATCGGTAATGCAAGCCCAATTAACGTTCTATTCTGTTATGCTGCCGTCCCCATGAGTGATAAACATTTAACAGACACCTTATTTTCTTCGCTGGATTTGCCCCCCGAGTTACTGCAAGGTCTTGAAGAAGCTGGATTTTCCAAGTGCACACCGATTCAGGAGCAGACTTTACCGTTGGCTTTGAAGGGTCAGGATGTTGCGGGTCAAGCCCAGACGGGCACGGGTAAGACCGCTGCTTTTTTGTTGGCAGCCATGACGCGCTTATTGAGAAACCCCGTTTCAGCATCGAGAAAGCCAAATCAGCCCCGTGCATTGATGTTGGCACCGACTCGTGAATTGGCGATTCAAATTCATAAAGATGCGCTGTTGTTTGGCAAGCATACCGGATTAAAACTGGCGCTGGCATATGGTGGCACCGGTTATGAAACGCAGCGTGCCGCGATTGAAGCAGGTTGCGATATTCTAATTGGCACCCCGGGTCGCATCATTGACTACTTCAAGCAGCATGTATTCAATTTAAAAGAAGCTGAAGTGATTGTGTTGGATGAAGCCGATCGAATGTTTGATCTGGGTTTCA
>Ga0316207_10002630_pt1 | contig 18030 bp, 17 predicted proteins | sample 6weekpyrite_MG_FD_204943 | JGI IMG/M metagenome (GOLD analysis project Ga0316207, IMG submission 204943) | Microbial mat bacterial communities from mineral coupon in-situ incubated in ocean water Damariscotta River, Maine, United States -... | ecosystem: Environmental > Aquatic > Marine >...
CCAAGCCCTTTGGTATTCCTACCAGAATAACTGGTCGGGGAGACTAGATTCGAACTAGCGACCCCCTGTACCCAAAACAGGTGCGCTACCAGGCTGCGCCACTCCCCGACGCGTTGAAGGTGTATAGTTTCTGCGGATTTTAGAAGCAAGAGGAAAATTCATATATTTTCAGAAAAAATATTTTCCCTGCAAAACCCTGTATTTCCCTACCAAATTTACCAAACTATTACCAAATTGAGTTGCCTGTTTGTTCCACGCCACCTCCAAGCTGGCTTTTCAGGGCGCTCAATTGATTCACTCATGCTAAGAGTTCTCTATACACCCAAGAGAATCACACAAAGAAAAAAGGGCGCCAAAGCGCCCTTCAAAACGTAATCGAAAATCAGTTAACTCTCGTCAACTCCCTTAGCTTGGTTCTCACGAACAGGAGGTAATATGAACATAGGCAAGGGAGGTATATTGAGTTGGCTATCATTTGAAATTCTATTCACGTATTCCCTGAAATACGGAAACGACGTTGTTCGAATTACCTCCCGAGCAAACCGGGAAATTACATGACCATCTTCTTCCTCAAGATCTATCACATGGGAATAAAGTATGTCGTAAGTTACATTGATAGAGAGCAACTTTTTATTACCAGCCTTAATATCTAATGACCAATCAACCAGAGCTAAGATGTCATCTGTAAAATCATCTCCCCGGTCTTCTGTCTCAACTGGATTGAAAGCGGTCTTATAACCGATTGCATTTTTCAACTTGTCGGAGGCATCTTCCACCAAATCAAAATATTCATCCTTACGATCAAATTTGATACCGCTTAACAGTATTGACCTCAGCTTCACCTCTCGAATGAATTTGTTATAAATTTCTGCTTCTGGGCTCATTTTATTTTCCTAGGCAGCCTGTGCCTGATCTGTGTCAACGAAGTTAAAATTGTCGTTACCCGCATACTGGATCTTTCGAGCCTGCGCTTTAGCCTGTCCACGCGATAACTTCATAGGTGGCAGGTCATGAACAGAGAGTTCGAACTTCCAATCATTAAGCTGGGATTTTAGATCGCCAATCCGTCTATTTTTCCGTTCAATTTTCTCCAACAAGTCCACATCACCTTTTATGTGATCTAAAACCTCTTTTCCGTTTAAGCTTTCACATGCGAAAGCGAAATCTTCGTCTAAGGCAGCTAGGATCTTGGCAACTGACTCTGCTCTTGGGTTTGCTTCATATGAGAGCAACTGCGAAATATTTGATGGTGAACAACCAACCAAAGCAGCGAGTTCACGCTGTTTGATATTTTGCTTCTTCATTGCAGCACGTACAGCCATTTGCATTGCGAACTTGAAGTCTTCAGCCGCATCGATCATACGCTCGTTTAGTGTTTCCGCTGCTTTAAGTAAGCTCATGACAGTTCTCCTGAAACATATTTTCCAAATTCTTTGGCGGCTTTCTCTAGATCGCCTTGAATTGCTTTGTTCTTCTGCTTAACGCGAGTACTTCCACACAAGGACACACGCCCGTCGTTATCGAGGCATCCATACACACGAAGATGATTAGGTCCCTTAAATACGTAAACCTTGACCGTTTGGCCGTCACCAAGGCCCATATTTACACGATCTTCATATTTGAATTGGTCGTCTCCATCTAAAAGATCCGGACCATGCTTTGCATAATGCTCCATATGATTTTGTAGTCGCTTAATGCTCCTACGATCACCTCTCCCAATCTTTTTCAAATCTTTCTCGACTTTTTTGGTCGCCAGCACTGTGGCGTATTTGCCTTTTACAATTTCAACCAGTGTAGACAAAAACAATCACCAAAATATTAAGCTAGAACTTATTTTATCGATAGACATGACTTAGTAAGTGACCGCATAAGAATCAAGAAAATCATTATTACCTTCACCATAAAATAAGCTTTAACTTAACTTTACGGCACTTTTGCGGCATTTCGGCAACAGTTCTAGCCACTCCATTCCTCGCAAAAAGCCTTTTCGGCGCAAAACGACCACAGGAACGATCTTGGCAGATGCTAAATTAAAGGGGCCAAAAACAGGTGCACTAAGGACCATTTCTCATAGCAATTCGGCACACAAGCAGTCACAAAAACAGATGAAATATCGAGCTAAAACAAGGGGATAGGAGAGATTTCAAAGAAATACCAAATTATTACCAAACTGGCAAAAATTGAACAGCCCAAAAACCGCTTAAGAAACTGAAATATAAGGAAAAATCTGAAATAGGCGCCTAGTTACCCAAAACAGGTGCGCTACCAGGCTGCGCCACTCCCCGACGCCCGGTGTATCTAGAGTTTCACCCCGCGAATGGCAAGAAGAAAAATCAAAAATTTTAAAAAAAACCAGATATCGCTGAATTCCTGCAGTCTTAAAGGGGCTATCAAACTTAAATACCAGTCTTACTCATTACTGTTTTTTCACAAGAGCAGCTTATCTGCGACTCCCAAGCAATTTAAAAAGCCCACTTGCTGTTGCCACCGTTCTGCCACTCGCTTTAATCACACAGGAAACTGGCACAACCCCATCAAAAACACTAAAGGGCTCTGCTTCCCCCTCAACCCATTCACCGAGTTTGGCCCCATCAATAAAGTCTGTGGTGAGACGAACAGTGACAAAAGGAGGGTTTGCAACCCTCATAACTGCTGTCGCCAATAAAATATCAGCAAATGTCATCATCATGCCGCCGTGACACATACCACCAGCATTAGTGTGGCGTTCAGCCACCCGAAACCCGCGTATAGCGCTGTCAGCGCCCTTGCGTTCAAAGATTGGTCCATTTTCCCAACCAAAGGTACTATTGGATAAAATAGATGAAAACCCTTCCGGGGGATTCGCTGCTGCAATCATCTCTGGTGTCGCTGTACGCAGCATTTTCATGTCTTAGCGCCCAGTGCTGCCACTAGCTGTCATATTGCCTAAAAGGGCGTGACGTACAATGTCGCCTGCCTTAATGCCCAACTCCTCGGCACGACCACCTGGGATTTCAAGAACGGCCTTCGCAGGTCCTGATGAAAAACGCCCTGTTTCTGTACGAGGCTCTGCATTTGCAACAATATTGATGATGCTCCCATCAGGACGCAGGAATATAATATCCAAAGGGATATAGGTATTTCGCATCCAAAAGCGCCGAGGACGATCATCTTTAAAGATAAATAGCATACCTTTGTCAGGTGCGAGTTCTGTTCGGTACATCAACCCTTTTGACCGTTGCTCATCAGAGATCGCGAGCTCCACATCAAAACCAAGATTAGACCCATCCGATTTTGAAACAATCAAAGGTGTTGTGAAGTTTTGCGCTTCAGTGGAAATACTGGTAAAAAAGAACGCACAAACGAAAAGCGCAGCACCTAAGCTGCGCCCAATATATCGCTGAGTCGCTAGAATCATCTCTTTACGCATCCCCAGGAAGCGCAATTTGCGCCACCAACGGCCCACGCTCACCAGACCCTATGCGAACCCGCACTGCCTGAGAAGGCTCCAGATCTGTCAAGCCGGCACGGCGCAGTGTTTCAATGTGCACAAAAATATCCTGAGTGCCCTCACCTCTGGATACAAAGCCATACCCTTTAGTGCGGTTGAACCACTTGACTTCAACATCTTCGAAGTCTTTCTCTACTTCCACTTCCATACCCGGATGCGAGAAAGAAGAGCGCCCAAGGTCTTCCGGCGCAACAGCAGTTGAAAGGTCTAACGAATGTACATGCGTTGCCTGCCTGCCCCTTTCCCGGAACACAGCATTACACACAACGGTTGTACCTTCAGGGACTGAGCGACGCCCAACATCCCGTAGAACTGAAAAGTGCAGAAGGATATCGCCGTCCTCATCGTCTGGTACGACAAAACCATATCCTTTAACAGCATCAAACCACTTCACTTTACCGGTAAGTTCGCGGCCTATATCTTCGCCGGCAAGGTCACGACCTATATCCCCGGGCCGTTCCTCAGAACACGTAGCACTACGGCCATCCATAGCATTTCCCCCTCTAGGAATTGCAATCACCACATTAACAAGATGTTAACATTGAGGGATGCTAGTGCGAAAAAACAGCGCCCGCAACAGTTTTTGTTACGGGCGCTGATAGTCAACCTGTTGTTTGGTTGAGTTTTTTTAGTGGCCTTTGGCCTCTGTTGGCGCATCAAGCTCCGCTGAATGGTGCTCAATAAGGTGTGCGTCATACAGATCGTCTGTCAATGGCTGCAAGAAGCTAGAAACTCCAATGTAGCCTACAATCGACATTACAACCGTATATGGTAAAGCCATCACAACCATCTTCATGTAGCTCAAGCGAATAAGCGGTGCCAATGCAGATGTCAGCAAGAACAAGAACGCAGCTTGTCCATTAGGTGTCGCAACAGATGGAATATTTGTACCTGTATTGATTGCTACAGCCATCAAATCATAAGTATCACGGTCAATAACACCGGACGCTAATGCTTTAGACGTTTCTGCCACATAAACTGTTGCTACAAATACGTTATCTGAAATAGCCGACAATACTCCGTTGGCAATATAGAGCGCTGTAATCTGCTCTGATGCCGTTGGCAGGTTTAAGACAAAGTCTGTAACCGGAGCAAACAAGCCATTATCACTAATAACACCAACAATTGAGAAAAAGACCACAAGCAATGCTGTGAAAGGCAGTGCTTCTTCAAACGCATGACCAATCTGGTGTTCTTCAGTGATACCATTCAAGGCTGACGCCAACACGATCACAGACAAACCAACCAATCCAGGGCTGATGTGAATGATAAGGGCAACAACAAGCCAGAGTGCAACAAGCCCCTGCACCAGAAGCGCTGCTTTTTCACTTTTAGTGCGACGCTCACCTTCATAGGCATCATAATCGATAATAATGTTCAGAACTTTTTTGGGAATTTTTGTTCCGTAGCCAAACTTACCCGTCACTTCCAAAAGGATACATGTGATCAACCCAGCAACAAGAACCGGTGCTGTTACAGGCAACATACGGAAGAAAAATTCATCAAATGCCCAGCCTGCTCGCTCTGCAATTAGAATGTTCTGTGGTTCACCCACTAGCGTCATCACCCCGCCCAAGGCTGTACCAACAGCCGCGTGCATCATAAGGCTACGTAAAAACGCCCGGAATTGCTCTAGGTCGGCATGATTAAGCTTATCAACTTGATGATCTTCAGAGTGATCATGGCTATGCCCAAAATCTTTACCAGAAGCCACTTTGTGATAAATTGAATAGAAGCCAACTGAAATTGCAATAACAACAGCCGTTACGGTTAATGCATCAAGGAAGGCTGATAAAAGAGCAGCCATTGCTGAGAATATAAGTGACAGAACGATCTTATTCCGCACATTCACCAAAATCTTGGTGAATACAAACAGCAGCATATTTTTCAGGAAATAGATACCTGCAACCATAAACACCAGAAGCATAATCACTTCCAGGTTAGTTTTGATCTCGTATACGACGGTACTTGTGGATGTCATTCCGAGTGCGACAGCCTCAATGGCCAACAAACCACCCGGCTGCAATGGATAGCACTTAAGCGCCATCGCAAGCGTAAAGATAAATTCCAAGACCAACACCCAGCCAGCCACATAAGGGCCAACCGTAAAAAACAAAATTGGGTTGATAATAAGAAACGCCAAAATGGTCATTTTGTACCATTCTGACGAATTGCCCAGGAAATTCCTTCCTGCAGGATTCGCAAACAGCGACATATTCATTCCCTCTTAAACTATTCCGCCCCAAACGTCCTAAAAATAGGCCGTTCCATGCATATGGCATGCTTGTAATTCCCAAACCTTAGCAAATCAAGGTAAACCGGGTCGAGCATGCTAGCACTCACAGCTGTTATTAATAAGTCAAAAGTTACTCTTGCGGCTTCGCCCCGGCGATCTTACGTTGGCTCAAATAGCTAACGAATCAGGAAAAACATGCATCAAGAGCTTTCATATGCCCACAATTGGCTTGCCGATGGGCACTCTATCGTCATGGCCGTTGTTTCTGAAACTTGGGGGTCAGCACCTCGCCCTAAAGGCAGCTTGATGATCATACATGCAGATGGTCGATTTGAAGGTTCTGTTTCCGGAGGTTGTGTAGAAGGCAGTGTTATTGCTGAAGCTACTGCTCTGATGGGAACCACTACCAGCAAAACACTTAATTTTACTGTTTCCAGTGAAGATGCATGGCAAATTGGCTTAGCTTGTGGCGGAAAAATACAAATTCAGCTTTTCCCAATCAGCGTCAATGACACAGCTTCTTTCACAGAAACACTCAACACTTGCAACAATCGCTGTTCAGGAGAATTGCGACTTACCAAGCAAAAGTGTTGTGCAACATTCAACCCTACTCACACACCTAGTGCTAGCAAAAGCCTAATGTCTGACGACGACGAAGCACTCACATTGCACATTCAACCAAACCCAAGGCTTTTTGTTGTAGGCGCAGTTCATATAACTCAGGCGTTAATCCCTATGTCAATCGCATGCGGCTATGAGGTAACTGTGATTGATCCACGTGGCTTATTTGTTGAAAAGCGACACTTTAGTGGTGCGACAATCATTCAAGACTGGCCTGATGAATTCTTTAGTTCATCCCCACTGGATAGTACCTCTGCACTAGTGACCCTTACGCATGACCCAAAAATTGATGACGCCGCACTAGTTTACGGCTTAGAATCAGATGCTTTTTACATTGGCTCATTAGGCAGTAAAAAAACACATGCCTCTCGCCTGAAGCGATTAGAAAATCAGGGTATAGATAAAGCAACCCTCAAGAGGGTACACGGACCTATCGGCCTAAATATTAGTGCAAAATCACCGGCAGAAATCGCCGTTTCAATCATGGCTGAATTAACAGCCGCACGACGAGGCATCAATGCAGTTTGAAGAACTTGACCCTACCAATGCAATCGGCTGGTCCTTGGCTCATAGCTTACAATTCTCAGGCCTGCGCATTCCAAAAGGAACAGTAATTTCATCTGCTCTTGCAGAAAAAATAAAAGACGCAGGCACAAAAATCATATTGGCTTTTCAGCTTTGCCCCGAAGACATCCCCGAAAACGATGCAGCAGAACAAATTGCAAATCATTTAGCTGGCTTTGGAATTCGAGCAGGTAAACCCGTCCATGGTCGCTGCAATCTGTATGCAAAAGATGCCGGGGTATTTGTTGCCAGCGAGACAATCAACACCCTCAACACCATTTCTCCAGATATCGGGATTGCCACACTCCCCAATATGGCACCTGTAAGCCATAATAAGTTAATCGCCACAGTCAAAGTTATCCCTTATGGCATTCCTCAACAGGCGATTTCCGACATTAAGATACATCCGCATGCACTATCTGTACATTCTTATAAAAGGTTTCAGGCTTCCTTACTTTCCTCCGGCTCGAAAATGGAAACCAAAGCCCTCTCAACTACAATAAACCGCATCAATCACATTGGCGGGACTTTAAGAGATATCAAAAACTGCCCCCATACAGTATCCGCGGTAGCAGCAGCTATCAAAGAATTAGATAGCAGTGATACCAATCTCATATTGCTCTCCGGCATTTCTGCGATAAGCGATGAAAGAGATATATTACCTACGGCACTCAAAGCTGTCGGAGGAAAAGTCATTCACCTTGGTATGCCTGTTGATCCCGGCAATCTATTGATGCTGGGGGAGATCAATAGCAAAATTGTAATCGGCTTACCTGGTTGCGCTAAATCTCCGAGCTTAAATGGTTTTGATTGGGTCCTTGAACGGTTTGCCGCAGGTTTACCTCTAGATGCAGCGTCTATCCAAAACATGGGAATCGGCGGCTTACTCAAAGAAACGATTGATCGTCCTGAGCCACGAGCACCAGCAAAAAAACAAAATATCCGTGACACAGCTGTAATCCTTCTAGCGGCAGGACGGTCCTCCAGGTCAGGGAATACGCACAAGCTTTTAGCCACCCTTGAGGGCAAACCTGTCATCGAACAAAGTGTGATTACTCTCAAAAAATCGGGGTTTTCCAATATATTCGTTATCACTGGTGCTAGAAATAAAGAAATTAATGCAGCCTTGTCGAACCACTCCGTCACAATCATTCACAACGCTGACTTTGCCAGCGGTATGGGCTCCAGTTTGGCAACAGGAGTACGCGCATTACCCGAAGATACTAATCAATGTATTATTTGCCTTGCCGACATGCCCTTCGTTAGCCCTGCCACATACAAAGCCATGATCAGCGCTGCCAACAAAATTTCGGAATCTGAAATTTTCACTCCCATTTTCAAAGGAAAGCGTGGAAACCCAGTTTTATGGCGTAAAAGCCAATTTGAGCAGCTATCTAAAATTACCGGCGATAAAGGTGGGAGAACATTAATCCGCGCTCAAGAAGATTTAGTTTCCAGTGTGACCGTAGATGATCCCGGCATTTTGATTGATTTAGACACACCTGAAGCATTGGCACAATTTGGTATCAAGGCAGCAGATTAACAAGCTCTTCTTCAGTTGCGTTTAATACTTGCATTACTATGCTATACGCAAACCCTGCTCGCATCATTGCGGCCTTTTCCTTTTCCACCTTCTTATCACCTTGCTTGTCTGATCTTCGAAAGGGCCCAAAACGACGCCTTTTTACATAGGCAGCTGCAGCAGACAAGTTTAAGTCTTGTTCCGTTCCATTCTGAATTTCCGCGAGAACAGTATCGGCAACATCTGAGGGCACTCCTTTATACCGCAAATCTTGTGCTATAGTGCGTAGCGGTTTACCTTTTCTGAGTAGGCTAGCTAACCGTTGCCGCGCATAAACCATATCATCCACATAACCATAGCCTACACATTTATCAGCAACTGCCCTCATCCATTCCTGTTGCTCAGCAGATGGGGCAGTATTTTCTTCATTACGCCGCCTCACTTTTCGCTCTAGAACTTTCATCAAGTTTGCATGCGTACTACTAAAACGGCCAAGATAATGCAGTGCCGCGCGTTCTAGATAAGCCTCTGTTACCGGCTTATTTTTTTTCACTTTCTCATTGTCGGCCCGCATTGACGACGTCCCTTGATTAAAAACTAAACATTAACTCGCTCTGTAGAAACAGTCTCACCAGCCCGAAAGCACAGCTTGCTACTTTCAAGCAATCGCAGCCTTGCCTATCTATAGGGCCAAGCATATTTCACTGTATGGTCGCGTGTAGCAAATTTTATTAGAGCAGTAACAATGCTGTCATCAAACACTCTTAGCATACACACAAAATTCTTTACTCGGCCTTTAGCCAATGAAAGCCCGCAACTTCACTCTTCCACAACAAGCCACCAAATAACATGCCCTCATAAGAGCTCTTAAACTGTTGCTTAAGCGCAACATATTCAATCGCATCAATATTCTATCAGATATGTTTATTTTACATCTCAACGATAAGGCGATCAACCAATGGAAATTCGCAGTTACTCAAGTGTATTCACTAGTGCAAGGTTTGGGTATTAGCACTTATCACAACAAGAGTTTGTGGTTAAAAACATGCCTCTATCAGTGTCATTTTTTGGCCGTAATCCTCTTATAATCCGTCATCCTATGTGCCTAACAAACCAGAAATCTCTTGCGCAGTTTGGTCACAAACGGTAATTCAGCCGTTGCAGTAGGGCGCTGTTAAGCATGCTAAGAAGCTAGCTTCTTAAGGTTGAGGCCAATAAAGTTTAGGCTTTGGACAGCGTACCCAAGAAGTGTTATCTAGGTCTTTCACACTAGTTTGAGGCTTAGGCTTGTTGTTTTTATAAGGCCCCGCTACTGTGTTGTGGGATAAATTGTGGTTGAAACGGACGCGATGACAATAGAGACACCTACACTAGATCCAACACTGCCAAGGCGGTATTCGGATTTTGATACTCTTGTTGAAGCGATCGAGTATGCCGCTAAAGGCAAACGTGGTCCTAACTTCTTCAATGCAAAAGGCGATCTTATAGAATCGCTTACATGGACAGATGTCTATGAGCGTGCGCAGGCTATTGGCCGCAAAATCGTGGGGCTTGGATTTGAAAAAGGCGATAGAATTGCCTTAATTGCCGAAACCAGTGCAAATTTCGTTTCATTCTTTGTTGGGTGCCAGTTTGCCAGCGTTCTCCCTGTTCCATTACCACTTCCTACATCCTTCGGGGGTAAAGAAGGTTATGTATCCCAGTTGCGGATGCAAATGGAAAGCTGCGAAGCAAATGGAATAATGGCTCCCGATTTTATGTCGGAAATTATCACTGATGCAACGAGTGACTTAGACTTAGTCTTCTCTGGATCACTCGATGATTATATGGCTACAGAAAGAGACGGTGAGCACCGCCTACCATCGCCTGATGATCTGGCCTACTTACAGTATTCCTCTGGAAGCACACGTTTCCCACACGGTGTATCAGTAACGCATCGTTCCCTCTTAGCTAATACTCACGGCATGGGTTACCATGGTGTTCGTCTTGAAGATCATGACCGTTGTGTTTCCTGGCTGCCATTTTACCATGACATGGGCCTGGTTGGCACCTTATTGACAACGCTAACTTGCCAAGTATCAGTTGACTTTATTCCAACCGAAGAATTCGCACGTAGGCCACTTAGCTGGCTGCGGGTTATTAGTAGGAATAAAGGCACAATAACCTATAGCCCAACCTTTGGTTTTGATATTTGTGCTCGCCGTGCAGCTATGCGCGCTAGCGCCATGGAAGGCCTTGATCTATCTAGCGTTCGTGTTGCAGGTATTGGTGCTGAAATGATCCGCCCTGATGTTCTGCGGATGTTTACAGAAACGTTTGAATCTATTGGATTTTCAGAAAAAGCATTCTTACCAAGTTATGGCCTGGCTGAATGTACTTTGGGCGTGAGCTTTGGCCGCGTTGGCAAAGGTATTGAAATAGACCATGTCGAAGAAGCTGTTCTGACAGGTGAGCGACACCTTTTGGTGAATGGTGCTAAAGGTGGCCGCATGCGCGAAGTTGTAAACTGCGGTACACCATTACCTGAATATGAAATTGAAGTTCGCAACGAAGATGACCAACCGCTATCTGAAGAAAATGTCGGCACAGTATTTCTTCGCGGCGTGTCGGTTATGCGTGAATATTTCAATGATCCAGAAACCACCCGTGCAGTTCTGAGCCCTGATGGTTGGCTAGATACAGGTGATATGGGCTATATGAAAAATGGCGACATTTTTATTGTTGGCCGTGCCAAGGATATGATTATCGTAAATGGTAAAAACCACTGGCCACAAGACATAGAATGGGCTGCAGAGCAAATAGACGGTATAAAAACTGGTGATGTTGCGGCTATTTCTGTTCCTGGGGAAAATTCCGAGGAAGTCCCTATGTTGCTAGCTCAATGCCGGATATCAGATCCCGCTCTTCGCGCCAAACTTGTGGAAGATTTACGTCGTCAAGTACAAACATCGACAGGCGTTTCCTGCCTTATTGAACTGGTTTCCCCTCGTGCACTCCCTCGAACGTCTTCAGGGAAACTTAGCCGTACGAAAGCGCGAAACCAGTATCTTTCAGGCAGCCTACAAGCGCTAGCCAGTTAAGCTTATGCCCCAACAAAACACTAAAAAGACAACCGGACAGCTTATCGCACTGACCGGGGGAACCGGCTTTCTTGGTGGCCATGTAATTGATAGCCTCCTTGCTGCTGGCCACCAGATCAAAGCACTCACACGCCAACCACAGACTGAAAGGGCAGGCATTCACTGGGTTGAAGGCTCTTTGAATGACGTAAAATGTCTTGAAACGCTTTGTGAAGGTGCCGAAACCTTAATTAACCTTGCAGGCCTTACCAAGGCTATTAACCGAGATGCTTTTTTCGATATCAATGTTACGGCAACTAAGAATGCTTTCGACGCAGCAGCCTCCTGCAATGTCAAACATGTACTGCACATCTCCAGCCTAGCTGCTCGTGAACCACGCCTTTCGCATTATGGTGCAAGCAAAGCAGGAACAGAATTACTGTTAACTGCACGCAAATGGCCCTTCAATTGGACAATATTACGCCCACCCGCCATTTACGGCCCCGGCGATAAAGAAATTTTGAAGCTTTTGAAAGCAACAAAACTTGGAATTTTACCAGCCCCTGGCAGCGTTAAAAATCGCTTCTCTATGATTCATGCACGAGACCTAGCCGATGCTATCACTCTGCTTAGCGCAGGCGGTAATGGTTCATCAATTCTAGAAATAGATGATGGAAAACCCGGGGGTTATCAGCTTTCAGACGTTGCCAAAGCCCTCACTACACCAGGCAAAAGCTCTGTAAAAACATTTAGTCTACCCTTTTGGGCTATAGGCACCATCGGTGCTGTTAATGGTATGATTGCAAGCGCAATCAATCGCCCAGCAATGTTAACTCTGTCAACCGCCCGATACCTTTGCCACAAAGACTGGACAGTTCGTGAAGTACGCCGGCCATGCTTACCTAAATGGTCGCCACAATTTGATCTTAAAGCCGGATTAAAGGATACAACTGATTGGTATCAAAAAAACGGGCTTTTATGATCGGCTTGATGCCGATATAAGACGGGTAACGATCAAAGAAATTAAGATAGTTAGGTAGGCAAGTATTATGGCTAACGCCGAGACATTTGAGACCATTTGCGCCCTCATCGCACCCATCAATAAAAAAGGCGTTCAGGTCACACCCAATACAACATTTGCGGTAGACTTGGAACTTGATAGCCTAACGGTAATGGACCTTGTCGCAGATATCGAAGACGAGTTTGATATCATCATGCCTCTGAATCTCCTACCCGATTTAGAAACCGTTCAGCAAGTTGCTGATGCTGTGGAAAAAATTTTAGCCGAAGGCTGATAAGACTATGGATTTACTTGATAAATTTGACGCAACGGTTGCGCTGCGTGATAGCTTGCCTTTTGAAAAAGCTGACCCTTTCAAAGTTGTGATGGACGAGATTATCTCGGAAACTGAAGCAATCATTGGAGGCAGACGGACAATTCTTGCTGGTACCAATAATTATATGGGAATGACCTTCAACCAAGATGCAATAGACGCAGCTAAGCAAGCATTGGATGACTTTGGCACCGGCACTACAGGCTCTCGCGTTCTTAACGGTACCTATGGTGGGCATAAAGCATTAGAATCTACAATTGCTGACTTTTACGGCATGGACCACTGCATGGTCTTTTCTACAGGCTACCAAGCTAACCTCGGCATGATTTCCGCTCTCGGCGGTAAGGATGATTACATCATCATTGATGCTGATAGTCATGCATCAATTTATGATGGATGCTCTATGGGCAACGCAACCATCGTTCGCTTTAAGCATAATGACGTAGAAAATATGGAGCGACGCCTAAAGCGTATTCCTGAAGGAGCAGGCAAGCTTGTTGTTGTTGAGGGCATGTATTCAATGCTTGGTGACGCAGCCCCCCTTAAAGAACTGCTGGAAGTTGCAAAAAAATATGGCTGTATGACACTAGTTGATGAAGCCCACTCAATGGGATTTTGCGGCGAGAATGGCCGGGGAATAGCTGAAGAACTAGGCGTAGAGCATCTTGCCGATTTTATCGTCGGTACGTTCTCTAAATCTGTTGGTACAGTAGGTGGCTTTGCAGTTTCAAATCATCCTAAATTTGATGTGCTGCGTTTCGTAAGTCGTCCATACATATTTACGGCAAGCTTGCCGCCAAGCGTCGTGGCCTCTGCAACTGCTGCAGTGAAAGCCATTCAACGTGGCGGTAACAGACGTGCTCACTTATGGGAGAATGCACGCCAACTTCATGCTGGCCTAAAAACGGCCGGGTTTAAAATGTGTACAGAAAAGGCTGAAAGCCCAATCATCGCTGTCCACCTCCCAGATCCAATGATGGGCACAAAGTTTTGGGAACATCTGCTTATAGAAGGTGTTTATGTCAATATGGCCGCTCCGCCTGCAACCCCAGCAGGCATGTTCTTAATGCGTGTAAGTGTTTGTGCACAGCACACAACAGAACAAGTGTCTGAAATCATCAAACGCTTCGTAACAACCGCAGAGAAAGTTGGCCTTGAACTTAACCCTCAGGCATAGAAAAATATCCTGAAGCTTTTAATCATGGCCCTACTCTGTTGAGTGGGGCTATTATTTGAAAGCACCTTTTTTTCGCAAGTTCCAGAATAGAGCAACACCTGCAATCACAGGATATTTTCGCATCCAATCAGTGATTTCGATTTCAACACCTGAGTGCCGCCTGATCTTCCAAGCCAAATAATCAATTCCGCCATCAAAGGTAGTCGTAGCCTTTACGAGTCTCAAAAAGCTAACAATTTTGCCATTCCAGCGCCGTGCCCACCAATGAAGCCTTGGCTTTAAGTGCTGCATGCGTGTTGGCTGATAATGCTTTATTACTACTTCATCTTCCCCCCCCATTGCAACAAGTGCCACAGGCGTTAGTTGATCATAACGGTCCTGATCCAGGAGATATATCTCCAGCCCCTTTCCGCTACGCTCAGATCGTAGTTCAGCAGCATAGGTCTGCTCAAACGCTTCCACCCATAAATCTCGGCTCTCAACAGCATCAGGCTTCAATTCACGTAAGTTAGACAACATCGTTGTCACGGCTTGAGCTACAGCTTCGCTTATTAAAACAGACGCTTCTTCATTCCGCGGCATCAAAAGCATGCATGGTTGGCAAAAACGTGCCCACACCGACACATTTAAACATTTCCGGCTCGTCCGAAACATTAAATCATCAGCAGACAGAACGGCATACTTTGACCTAACGGTCATGCCTCCCACATCCATCTCATGATAGAAAACATTTGGCGGAAGAATTTTATTAGCAATTGCCAAAGCTCGCCCGTCGTACGCATTGCGGTAACTGTCAACAATTACGTAGAAATCAAGGATTTTATCCTCTATCTCTCCTGTACGCAGGCAAGACCCATAAAAGATAATCCCAACAACACTGTCACCATAACGCGAGGCGATATTCTGTGCTGCCGTTTCAACTTCAATAGGAACACCTCTATTCCATTCATTGCTAATGAATGTAACCAAACGAGGATCAACGGTCTGTGCCATACGAGTGTTCTACAATGCTACAAAAGAAAGCGCTTTATCGCCGCGCAAAATCACTGGTTTGCCAGCAATTGGGTGGTAAATTTCGCCATCAAGCGTTACAGGGTCTGTTCCCTCAACGCGCACCTCATCGCTTTTTCGCACATGAGTACCAACAATGGTTTTGTCGCCAAAAGCGCCCGTAAACAACCCCTTAACCGCCCTAATAAAGTTTTTACCACCAGCTTCAACGGCAGCGAAACGCAGTCCACCTGAGCCCTCACTGCTATAAGGGCGAACACCTAAGAGCAAACGATCAAGCGTTGTCGTTAACACTGCACTATATTGACCAGCCATTCGTCCATGGCCTGGCACATTGATCGACATTGGGTCAGACACCAATAAGTCTTTGGATTTCCCAATGCCCAGCGCTGCGGTTAATAACTTGAAGGTGGAAACAATGTGGGCAACAGTATTTGGCAATCCCATTGAATAAGCATTTTCACGGCACCAAAAAATGCCTTTCACAACACCAGCCGTGCCGAAAAAGGTTCCCACACGCGGTAACTCACCGTCCCCGATGTCCATCTCGATCAAATTTCGTGACTGCATGCTTTCGCAAATTCTACCTTCACGCGCCATCTTAAGAAGCCTTTTTAACACCTTGATTGGTTTACCTTTTGAACCTAAGTCAGCGGCTGTCATATTCGTTTTTCCGCCAGGTAAAAAAGCAATAGGAGGTACAATGGAGAACGGCTTCTTATACAATATTGATGCGAGTACCGCACCAATCGTGCCATCGCCTCCATTTATAATCAGCATTGAAGGATTAGCTCTAGCAAATAGCTCAAGAGCCTCATCTACTGTTTCAATACCATTTAATTCGAAATGGACAACATTGGCACTTTGATTCACAATTTCACGTATGGCATCCATGCCACCTGCATTCGTTGTACTCAAAGGGTTTGAAATAATCGCAACCAGCGGAACCTGAGCACCAGAATGTACATTATTATTTTCTAGCTGCATGACAGTGCCGCTCCAAACATCAATTCATCACAAACTAAATCAGGACAAATGCCTAATCGCAATTTTTGTAACCGGTCGCCTACATAGCGACTTTCAGCCATTTTTTCAATGCTAGCGTCGTTTCAGTTTACGGCGCTTCTTTTTGCCTTCATCGTCCGACCCTAGAATATACTTCAAACGTACAGACGTTTTCTTAACCCCTTCAGGTACCTCGAACATCACATCTTCAGCATCCGGAGGGCCTAAGCTTAATGCTGGATTATTTGTAAAGCCGAAACCTTCTGAAAAAAAATCTGCTTTGCCATTTGCATTACGATCATGCATCACAACAAATGCATACTTGCCCGGAGCAGGTACGGGCACACAGACACTTTGTTCTGATTCCAGCTTAACTGGCACATCAACCCGTACCAATTTTTTGCCTTTGGCGAGAAAATCTTCAGGATCACTACTATAAACTTGTGCCCGCAAGTTTCCTTCAACAGATCGAATATTTTCGACATGAATAAATAGTGCGGCCCCTCCATCACCTGCATTACATACATCATATAAAGCAGTTTGGGCATTAGGTTCAGCGCCTATAGCGCCCGTAGATGCACCATTAAGAGCCAAAAACACTACCGTTAAACTCAAAAAAATTAACACGGTCCGAAACATAAAACTCTCCAGGCTCACCCGTTCTTCTTCTGCAAATGCTATTGCATGGTGGCAGAATTATGTTCCGTATGGCCTCAATTAAGGCAAAGTTCAACATGCTTTTGCCAAGATTTTGATATCAAACTGATTGTAATTGCAGCAAAATACAGTGAAATCTAACTTGATTAGTTCCTCTAACAGGTGTAGCGCCAAGGCATGTTTAATCGTATCGACCGCTATATATTAAAACAGGTTAGCATGCCCTTGCTCACCACACTGGGCTTGGCTGCACTTTTGCTGATCTTGGAGAAAATGCTGCGCTTATTCGATTTCGTCGTAAATCAAGGCGGGCCAGCCAATGTTGTGTTTAAAATGCTTGCAAACATGACACCGCACTATATGGGGCTGGCGCTCCCTATTGGGCTACTGCTTGGTGTTTTGATCGCTTTTCGAAAAATATCGCTGTCGAGCGAATATGACGCTATCACCACGGCAGGGATTGGCCTTCCCCGTATAATGCGGCCATTGTTAATGCTTTCGCTTTTATTGGCAATAATTAACACCATCTTAGTGGGCTGGATCCAGCCCCACAGCATCTACACATACAGAACACTAGTTTTTGACCTGAGAAGCGGTGCTTTAGGGGCAAGTATTAGAGTAGGAGAATTTGTAGAAATTGGTGATGACATTACATTGTTAGTTGAAGAATCGCGGGAACATGGGGCCGAACTGCGTGGTATATTCATGGAACGCAAGGACGACCATGGAAGCATCGCCGTGACGGCAGAACGCGGTGGTTTCTTCGCCACCGAAGATGACCAAACAATCCTCCTGCGGTTATTTAATGGAGTTATTGTTGATCTGAACAACAAGCAAAACAAGCCCCATGTATTAAGCTTTGACAGACAAGACCTAAAAATAACATTGCCTTCTAGAGAGGATTTCCGGCAACGAGGGGGCGAAGAGCGTGAGATGACACTTTCTGAGCTCTGGACTGAAAGAAACAATCCTGCCAACTCCAGCTCTGATAGAGCTGCATTCAATGGAAACTTTCATTGGCGCATCATGCACAGCCTAAGCTTTTTCATCCTCCCATTCCTTGCTGTACCTATGGGTTTAACAAATAAACGCACAGGCCGCGGAACAGGGATTGTCATCGGACTTGCCCTTTTGATCATCTATAATGAATTTATGGAGGGTATGGAAACTGCCGTGCAAAATGGAGCTTCACCGTATTTAACCATCTGGCTTTTATTTACAGCCTTTGCTTCTCTCAGCTTCTTCTTCTTCCGTATTGCAGCGTTTAAAGCCGGAGGTGAACCACTTGCCCTTATTGATGGTGTTTGGGCTGCCATTAGCGCCCCAATTAAAAACCTGTTCAAGCGTATAATGG
>Ga0316207_10002631_pt1 | contig 18023 bp, 16 predicted proteins | sample 6weekpyrite_MG_FD_204943 | JGI IMG/M metagenome (GOLD analysis project Ga0316207, IMG submission 204943) | Microbial mat bacterial communities from mineral coupon in-situ incubated in ocean water Damariscotta River, Maine, United States -... | ecosystem: Environmental > Aquatic > Marine >...
GTCGCCGATGTGGCGTCGGCCTGCGGTTTTGAAAGCAGCAGCCATTTCTCGCGCCGGTTCCGGGCCAAGTTCGGTGTGTCGCCGCACCGGTTCCAAAGCGCGCAGGAGGTGCGATAGCGGGGCGGTTCAGCCGGTCGTGGTTTTCTGCGCCACGTCAAAGAGGGCCCGCGCCAGCACCAGAGGAATGGTGGGCCCCTCGGCGGATCCGACCACGCCATCATCGTCGCGAATGTCAGATGCCCGCAGCCCGCACCGCCAATGGCCATCGGATTCGGCGGCCTGCCCGGTCAGGTGGATCGACCAGCCGGGCAGACAGCGCGCCAAGAGATGCATGACCGCCTCGGTCGGTTCGGCCAAAACAGCGGCATGGGCGGGCGCATCGGGAAACACCACGGCCATGCCTGCGCAAAGCTCGCTCATCAGGGCATCATCCAAGGTGCGCGCGGTGTCAAGCCTTGCGCTAAGGGCGGTCAATTCCGGGTGTGCCATGGTCTCTCATTCCTTCTGCATCTGCTCTGCTCGCAATTTGCGCCAGGCCTGCATGCGCTGCCATGACCTGTGTCAAACCCGGCGGCGGTGCTGCCCGGACTATGCAGCTGTCGCAAAACTGGCTAGGTTTTCGGGGCGAGGATGCCCCAGCCGATGGCGGTGTGGTGCATCGATATTTCAGCGCAACAGTTTGACAGGAGGCTATTTCCGATATGGTCCGTTTTCTCTCCATCCTGGCCCTGGCGGCCATGTCCACTCCGGCGATCGCCGGCCCCACCATTTCGACACAGGGTCCCGGTGATGGTGGCGCGTCGGCCCCGGGTGCGGGTGCAAATTTTGTGCTGGATTGCCGGATCAATGGCCGGGCAGAGCGGTTTGCGATTGCCGGGACTGTGCTGCTCGATCGCCCGGGAAGCGTCATCATGCTAGACACGGGCGTCTATTCGGTCATCACCGATCGGGGCACGGTGCTGCTGACCAGTGACAGCGCCCAGATCGCCGATGGCCCCGATGCCGGCAAATGGGATTGCGTAGAGGCCGCGGCAGGTAGCCCCGCGGGTGATCCCGGCGCGATGGCCGCGTTACAGCAGCAGTTGGCAACCGCGCGCGCGGCGCTGGAGGCCACGCAGGGGGATCTGATGACTACGATCATGGAACGCGACGCGGCGCAAACTGCCGTGGCGGCGGCCGAGACCCGGACCAATGCCGCGCTTGAAGAGATCGAGGTGCTGCGATCCGAGCTGGCGGCAAGTTTGCACGTGGAGGAAACGGCGCAAGCCGCGCTGATCCGTGCCGAGGACGACCTGGCCGACGCGCTGGAGCGGATCGAGGCGGGCGAAGCAGAGCGGGCCGCGCTGGAAACCGCGCTGGCGGCGGCGCGGGCCGAAGCGGACATGACAGAGGCCGACATGGACGATGCAGCGCCCGACGCCGACGTCACGTCCGAGGCGGCCACCGATCAGGGCGCAGAGGTGATGTTCGATGCCGATGCCGCCCTGGCCACGCTGGAGGCGGCCGAGATCAGCGATATCGCGCGCGCCGCGTTGATGGCCGCGGTGGAACAGGCCCGCGACAATCCCGATATGGTCGCAGAGGTGATGGCGCGTCTGCAAAATGCCCTGGGTCAGTGACGGCGATCAGCGGGTTTTCTGCGCGGTGATGTCATCGGCGATCGCGGCCTTGTAGAGGTCGCGAATGCGCGCCATCACCGGGCGCGCGCCTTCGCCAATGGCGCGCCCGTCGATCGTGGCCACCGGGGTTTGTGCGCCAAAAGTGCCGGTCAGAAAGGCCTCATCGGCGGAATAGGCCTCGTAGAGGGAGAAGTTCTTCTCAAAGATTGCGATGCCATTGGCACGGCAAAGATCAATCACCTTCTGGCGCGTGACGCCGTTCATGCAATAATCCCCGGTCGAGGTCCAAACCGCCCCCTTGCGCACGATGAAAAAGTTGCAGGCATTGGTGGTATTCACAAAGCCATGCGGATCCAGCATCAGCGCCTCATCGGCCCCGGCCTGTTCGGCCTGCAGGCAGGCGATGACGCAATTGAGCTTGGAATGGCTGTTGAATTTGGCGTCCTGGCTGTGCGGCAAGCCCCGCACCTGCGGCACCGAGGCCAGACGGATACCCGCCGATTGCAACCGGTCGGCGGGCTTGGAATGCTCCATGATGATCACCAGGGTCGGACCCTGACGGCTGAGGCCCGGGTGCTGAAACGGCTTTGATTTGATGCCGCGTGTCAGCATCAGGCGGCAATGGACATCGGTGGTCATGCCATTGGCCTCGGCGGTCATGCGCAACGCCTCGGCAATGCCCTGCCGGTCCATCCCGACATCCAGGCTGACGGCATGGCAACTGTCGAAAAATCGGTCCATGTGGTCGTCGAAAAAGGCCCAGATGCCATCGTAAAGGCGCATGCCCTCCCACATGCCATCACCAAGCATGAAGCCGCTGTCATAGACCGAAACCATTGCCGCGTCGCGGTGCTTGAGCGCGCCGTTGACATAGATAAGGATATCACGGTTGCGCGCGTCGTCCTCGGCGTCATGGGTGGACGGGCCGGTGGTGTCGGGTGCGTTCAGGGTCATGGCTGTCTTCAAACATTTCAGATGGGTGCGTTGGGCCGCGCGCGCCAGACTGCGCTATCTCGCCGGATCAGGCAACCACCGCAGACCTTTGCCGATGCTGGCCGGACAATCGCGGCATCCGACACCCGTGGGCAACAATTTTTGCCTCCGGGCGATGCAGTCAGCGCGCTCAGCAGCCATCCCCGGCCGATGATAGGCGGGTCGGGCGGCCCTATCTCGCGCGGGGTGCTGGGATAGGGTCCATTTGGGTAAAAAAAGTCAGGCTCGCGCAACGCTGCCTGAAATCAAAGATCTCGACACCGAAGCCGCGCGGTCTGTCTTTGGGCTTGGGGGACCTGCCCCAACCCAGTGCAACAATACAATTTCAGCAGAAAGTGGCAGCCCGTAGGGCACTACACTTTCCTAGTATTTTCAAATAGTTGGCCCGGCTGCCCTTATCATAACGGTGACCTGATTTCCTTACAGTTATTTCACGCGTGGCTAACCCTCGTATTGCCGTTGCAAGCAGACTACCATTCCTGGGTTACATTTATTGGGGATTAAGGCAGTGACGGTGGAAGAAGCAATTGGGCACGTCATCCAAGCTCTTAAGCAGCAAAGTGCAAGCCAGTTCGGCTATGACTACTATCCACCTCACGTGGCAACGCAAGTTGCGTTTAAGGATGTAGGCCACCAATCCGCTGACGTTGATAGGCTGACGGCTGAGTATTATCCGCACTTTCAAGAGGCTGGCTGGCTACTTTGTATGCGCGGAGTTCTCCTGCCCGGAGTTCATACGTACCAAGCACAATCAGTCTCGGATGGTGGATATTCGCTGACCGTCGCAGGAGCGGAGCAGCTTGACAACTTGGACGAGACCACTGGACTGATCTACCGCTCTGGCTCCCTACAAAACACGTTTAGAGAGTTCGCCGATCTTTTCGGTGATGCATTCCAGCAGCGTGCACTTGAGGCAATAGCTTGTCGAGACGCAGGAGTTTGGCTTGCCTCATGTGTGATGAGCGGCGCAGCTGCGGAGGCCGTGCTGCTCGCAATTGCGATTGCCAAGACCAAAAACGAAGATGAAGTACTGACAATCTATCGACGGGCGAAGGGTCGCCGCGATGTACTGAACGTGATTATAGGTCAGGCTCAGAAACATCGAAAGGACACACTAAAGGCATTCACCGGAATAATAGCTGCTTGGAGGGACGAAGCGGGACACGGAGCCGCTACGAAGATCACTACCGCTAATGCAGATGAGGCTTTGAGGCAGTTATTGCACATGTGTCAATGGACCAGACGCGAGTGGGAAGCGCTAGTTGCCTAGCCCCACACCGCATTGATTTCGATAGGTGACATCCCGGACAAGGGATGGCACCCGTCGACTAAGTCGTTGATGTTATTCAATATGCGCACATGAGGTTAGCCAGGCGTTTGGCTAACCACCCTGCAAGCCGTTGATTTTATCAGGAAATGGCAGCCCGTAGGGGAATCGAACCCCTCTTTCCAGGTTGAAAACCTGGCGTCCTAACCGATAGACGAACGGGCCTTGCTTGGCGTGAGGCGGGTTCTAGGAAAAGCCCGGCCCATGCGCAAGGGGAATCTGCGGCAAGGCTGCGGAAAAGTTTCGTCGCCGCGCGGCGGCCCGGCCTACTCTGCCAGGACTGCATCCTCCAGCCGCAATTGCACGGTTTGGCGGCCATTCCAATGGTTGACCTCGATGCGTCCCGCAAGGTGGATGGCGCGCCCGGCATGCGTTTCGATCAGGTCGGCCAGCCCGCTCGCGCGCGCGCCAAAGGCGATTGCATCCACCACCACCGGCCCGCCATCGCCAAAGCTGAACTTCAGATGCCCATCGCCGACCGGTTTGGTGAACCGAATGTTTTGCGCCGGAAACACGAACCGCGGGGCAGGGGCCCCGGCCCCGAACGGGCCCGCGCCCTCAAGCGCCTCAATCAGCTCAACCGTGGCCCCGCCCGGCATCAGGGTCGCGTCGATGCGCAGATCGGCGGGGCCCGCCGCGCCCGCGCCCTGACGCGCCAGAAGATCAGAGAGCCGCGCCATCGCGGGGTCAAGCTGCGCGCGCGTCAGGCTGAGGCCCGCCGCCATCCGGTGCCCGCCGCCTTTGGTTATCAGCCCTTCGGCCGCCAGTTTCTGGATCGACGCGCCCAGATCGACGCCCGCAACCGAGCGGCCCGATCCCTTGCCCTCATCACCATCGAACCCGATGACCACGGCGGGGCGGCCGGTGGCCTCTTTGAGGCGCGAGGCAACAATGCCGACAACCCCGGGGTGCCAGCCATCGGCAGCAGCCCAGACCAGCGGAGCCTCCAGCCCGCGCGCCTCGGCCTGGGCCAGCGCGGCATCGCGCACGGCGGCCTCGATCTCGCGCCGGTCGGTGTTGAAATCATCAAGCCGTTTGGCCATTTGGGCGGCGGCGGCAGGATCGTCGGTCGACAAGAGGCGCGCGCCCAGATCAGCCTCGCCAATGCGCCCGCCCGCATTGACGCGGGGGCCAAGGACAAAGCCCAGGTGATAGCTGCTTGGTGCCTGGTCCAGCCGCGCGACATCGCCAAGTGCCACGAGACCGGGCCGGGCGCGGCGCGCCATCACGGTCAGGCCCTGGCGCACAAAGGCCCGGTTCACGCCGATCAGCTGCGCCACATCGGCCACGGTGGCCAGCGCAACCAGATCCAGCATCGCCATCAGGTCGGGGCCGGTGGTGTTCTTGTTGCGCAACTGGCGGTTGGCCTCGACCAGCATCAAAAAAACAACGGCGGCGGCACAAAGATGGCCCAGGTCACCCGGTTCATCCTGCCGGTTCGGGTTCACCACGGCCACGCAATCGGGCAGGTCGGCCCCGCCCAGATGGTGATCCAGCACCATGACATCGGCCGCCTGGGCAGCGGCAATCGGGCCGTGGCTGAGCGTGCCGCAATCGACGCAGATGATCAGGTCATGATCGGCGGCCAGCGCGGCCATGGCGGCGTCATTGGGGCCATAGCCTTCGTCGATCCGATCAGGCACATAGAGCGTGGCAGGGCGGCCCATCTGGCGCAGCCAGTCGATCAACAGCGCCGCCGAGGTGCCGCCATCGACATCGTAATCGGCAAAGATGGCGATGCGTTCGCGGGCTGACACGGCCCGCAGAAACCGTTCCGCCGCCACGCCCATATCCTTCATCCGCAGCGGATCGGGCAGCAGGTCGCGCAGGGCGGGGGCCAGGAAACCGGCCGCGTCCTCGGGCAACACGCCGCGCCGGGCCAGCACACGGGCCAGCGCGGGCGGCAGATCGGCACGTTGGGCGAGCGCCTCGGCCAGACGTTCGGCCTCGGGTTCCAGCCCGACCCAGTGCCGCCCGGTGGCCGAACAGGTGACGCCCAGGATCGTGCCGCTCATGCGCCCTTACCGTGTCGGGTTGCGATAGATCATTTTGCGCACGGATCCGGTTTTCGACCGCATCAGCAGCGTTTCGGTTGTCAGCCAGCCGACCTCGCGCTTGATCCCGTTCAGGATCGAGCCATTGGTGACCCCGGTGGCCGAAAAAATCACATCCTGCGTGACCATCTCATCGCGGCTGTAGACCCGGTCCAGATCGGTGATGCCGGCCTTGGCGGCGCGGCCCCGTTCATCATCGTTGCGGAACAAGAGCCGCCCATACATCTGGCCGCCCATGCATTTCAGCGCCGCAGCCGCCAGCACCCCCTCGGGTGCGCCGCCATCGCCCATATACATGTCGATGCCGGTCACATCGGCTTCGGCGCAATGCATGACGCCTGCAACATCGCCATCGGTGATCAGGCGGATGGCGGCCCCGGTGGCGCGGACCTCGGCGATCAGAGCCTCGTGGCGGGGGCGTTCCAGGATGCAGACGGTGATGTTTTGCGGCAGGCAGCCCTTGGCGCTGGCCAGCGCGGAGACCCGGGTCGCGGGCGGCATGTCGAGCGTCACGATGCCCTCGGGATAGCCCGGGCCGATGGCCAGCTTTTCCATATAGACATCGGGCGCGTGCAGCATCGAGCCGCGCGGCCCCATCGCGATCACGGTCAGCGCGTTGGGCATGTCCTTGGCGGTCAGCGTGGTGCCCTCAAGCGGGTCAAGCGCGATATCGACGCCGGGCCCCGCGCCGGTGCCGACCTCTTCGCCGATAAAAAGCATCGGAGCCTCGTCGCGTTCGCCTTCGCCAATCACCACGACGCCGGAGATATCGAGCTTGTTCAGTTGCTCGCGCATCGCATTCACCGCGGCCTGATCAGCGGCTTTTTCATCACCATGGCCAACCAGTTGGGCCGATGCGATGGCGGCGGCCTCGGACACGCGGGCAAGCCCGAGCGAAAGCATACGGTCGTTGAAATCAATGGTATCAGACATGCCGGGACGGTCCTTTTGATGAGGCTTTGAGAGCATCTAGCCGGTTGCAGGCGGCTTGGGCAAGGTGTGGGGCGCGATCCCCTCTGCTGTGGGGGAACGCGGTTGGATATTTGGCGGTCCTGGCATCGCCTGTGTGGGGCGGTGCGGCCGGGACAAGGATGCGTCAGATATCCTCGATCCTGAGCGCGACGGGCTGGCCCACCACCACATCGGTGCGGGGCAGGGTGGCCAGCGCCTCTTCGAGCGACGGGGCCGAGACCTTGTGCGTAACGATCAGAACCGGCGCATCGGCCCCGCCGCCATGGCTGCGCTGGCGCATCCGGTCGATCGAGATGCCGCAATCGCCCAGAACGGCGGCGACTTTGGCCAGCGCGCCGGGTTTATCGGTCAGCGTCAGGCGCAAGTAATAGGGCGCGGCGGCGGCGACCTGTGCGCGATTTGCATGTTCCAGCCCGGCGGCGGGCTGTCCGAAGGTCGAGAGCCGGACGCCACGCGCGATATCGATGATATCGGACATTACGGCGCTGGCGGTCGGGCCTTCGCCCGCGCCTGCCCCGCGTAGCACGATCTGGCCCACGGCGTCGCCGTCCAGCACCACCATATTGGTGCCGCCCTCCAACTGGCCAAGCGGGCTGTGGGCCGGCACCAGGCAGGGCGTCATGCGCTGCTCCAGCCCGCGCCCGGTCATGCGCGCGACGCCCAAGAGCTTGATCCGAAACCCAAGTTCGGCGGCCTGATTGATATCCTCGATCGTGACCTGGCCGATGCCTTCCAGCGTCACGCCGCCGAAATCGACCGCCGTGCCAAAAGCAATGGCCGATAGGAGCGCCAGCTTGTGACCCGCATCGATGCCACCGACATCGAGGTTTGGATCGGCCTCGAGATAGCCCAATTGATTGGCCTCCTCGAACACTTCGTCATAGCTCAAACCCGCCGATTGCATCCGCGTCAGGATGTAATTGCAGGTGCCGTTCATCACGCCCATGACACGGGCAACCTGATTGCCCGCCAGACCTTCGGTCAGGGCCTTGACCACCGGGATGCCCCCGGCGACGGCGGCCTCGAACCGGATCACGCGGCCTGCCGCTTCGGCCATCTCGGCCAGCGCCTGCCCGTTTACGGCCAGCATCGCCTTGTTGGCGGTGACCACATCCTTGCCCGCGGCGATGGCGGCCTCGCTGGCATCCTTGGCCGGGCCATCCTCACCGCCCATCAGCTCGACGAACAGATCGACATCGTCGCGGGTGGCCAGTGCTACGGGGTCATCCTCCCAGGCATAGGCCGACAGATCCGCGCCGCGATCCTTGTCGCGGGACCGGGCGGAAACGGCGGTGATGACGATGGGGCGGCCAGTGCGGGCGGCCAGCAGGTTGGCCTTTTGCTGGATGATCCTGACGACACCGATCCCAACGGTGCCAAGCCCGGCGATCCCAAGGCGAAGCGGGTCTGACATGGGGCGCGGGCCTCCGGATAGATAAATGACAGTCCGGCAACTGTTAGCCGACCCTTTCCGGGCGCGCAACGCGCCTTTCGCGATCAGGACAGGCTGAGACGGCGCAATATCGCGGCGCGGCGGCGCAGATCGGCGGCCCGGGCCTGCAGGTCGGGCCCGACGGCGCGCGCGCGGTCAAGATCCAGATCCTCGGTGCCCGCCAAAAGCGGTCCGAGCGGCACCAGTTCGGGCCATTCGGCAGTGCGGGCCTGTGCGGAGAGGGTCGCATCCAGTTCGGGGGCGCGCACCGAACAGGCGCTCAGCGCGCTGAGCGCTGTGAGGAGAAGAAGAAGTCGCATCACGCGGGGGCCACCCCTGCCGGTGTCAATTGCCCAAGCTTACCGTGGATGCGCCCGCGAGGTCCAGCACCGGCTTGAATTGAACGCGCGTTCAGATACTCTGGGCGCATGGCACGCAAGCAAGGTTCCCACGCAGACATTACCGGCCCCAAGGTGCGCATGGCCGCGCTGCGGCTCTTTGCGCGCCAAGGATTTGCCGCCGTTTCGATGCGCCAGATCGCGGGCGAGGTCGGCGTGCAGGCCGGGGCGCTTTACCTCTATACCCCTGACAAACAAACGCTTTTATTTGATCTGATGCGCGAACATATGGAGGATTTGCTGGCCAGTTGGCAAACCCCGGACGCGCGCCCCCTGGGCCAGTTGGAGGCGTTTTGCCGCCATCACATCGGCTATCACCTGGATCGGCCCGAACTGGTGTTCATCGCCTATATGGAGCTGCGCAATCTGAGCCCCGAAAACTTCACCGTGATCGAGGCATTGCGGCGCGCCTATGAGGACCGGCTGGAGGCGATTTTGAAGGCCGGTCAGGCCAGCGGCGATTTCGATCTGCCCGACAGCAAGCTGGCCACGCTTGCCATCATCGCCATGCTGACCGGGGTCAACACCTGGTATCGCGAGGGCGGTCGGTTGGCGCGCGGCGATGTCGAAGGGATCTACTGGGATATGGTGCGCAAATCCGTGGGTGCTTGACGGGGCCGCTATGCCCGGGCCTGATGCGGATAGGGATTGGGCGATAGGAGGCTTGTGATGCTGCAGGAAGCGCGCGAAAGACATGCGGAATTTCAACGACGCCTGGCGGCGGACGGGATCGAAATGGCGCTGATCACCGATGAGGCCTCGATCGCTTATCTGGCCGGGTTCTGGGGTTATCTGGGCGTGGAATTTGGCCGCCCCACCTGTCTGATCGTGCGCCCCGATGGTGATCCCGTAGTGCTGACGCCCTTGATGGAATCCGAAATGGTGGCGGCGATGACCTGGGTCGATGACATCGTGACCTGGGAGGATATGGGCAATGCCCACTGGTCAAACCTGTTGCCGGGGCTGTTGCAGGGCGCGCGGGCCGTGGGCGTCGAAAAGGGATCGATCCCCGCGATCCTGCGCAACTGGTTCGATGCGGAAATGCCCGGGACTGAGCTGCGCGATGTCTCGCCCCTGTTGGGGGCGATGCGGATGATCAAATCGCCGGGCGAGATTGCGGTGATGCGGCAGGCGGGCGTTGTCGCGGGCGCGATGATGGCGGCGGCGCATCAGGCGCTGAGCGAAGGCGCGCCGGAATATGAGGCGGCGCTTGCGGTCATCGCGGCGGGCACGCGCGCGGCGGCCGGGTTTCTGACCGCGCGCGGGTGGGAGGCGTTTGTGTCACCGATGATCCACGGGCTGCAGGTGATGCAATCGGGCTCGCAGACCTCGATGGTGCATCGCCGCGCCAGCGTAAAGGCGCTGGCGGCGGGCGATCCGGTCTATTTCTGTTTCTGCAACATGGCGCAGTTCAAGCTTTATAAACTGGGCTTTGACCGGATGTTCTTTGTCGGCCATGCAAGCGATGCCGCGGCCCGCGCTCAGGAGGCCGCGATAGCCGCGCAGCAGGCCGCGATTGCCGCGATCCGCCCCGGCGTCACCGCGCAATCGGTGGCCGAGGCCGCCAACGAGGTCTATCGCGCGCGCGGCTATCAGACCGGGTATCGCACCGGGCGTTCCATCGGGATGAGCTATCTGGAGGCCCCTGAGCTGAAATCCGGCGATCTGACGGTGTTGCGCCCGGGAATGACCTTTGCCGTCGATGGCGGCATATCGCTGGACGGCCAATGCGGTGGGCGGATCGGCGATTCGGTGGTGGTGACGGAAACGGGCTGTGACTATCTGACCGAGTATCCGCGCGACGTGCTGATCGCGGGATAGGCGCTCTTATGGCGCAATGTCATCGCCGGTCAGCGCCTCGATCTCCTGCAAGAGCGCGGCGGCGGCCTTGGGGGTAAGCGGCTTGGGGCCGATATGAACCCAGGCCCTGTGCCCGGCGCGGGTGATGCCAACGGCGACAGGCTCTTTGCGGCACTGCCCCGTGATGCCCGATCCGGCCTGCATGGCGCGGGCTTCAACACGGCACGCGACCTCGATGCTGAGACCGCCAACATCCAGCGCAGGATCAAGCCGCAGGGTCATTTCGGCCATAGAACGACCCTCCCAAACAGGCGAAGGGCAGGGGCGGTCAGCCGGATGATCTGGAAATGCAGGGCCAGTTCGATCTCTCCCTCCAGACAGCGGCGGTCGAAATCGGGGGTGCAGGTCAGGTTGATGCGATCATTTGGCAGGGCATAGATCACCGGGCAGAGTTGCCCGAAGACGCGACCGGTTTCAGCCGGGTCCGAAAACCCGAAGCGGCCCGTTGCGCGCAGGAAATCCAACCGGATACCGGCCAGCGTATCGGAAACCAGGCCGGGCAGGCCCGCCAAGAGATGCGGCGCGCCACGCCGAAGCCGCGCGGTTAGCCAACCGCGAGGCCGCTTGTCCCTTTTCCGTCGCGCCTTGGCCGGTTTCGGGGTCGTCTCCTTGCGGTTTGGCCTGCCGCCCGGTGCCAGCGTGAACACCGGTGGCAATCCCGCGCTGAAGAGGCGCACCTGCAGGCGCATTACCGGCGCGGTGCCGGATCGCGCCGATACATTCAGATGGATCGGCGCGATAACGATTATAAGCAAGACCCCCGCGAGACCCGCGAGGAGCCAGAGGAACATCGCAACCGCAAGTGCCACCGGATCAGCCGCCGCTCGCCTTTTCAGCGATTGACGTGATCGCCTTGGAGGTGGTTTCGGCGACCATTTCGGCAATATCCGAAACCGCGCCTTTCACCGCCTCGACCCGGGCCCCTTCGGCGTCAATGATGATTGCGCCAAGCGGCCTGATGCCGCCACCCGCACCGGTACCACCCCGCGGGCCCGACTTGCCGCCCGAGGTGCCCCCAGCCCCGAAGCCAAAGCCAAAGCTGACAATCGGGATGATGGTGGCCCCGTCCTTTTCGATCGGATCGCCCAACACGTTCTTTGCGTTCAACAGGCGGTCAAGTTCCTCGACTGTGCCTTTGAGCAGTCTTTCAACGTCTTCCACGCTCTTTCTCCACATTTGGGTTTCTGACCGCCCAAATATGCAAGCGCGCGCCGCCCGTCGCATTGACATGCATTAACGCGGCGCTTGTAAAGAAAAGGCCCCGGCGCGGTTCCGCCGGGGCCTGATAGCGCTAATTTGTCCTGCGATCAGAGATCGGCGTAAACCGGGAAGCGGGCGCACATTTCCGCGACCTCGGCTTTGACCTTTGCCTCGACCTCGGCATTGCCCTCTTCGCCATTTGCGGCCAGCCCATCGACCACTTCGATGATCCAATCGGCGATTTGGCGGAACTCGGCCTCGCCAAAACCGCGGGTGGTGCCGGCGGGTGATCCCAGGCGGATGCCGCTGGTGATGGTGGGCTTTTCCGGATCGAAGGGCACGCCGTTTTTATTGGTCGTGATATGGGCCCGGCCAAGCGCCTTTTCGGTGGCATTGCCTTTGACGCCCTTGGGCCGCAGATCGACCAGCACGACATGCGTATCGGTGCCATGGGTCACGGTGTCGAGCCCGCCCTTGATCAGTTGATCCGAGAGCGCCTGTGCATTGGTGATGACCTGGGCGATATAATCCTTGAAATCGGGGCGCAGCGCCTCACCGAACGCCACCGCCTTGGCCGCGATCACATGCATCAGGGGGCCGCCCTGAATGCCGGGGAAGATGGCGGAGTTGACCTTCTTGGCGATGGCCTCGTCATTGGTCAGGATCATGCCGCCCCGGGGGCCGCGCAGGGTTTTATGCGTCGTCGTCGTCGCAATATGGGCATGCGGAAAGGGCGAGGGATGCAGGCCTGCGGCCACCAGACCGGCGAAATGGGCCATGTCGACATGCAGATACGCCCCGACCATATCGGCAATCTCGCGCATCCGGGCGAAATCGATCTGACGCGGAATGGCCGAGCCGCCCGCGATGATCAGTTTCGGCTGATGTTCCTTGGCCAGCGTTTCGACCTGATCATAGTCCAGCATATTGTCCTGCTTGCGGACACCATATTGCACCGCGTTGAACCATTTGCCCGACTGGTTGGGCCGCGCGCCATGGGTCAGGTGCCCGCCCGCATCCAGGCTCATGCCCAGGATGGTGTCGCCGGGCTGGATCAGCGCCTGCATGACGCCCTGATTGGCCTGCGACCCGGAATTGGGCTGCACATTGGCAAACCCGCAATCAAACAGCTGGCAGGCGCGTTCGATCGCCAGGTTCTCGGCGATATCGACATATTGGCAGCCGCCGTAATAGCGCCGCCCGGGGTAGCCTTCGGCGTATTTATTGGTCATCACCGAGCCCTGCGCGGCCATAACTGCCGCCGAGACGATGTTTTCAGAGGCGATCAGCTCGATCTCGTCGCGTTGACGGCCAAGCTCGGACCGGATGGCCGAAAAGATCGCGGGATCGCGGGTTTCCAGCGGTTCGGTGAAAAAACCGGTGGTCATGTGGGCTGCGGTCATGGCCTGTCTCCCTGATGAACGGGCGTGAAATTCTGTGATTGCGTCTATCCAAAGCGGGGCGGTGGTGAAAGACCGGAAAACGCCCCTTTGATAGCGTGATGCGCCGTTTCATCGGATTTTCAAAGAGCACTATTCCCGGAATCAGGGATTGAGTTTCCGATCGCGCCGGGTGAACACTTGAGTTTCCGAATGAAGAGATGTGATGCCCGCTGCGCGCAATATAAGTTTTCTGGCCTCAGATGTCCCGATTGCGGCCGCCGCACAGGCCCGGCTGGCGGCGCGCTATGGCCATTTCCCGCCCGAAGAGGCCGATGTGATTGTTGCCCTTGGTGGCGATGGCTTCATGCTGTCCACCCTGCACGGAACCCAGGCTATCGAGGCCCCGGTCTATGGCATGAACCGCGGCACGGTCGGGTTTTTGATGAATGAATATGGCGAGGATGACCTGATCGCGCGGCTGGAGGCGGCCGAAGAGGCGGTGATCAACCCCTTGCACATGGTGGCGACCGGACAGGACGGCACTGTCACCGAAGCACTGGCCATCAATGAGGTCAGCCTGCTGCGCGCCGGGCCTCAGGCGGCGCGGCTCAAGATTCTGATCGACGGGCGCACGCGGATGGAGGAGCTGGTCTGCGACGGCGCGCTGGTCTCGACCCCGGCGGGATCGACCGCCTATAATTATTCGGCGCACGGGCCGATCCTGCCCATTGGCGCGGATGTGCTGGCCCTGACCGCGATGGCGGCGTTCCGGCCCCGTCGCTGGCGCGGTGCGCTGTTGCCCAAGACGGCTGTGGTGCGCTTCGAGGTGATGGATGCCGACAAGCGGCCGGTGATGGCCGATGCCGACAGCCGGTCGGTTCAAAATGTGACCTCGGTCGAGATTCGGTCGGAGCCCGAGGTCGCGCATCGCATCTTGTTTGATCCCGGCCACGGGCTGGAGGAACGTCTGATCAGCGAGCAATTTGTATGACGCCGCGACGTTGCACCGCGTTTGGCATCGGGGCATTAATAGTTTAACGCTAAACTATTATCTTTGAGGGAGGGCCGGGATGGAAGACGACAAACGGGTTTCGTTGCGCCAGAGCGCATTGGATTATCACGAATTTCCGAAGCCGGGAAAGCTGGAGATCCGGGCCACCAAGCCGATGGCCAATGGCCGCGATCTGGCCCGCGCCTACAGCCCCGGCGTGGCCGAAGCCTGCGTCGAAATAGCCGCAAACCCAAGCGATGCAGCACGTTACACCGCGCGCGGCAACCTTGTGGCGGTGGTCACCAATGGCTCGGCCGTTCTGGGCCTGGGCAATATCGGCGCGCTGGCCTCGAAGCCGGTGATGGAGGGCAAGGCGGTCCTGTTCAAGAAGTTCGCCAATATCGATTGCTTCGATATCGAGGTGAACGAAAGCGACCCTGAAAAGCTGGCCGATATCGTCTGCGCGCTGGAACCCACCTTTGGCGCGATCAACCTGGAGGATATCAAGGCCCCCGATTGTTTCATCGTTGAACAAATCTGCCGGGAACGGATGGGCATCCCGGTTTTCCACGACGATCAGCATGGCACCGCCATCGTGGTCGGGGCGGCGGCGACCAACGCGCTGCATGTGGTGGGCAAGGATTTCGGCCAGATCAAGGTGGTCTCAACCGGGGGCGGTGCCGCCGGTATCGCCTGCCTCAACATGCTGCTGAAACTCGGGGTGAAGCGCGAAAATGTCTGGCTTTGCGATATTCACGGGCTGGTTTACGAGGGCCGGGCCGAGGATATGAACCCGCAAAAGGCCGCTTTCGCGCAGGCCAGCGATCTGCGCATCCTGGATGATGTGATCGATGGCGCGGATCTTTTCCTGGGCCTCTCTGGCCCCGGGGTGCTGAAACCAGAAATGGTTGCGAAAATGTCTGCGCAGCCCATCGTGTTCGCACTGGCCAACCCAACGCCCGAGATCCTGCCCGATGAGGTGCGCAGCGTCGCCCCTGATGCCATCATCGCCACAGGCCGCAGCGATTTTCCCAATCAGGTCAATAACGTGCTGTGTTTTCCGTTCATCTTTCGCGGTGCATTGGATGTCGGCGCGACCGAGATCAACGACGCCATGCAGATCGGATGCGTCGAGGGTATCGCAGCACTTGCCCGCCAGACCACCAGCGCCGAGGCCGCCGCCGCCTATCAGAGCGAGCAGCTGACCTTCGGGGCCGATTACCTGATCCCGAAACCGTTTGACCCGCGCCTGATTGGCGTCGTTGCCAGCGCAGTGGCCAAATCGGCCATTGAAAGCGGTGTTGCGACGCGGCCTTTGGAGGATTTGCAGGCCTATCGGGACAAGCTGGATCAATCGGTCTATCGCTCGGCCCTGATCATGCGGCCGGTTTTCGAGGCCGCGGCAACCACAAGCCGCAAGATCGTTTTCGCCGAGGGCGAGGATGAACGGGTGCTGCGCGCGGCACAGGCCATTCTGGAGGAGATGACCGATATTCCGACGCTGATCGGGCGCCCCGAGGTGGTGATGAACCGGATCGAGCGGGCCGGACTCAAGATCAAGCCCGACCGGGATTTCCAGCTGATCAACCCCGAAAGCGACGCGCGGTATCGCGACTATTGGCAGAGCTATCTGGAACGCATGCAGCGCCGCGGTGTGACCCCGGATCTGGCGCGCGCGATCATGCGCACAAACACCACCGCCATCGGTGCGGTCGCGGTCTGTAACGGCGATGCCGACAGCCTGATCTGCGGCACGTTCGGGCAATATCTGTGGCACCTGAACTATGTGCAGCAATTGCTTGGCGATGACGGGTTGCACCCGGTCGGCGCGCTCAGCTTGATGATCATGGAGGATGGCCCGCTATTTGTGGCCGATACCCATATTCACGCTGTGCCGACGCCGCAGCAGCTGGCCGAAACCGTGGTGGCGACCGCGCGCCATATTCGCCGCTTTGGGGTTGAGCCCAAGCTGGCGCTTTGTTCGGGCTCGCAATTTGGCAATCTCGATAGCGACAGTGGTCGGCGGATGCGGGCGGCGCTCGATATTCTGGACGGGATGGGCCTGGATTTTGTCTATGAGGGCGAAATGCACACCGATGCCGCGTTGGATGCCGAGCTGCGCGACCGGATCTACCCCGGCTCACGCATGGAGGGTGTCGCCAACGGGCTGATTTTTTCCTCGACCGATGCGGCGGGGGCGGCGCGCAATATCCTGAAGATCAAGGCGCGGGGCCTGGAAGTTGGCCCGATCCTGATGGGGATGGGCAACAAGGCGCATATCGTGACGCCCTCGATCACGGCGCGGGGCCTTTTGAACATGACGGCGCTGGCCGGAACGCCAGTGCATCACTACAGTTGAGCGGCGGGGTCGGAGATTCGACGGGTTTGCAAGAGGGCGCTTCGCAACTTTGCAAAATCGGGTGTTCTTTTCAGCCGAGCGAACGAATTTCGTCTGGTTTGCAAAATTTGCAAATACAATTGGCGGGATTCTGCAAATAAATTGCGCCATTCTGTCCCGGTTTCCGTCTTGCGGCTTGCCGCATGGCCGGGCGCTGCCTAACAGAGAAGGCAACCGAACCGGGGAGGGATGATTATGGGCTATCACGATCAGTATGCGCGGGCAAAACAGGATCCGGACGGGTTCTGGATGGAGGCGGCCGAGGCGATTGACTGGACCCGCGCGCCCTCGAAAGCGCTCTTTGCCGAGAACGCCCCGCTTTACGAGTGGTTTGCCGATGGTATGGTAAATACCTGCTGGAACGCGGTCGATCGCCATGTCGAGGCGGGTCATGGCGACCGGGTCGCGATCATCCATGACAGCCCGATCACCCACTCGAAACATGAAATGACCTATGCCGAGCTGCAGGCCCGCGTGGCAAGCCTGGCTGGGGCGCTGCGCGCCAAAGGCGTCGAAAAGGGCGACCGGGTCATCATCTATATGCCGATGGTGCCCGAAGCATTGGAGGCGATGCTGGCCTGCGCCCGGCTGGGGGCGGTTCATTCGGTCGTCTTTGGCGGCTTCGCGGCCAATGAGCTGGCGGTGCGGATCGACGATTGCCAGCCGAAATGCATCATCGCATCCTCCTGCGGGTTGGAGCCGGGCCGCGTGGTCCATTACAAACCGCTGTTGGACGGGGCCATCGAATTGGCCAGTCACAAGCCCGAGTTCTGCGTTATTTTTCAGCGTGAACAAGAGGTTGCCCATCTTGAAGAGGGGCGTGACGTGGATTGGCACGCCTTCCAATACGGGGTGGAGCCTGCCGATTGCGTGCCGGTCGAAGGCAACCATCCGGCCTATATCCTCTATACCTCCGGCACCACCGGCGCGCCCAAGGGGGTGATCCGCCACACTGGTGGGCATCTGGTGGCGCTGAACTGGTCGATGCGCAACCTTTACGACATGAACCCCGGCGAGGTGTTCTGGGCGGCCTCAGATGTCGGCTGGGTCGTGGGCCACAGCTATATCTGCTACGCGCCGCTGGTCTATGGCTGCACCACGATCGTGTTCGAGGGCAAGCCCGTGGGCACCCCCGATGCCGGCACGTTTTGGCGGGTCATCCAGGACCACAAGGTCAAATGCCTCTTTACCGCGCCCACCGCTTTTCGCGCCATCAAGCGCGACGATCCGCAAGGCGCGCTGGTGGGCGATTATGACCTGTCCAGTCTGGAGACGCTGTTTCTGGCCGGCGAACGCGCCGATCCCGATACCATCGAATGGGCACAGGACAAACTGGGTGTGCCGGTTATCGACCATTGGTGGCAGACCGAAACCGGGTGGGCCATTGCGGGCAACCC
>Ga0316207_10002632_pt1 | contig 18022 bp, 13 predicted proteins | sample 6weekpyrite_MG_FD_204943 | JGI IMG/M metagenome (GOLD analysis project Ga0316207, IMG submission 204943) | Microbial mat bacterial communities from mineral coupon in-situ incubated in ocean water Damariscotta River, Maine, United States -... | ecosystem: Environmental > Aquatic > Marine >...
CCTACAAAGGCTACATGAATGCCAGGAACGAGCCTCCGAAAAATGGGCTGGCAGGCTATTTAACTGTAAGCATAACCCCTTTCAGGCACATTAATCATGACACCGGCTCTGTGGGTAATTGTCGAGTTAAAATTTGAGTAATTTTTTTAGCGCATCTTTGGCCTTTTGTTTTATCTTTTGTTCTTCCTTGTCCAGTTTCCGCTTTAGTTTTGCTTTGGCTTTTTGTTTCAGTTTCTGTTCCTCTTTTTTCAGCTCCTGTTTTGCCAGCGCCTTGAGTACGCTCTGGTAGTCCACCTCGATTTGAGGCTGTGTGAACGGACCTTTGATATAGACGGGTAGCGGAACCTTGTTTATCTGTTCCCAGGTCTTACCGCCCTGGCCTGTGGCGGCGGAGGTGAATTTTACATCCAGGCGGTAGTCGAGCTGTTCGCTGACGAGGTTGACCTTGCCCTGTCCTTTTACCCGCGCATGGGGCAGGGCGGCGCGAAGGTCGCGGTTATCCAGAATGCCATTGCTGATTTTCGCACTGCCACTGATGCGGGCAAAGTCGGTTTCCAGCGGCGCATTATTTTTCGCTGCGGGCTGTTTTTTCAGTCTGGCGCGTAGCTCGCGTTCGTACTGAGCCAGATTAAAGCCCTTGACTGCGCCATTTTCAAAGGTGAAATTCAAATTGCCGTTGAGGCTCCGTTTTGCCGCCATTATCTCCAGCCCGCCTTTGCCTAAACGGGAATTCAGTTTTGCCCGGATGCTGGCCTTGCCACGGATTTTGTCATCACCGATCAGATCTTTCAGCAGTGGGCCGATGGTGACGTTTTGCAGGCTTTCGTTCAGATTCAGGCGTGGGGTATTGCGGCGTACATCGAGTTGAATATCGCCGTTATAGCGGCCCTGGTAGAGTTTTGCCGACAGGGGTTTGAGTCGGATCTGTCCTTTTCTGGCGACAGTGCCGAGCGTGATTTCGCTTAGCCGGAGGTTGGCCACCGTTAGCTTGCCAATGCTGAGCTGGCCGTTGATATTGAGGTTGCGCAGTAGTTCCAGCGGTAGCGCAATGACGTTGTCGGCTGCTGCTGTGGCGGGAGAGGCGGGGGGCTGAGAGCGGGCAGGCAGGGCGCTTCTGGCGCCTGAGGTGACGGGCGCTGTGGTCTTCGTCTGCGGTGGCAGTGGCAGATAGCGATCCAGATTAATTTCATTAAGTACCAGCTTGTAACGCACAGCCGGCCGGCTGAAATTGTTGACGCTGACATAGCCCTGCAGGTTGCTGTCATCGAGTTGCAGGATCATGGGTTTAAGCAGCAGATTGTCAGTGGCGCCAATGATGCGCAGACCGAGGCGGGCGCGGGTTAGCGTATTTTTATCCGCAGTAGCGGGCAGAAGTGATTCCATCTCCAGCATTTTCATCAGCTGGCGCGGATTGAATTCCGTCAGATCCACGCTGGCGAGATAACGCGGCTGGTCCAGCAATTGCTGAATGCTGAGACGTGACTGTATTTCCAGGCCGTAGGCCTTGATAAGGAGAAAATCTGTTTTAAGTGATTGTTTGTTTAGATCCAGGCGTACTTTTTTGCTTTCGATATGTGCGTCAAGCTCGCCGGTTGGCAGCAGGCTGGATGCGGTTTTGTTCTGTATGGTCAGTTTTTTGAGTGTGTACCGCTGTTTTTTCAGATCCAGCAGCAGCTGGCTGGAAAGCGTGGTTGTTCCCTTTATTGAAGCCATATTTGCAGATTTTGGCAGGCTGTAATTAATACTGCTGGTGAAGGGGGTAAGCGTCAGAAGCTGTTTATCCGGGTCCAGTTGCAAGCTTGTTTTCAGCTCAATGCGTGCAGATGCTACGGGTTTCTGGCTGTTGAAATCAAAACCGATCTCAAGCGGAATGGCCTCTTTCAGGGACACACGGCCGATTTCCATATCCAGTTTTTCAATCTGGTAGTTCTGTTGCGCCTGCTGATCATCCCAGTGCAGGCTGGCGTTGAGGATACTGATGCCCTCGATGGAAAGGGCGGCCAGTGCCGTGGCGGGGGTGGCAATGGGTGTTTCGGTTGCTGTTTTAGTGGCCGGGGTGGGTGTGCCGTGTTTTACCGGTGGAACGGGTTTGGTTGATAAAGCTGAGTCTCTGCCTGCTTTGGCCAGCAGATCTTCCCAGTTGCCCAGCCCGTCCTTGTTGCGTTGCAGATTCAGCCTCAGGCCGCGCAGGCTCAGGTGGCCTATCTTGATGTCGCCACGCAACAACGGTAGCAGCTGGACGCGCACATCCACTCCATCCATGCGGGCAAAGCGTTTGTTGCCGAAGCCCGGGGCGTTTTCCAGTTCGACTTTCCCCAGCCGTGCGCCCAGCCAGGGAAAGATGGAAAGTTTGATTTCGCCGGGGATGTACAGCGTGCGCCCGGTTTGTGCCTTTACCTGTTCGCTGATGGTGTCCCTGTAGTCATTAGGATCGATAAGGAAAGGCAGGCTGATGAGGATGGCGGCCATGACCAGTGTTAGCGTCAGGATTACTTTCAGGCTGAGAGTAAGAAATCGCTTCATTTATGGCTGTTCCTTGAAGGGGTATATATAAGCCTGAAGTATAGGCGTGTTGCTTCAGCTGTTATACATGGCTTTATGGCGCAGGCTGTTGTCAGAAAGTCTGACTCGCTGCCTAAACAGGCCGTCGAGGGTATTGGCGGGCCAGGCTGGAAAGAGGGATGAATTCTGTAATTTGTCTCGTTTCCTTTGATCTCTCCCTGTTGTAGAGTGTCTCTAAATAAGCAACAATGCCTTAGAAAAGAAAGGCATAGCGACCTTCTCGCCTAAGTTGCAGCAAGTAAGCTGTGTCAAGGGCCAAAGGTGGAGCGGGTGAAGGGAATCGAACCCTCGTAGTCAGCTTGGGAAGCTGAAGTTCTACCATTAAACTACACCCGCAGATAGATGACAGGGGTGCGCATTACTGGCAACGGCTGTACAGATGGGATTAAAATACCGCTTTATATCCGATAATACACAGAAGCAACAATATGAAAATCTTTGTCAATGGTCAAGGGCAGGAATTAGCGGAAGGGTTAAATGCAAGTGGACTCATTGAGCAAATGGGTTTGACGGGGCAACGTCTGGCGATGGAAGTTAATGAAGAAATCGTACCGCGCAGCATTTTCGATCAACATATTTTTCAGGATGGTGACAGAGTAGAAATTGTCCATGCCGTAGGTGGGGGTTAGCCTGAACATGTCGGCAAAGCATACATAATCCCTGTTTTGATGTAACGGCATGGTTTAATCTAACACCCTGCGGCTTGCTGCGAAAAACGGTAGGATGGGTAGAGCGAAGCGAAACCCATCGACACGCTCATTTGCGCAGGTTTCGCTTTGTTTTAACCAACCTACAACGTATACCCCGCAGCTTGCTGCGGGGTAGCTTATTTTTTCAGGTAAATTAATGACAGTTTTAAATGCAAACGATACACCGCTGGTAATTGCCGGCGATGAATATAGCTCACGCCTGCTGGTAGGAACCGGCAAATACAGGGACATGGATGAGACACGCCTGGCGATCGAAGCCAGCGGCGCCGAGATTGTGACTGTGGCGGTACGGCGCAGCAATATCGGTCAGAACCCTAACGAACCCAACCTGCTGGAAGCCATTCCACCTGAAAAATACACCATTCTGCCCAATACCGCAGGTTGTTATACCGCTGAAGACGCAGTGCGCACCTGCCGTCTGGCGCGCGAGCTACTGGATGGCCATGATCTGGTCAAGCTGGAAGTGCTGGCCGATGAGAAAACCCTGTTTCCTGATGTGATACAAACGCTGAAGGCGGCGGAAACGCTGATCAAGGAAGACTTCAAGGTGATGGTGTATACCAGCGACGATCTGCTGATTGCCAAAGAGCTGGAAGCGATGGGCTGTGTCGCGGTAATGCCCCTGGCCGCACCCATAGGCTCCGGGCTGGGTATACGCAACCCTTACAATATCCGTTTCATTATCGAAGAACTGAAGGTGCCAGTGCTGGTGGATGCCGGTGTGGGTACCGCCTCCGATGCAGCCATCGCGATGGAACTGGGTTGTGACGGCGTGCTGATGAATACCGCCATCGCCGCCGCACAGAAGCCGGTACTTATGGCCTCGGCGATGAAAAAAGCGATTGAAGGCGGACGTGAAGCCTTTCTTGCTGGGCGCATGCCACGTAAACAGTACGCCAGCGCCTCGTCGCCGATTGACGGAACGTTTTTCTAAGAACGCGTTAATGAGTCCCGCTCGCCCTGAGCTTGTCGAAGGGTGAATAAGCTAATACAGTAAATATTTTATTATGTCTGTTTCAGGGAATCAATTACACCGCCGTATCCGCAGTTTCGTGCTGCGCGAAGGTCGTTTAACGAAAGGACAGCAACAGGCGCTGGATACGCTTTTCCCGCGTTTTGGGGTAAGTCTTTCACAGGGGTCGCTGGAGCTTGATGCCCTGTTTGGACGTCCGCCTGGAGATCCGGCAGCGAAAATACTTGAAATTGGATTCGGCAATGGCGCTTCTCTGGCCAAAATGGCCGCGCAGCACCCACAAAATGACTACTTTGGGATTGAAGTGCATCGTCCCGGCGTGGGGAACCTGCTTCTGCAGATCGAAGCTCAGGCGCTGACTAATATTCGAGTCAGCCATGATGATGCGATAGAAGTTTTGCAGCAGCAGATCCCCGATCAGGCGCTGGATGCCGTCTACCTTTTTTTTCCTGATCCCTGGCACAAACGTAAGCACCATAAACGACGCATCGTGCAGCCTGATCTTGTCCGCTTAATTCATCGCAAGTTGAAACCAGGCGGGATTTTTCACATGGCCACCGACTGGCAGCATTATGCGCAGCACATGATGAAGGTTATGAGTGCTGCCGAGGGCTTTGAAAACGCCGCAGGGTCGAATCAATATACCCCACGTCCCGAGTATCGACCTATGACCAAATTTGAACAGCGAGGGCACAGATTAGGGCATGGTGTCTGGGATCTGGTTTTTCGAAGTATTTAAACCCACCAATATGTTCAGATATATCTAAGACTAAAGTACGGTTACTTTATTAGAAAAATAACCATAGAATAAATTGTTTGATCTATTTTATGTTGCCAGGAACACTCTAAAGAAGTGTTCCAGAAGGGTGTCCAGATGCTATAAGTATGTAAGATGCGCTTCATTCTTCAGCACATCCTACGAAACTTTAAAGCCATGGCTGCACAATAGACAGTAATTTGGAACTTTTATGTGGTCAATATTCGGGAGTGATAGTTGGGGACTCTTAGATTTTTTAAACACTATATTCGAACACCGTTTATTGCATTAGCTGCAGTGGAATTTTTGTTTGGAATAATTTCAGTTTACGCTGCAAGTTATTTTAGATTCAGTTTTTACGGGGTCGATACAGCAACCATTTTTTCAGATCTTGAAGTTCGAGCATTTCTTTTTGCTGGGGTTATATTGCTTTGTATGATTGCGACGGGACTTTATCAAGCCACAATGCGCGAAGGCATATTTGGCGTATTAATAAGGTTGGTTGTTTCATATTTTCTCGGCGTAGTTGTGCTGGCCTTCATATTTTATGCCGTTCCGGCTTTTTTTCTTGGTCGTGGCGTGCTGATTTTATCCGTTGTTTTTTCGTTTGCGACTATCGTTTTATTACGAATTGTATTTTTCAAGACTGATCCAAACATATTCAAACGTAAGGTTCTTGTATTAGGTACAGGAAAAAGAGCCGCAACAATTGCTGAGCTTAGAAGAAAAACGGATCAGTTTGGGTTTTCTATATTAGGTTATGTGCATCTACGTGGGAGCAAAGATGTTATTGATCAATCCAAAATTCATAAATTAAGAATGCCACTTAAGGACTATTGTCTTACCCATGAGGTTGATGAAATAGTTCTTGCTATTGATGACAGGAGAAAAGGTTTTCCAGTTAAAGATTTACTTGATTGTAAAATGAGTGGGATAGAAATTCTTGATTTGGCATCATTTTTTGAACGTGAAACAGGAAAAGTCAGACTGGACCAAATTCATCCAAGCTGGTTTATGTTGTCTGATGGATTCCACAAAAGTAGTTTTCAGGGGCTTGCTAAGCGCGTGTTTGACCTTGTGTCAGGATCGATTTTGTTATTAGTGACATGGCCATTTATGTTATTTACAATTATTGCTATAAAGCTGGAAGATGGAATCAAGGCTCCGGTTATATTTGGCCAGATTAGAATTGGAGAAGATGGCAGACCATATAAAATTTACAAATTTCGCAGCATGCGTGTTGATGCGGAAAAAGATGGCAAAGCACAGTGGGCAGTAAATGGCGACTCAAGAATAACCAGAGTAGGTGGGCTTATAAGAAAGGCACGCCTTGATGAGTTGCCGCAAATTTTCAATGTTGTCAAAGGAAACATGAGTATTGTTGGCCCACGTCCTGAACGGCCTGAATTTGTCGTAACGCTGAGTGAAAAAATTGACTATTTTGAGGAACGGCACCGGGTAAAACCGGGAATTACCGGATGGGCGCAAATACGTTATCCGTACGGGGCGTCAGATAAAGATGCACTAGAGAAACTGCAATATGACTTATATTATGTAAAAAACCAAAGTCTGTTTCTGGATTTTTTAATTTTATTGCAAACTGTTGAAGTTATTCTTTTTGGGAAAGGATCTCGGTAGCCGTAAAAGACTCCCTAAAATTAAACGCTAACAACAATATGTTGTCTGTATGATTTACAGATAAATATTTTGAATGGTGTTAAGCCGATATGCTGATACCGGGGTTAAATGTATGTGGAAAAATTGTAAATCACCACGGTTGACAATCATATTTTTATTCATTTATATAGCCGTGGCTATATTTATGTATTATCCAACGGTGTCCAGTCTGGCCCATATCTGGTTTTTTTCAGAGTATGCCACCTACAAACATGGTTTATTTTTGCTGGGCATTGGAATTTATTTTTTTTGTCAAAGTTGGATGAAGCTGAGGAGTGAAATTGCAATACGATTTGATATTGTCGGATTTTCGTTATTAACGATGGCATCGGTTATCTGGTTTTTTGCGCAGATAGCAGAAGTTCAAGTGGTACAACAACTGATATTTATTTTTATAATATATTCGATTCTTTGGACTATTCTGGGGTATCGAATTTCACGCCAATTAGCATTCCCCATTTTGTTGTTAATCTGTGCAATTCCCATTTGGGAGTTGATGAACGAAGGATTTCTGCAAACTATCACAGTTAAAATACTAGCCTTCATGCTAAGGCTTATAGGCGTTAATACCCATATTGAGAATGTCAGAATTTTCCTTCCTGAAGGAACATTTAGTGTCGAACCAAAATGTGCTGGCATGCAACAGCTTGTGGCAGCAATTAGCTTAGCAGCAATTTATGCATATCTGAACAATTTTAGACTTAAGTTTTTTTTAGGTTATGTTGTACTGGTTGCTATTTTTTCTTTAACTCTGAACATTTTACGAATTTTCATAGTTGTAGTTTCTGGACACTTAACAAATATGCAGCACTATTTTATTCAGGTTGAGCATGTTTCGCTTGGATGGGCATTGTTTGGCGTAGGCATGTTTATATTTATGATGACCTCTAACAAATTCCTGCTATCACGGTATGGTTCTTTTATTACCAAGCCAGATGATAAGAAAGTTTTCATCAAACCAGATATAGCCGTATCAAACAGAAAATTTGTTTTCCAGTTATTTTTGGTGCTGCTTGGATTATCCGTTGGACCGCTATGGGCGCAAATTCAGAGTCCAAAAATACAGGGGGGAATGGGTGAGCTGATAGTTCCTGAGACTTTCAATCAATGGCGATTATCAAGTAATGAAAACTATAATTATCGGCCATTTTATATTCCCGGCGACATTGTTTATGAAGGAAGCTATACAAATGGACGTGAAGATGCGGTTTATTGTTACATTGGCTATTACCGTAATCAAAAACAAGGCAAAGAACTTATTTCTGAACTTAATCATATTTATGATAATAAAACATGGATGAAATTGGATTCTAAAAAACGGCATATTGAAATCTCACATCTAGGTTTTACGGTGAATGAAACAATTGTGAAAACGCCACAGGGAAGGGAGAAATTAATCTGGCATTGGTATTATATGGCTGATGAACAAACCAGTAGTGAAAAAGTTGCAAAATTGCTTGAGGTATGGAGTGTATTAACTGGCCAGTCTGGAGCTTCATTGTTTTTGGTGGCCACTGATGTCAATGGAAGTTATGCGGGTTCCAGAAATAAATTACATAGATTTTTGAGTGACTCGCTTGTAGATCTGGAGATGGCCATTGAACAAATTAGTAAATCTGCTAAATGATAGAGCAACCGGAAAGATGAGGTGTTCGTAAAGTTAATGTGTTGACTATGCCTGCACGGAAGATGAACGAACTGTTGAATTGTATTGTCTAAATTTATTGTCCGGCATAATGAAGCGAAAGGTATCTATTATGAATTTATTTGGGATAAAGAAGATGCGGCTGGAAAAATATGGTTTAAATAGCATGCTATTGAGTGCGATTCTAATGGGATCAATTGCTTGCAGTGATGTTAGTGATGCCGAACGTATAAAAAATGCAGAAACATATATGGCGGAAGGCAGTTACAGAGCTGCGGTTATTGAACTAAAAAATGCAATTCAGGCTAATGCAGAAAATAAAGATTTCAGATTTTTATTAGGCCAGGTATACCTGAAATCAGGGGCGGGTATTAATGCAGAAAAGGAATTGCGACGTGCGGAATTATTAGGCATGGATCGTTCTACGATCATTGCACCATTGGGACAAGCTCTCATACTCCAGAGGAAGTACAAAAAAGCATTAAAGACACTTCAGTCTGATGATGGTAAAGAGAATAAAGACAGAGTTCAGATTCTATTATTGAGTGGAGATGCATATTTAGGGCTTTCTGATTATGAACGGGCGGAAAAAGCATATGTCACGGCTAATAAACTCGATCCTGCACACCCTGAACCGATGCTGGGACTTGCAAGAATTTCAGTAAAACATAGGAATCTTGTCCAGGCAGAAGCTTATCTCAAGAAAGCAAAGCAAGTCGCTCCTGACAATGTCGACCTGATTCTTTCTGGTGCAGAATTATATGCGTTAAAAGGCATGCAAGTTGAAGCTGAAGCCGATTTTAAAAAGGCATTGGAGTTGACTAAAGAAAAGGATTTTACATTGCAGAAACTTCAGGCGTTGATAGGGTTGGCATCTTCTCAGATGTTTCAGGGAAATCTGGATGCTGCATCAAGAAATATCGACGTGTTAGTCAAAGCCAGCCCAAAGCATCCTATGGTCCAGTATTTGCATGGTTGGCTTGCCTTTCAACAAAAAAATTATGAATTAGCTAATACCATTTCGCTTGATTTACAACGGCAAGCACCGAATTATATGCAGGGATTGCTATTGCTGGGAATGTCCAGCTTTGCACTTGGGAATTACGAGCAAGCGAATGTTCATTTGTCACGTTTTTTGCATGAGGTGCCAGCGCATATTCAGGGCAGGAAACTTTTAGCTGCGACACAATTAAAATTAAACCAGCCAGAAAAAGCAATAGAGATTCTGCAGAAGGGCGCAGAAACGACAGATGCAGAATTGATCGCGATTGTGGGCCAGGCAGCGGCATTAACTGGAAGTAATGATACATATATAAGTTACTTAAAGGGCGTCATAAAGAAAAGTCCGGATAATTTGTTGCTCAGAAAAGAACTGGCAAAAGCCTATATGAAGCAGGGCGCCTTAAATGACGCTATTGTGGAACTTGAGTCATTAAAAAAAGAAGGGGGGCATGATCAAAAAGCTGACCTATTATTAATAGTTGCACAACTTCGTGCTGGAAATATTAGTAGTGCAAGAAGTCTAGCGCAGGCGATTTTACGGGAAAAACCGTCCGCTGCAAATCTACATGTGGTAATGGGTGGGGTTGAATTGATTGCAGGAAATCGAAATCTGGCCAGAAAGAATTTTAACAACGCCCTTAAGCTTCAAAAAAACCATATACCTTCTCAACTAAGTCTGGCTCGAATGGAACTTGAAGACGGGAACTTGACTGAGGCAGGCAAATGGTTTGATAAGGTTTTATCTGAAGATAAAACATCAGTTGCCGCAATGTTAGGGCATGCGCAGATAGCCGAACAGCAGGGTAATATGAAAAGGGCCCTGTCTTTTCTGGAAAGCGCGCGTAAGGTTGATGCTCAGGCAGTATTACCACGAGTTATTCTGGCACGTTATTATTTGTCCACAGGAAAGTCAGATTCAGCATTAGAGCTGGCAAATGAAGTAAACAGCCTGCAACCTGATTCTACCAATAGTCTTTTGTTATTGGGGCGCGCCTATTTACAGGCAAAACAGCCGCAAAATGCAGTTAATGCATACCAAAAACTGTTAAGCAAACAACCCTCTTCAATTGCATATACTGAACTTGCTGTCGCACATCGGACCTTAGGTGATCTGAATTTGGCTCGTGATTCTTTGAAAAATGCTTTACAGCAGGATGAAAAAAATCTGAAAGCAAAGGTGATGTTGATCGAGCTTGAATTAGGTTCGAATGAGTATGTAACTGCACTTGAGCTAGCAAATGAAATAGAGCAGCAATATAGTGATAAAAATATTGGGTATCACCTTAAAGGTGATATTTATATGCGACAAAAGCGCTATAAAGATGCACAAAGTGCTTTTGAAATGGCAATTAAAAAAGAACCAGGGGCTAGTTTGACAACTAAACTCAGTCGGTCCTATTTTCTAGCAGGAGACACAGCTAAAGGGTTGCTTATTTTAAACAGAGGTATTGCAATATATCCAGAACACGCTGGATTGCAATTGGCACTAGCAACATATTATCAGAGCACCGGTAATATTGTATTAGCAGAGCGCCATTACACCAAGTTACTTGAGCAGCATCCCAGAAACATTGTAGCGTTAAACAATTTAGCCATACTTTTGACTGAGAAAAAACCAGAAGCGGCATTAGTTTACGCACGGAATGCCTATCAGCAGGCCCCGAAAAGTATGGCTGTGGCGGATACATTTGGGTGGTTGTTAATCAGCACTGGTGACAATAGGAACGGTCTAAAAATCTTGACTGACGCAGTAACGTATGGGGATGACTCAACGGTAAAATACCATTTAGCCGTTGCCCTGCTTAAAAATGGGAAAAAGAAGGAGGCCAGGGAGATTCTCAGTGCGTTAGTGGAGTCTGGAATCAGATTTCCAGAACAGGCAGAGGCATCGAAGTTATTTGCGACGATCAAATGAAACTGCAAGTTTAGTACTTAGCCCATAGAGTCAGGTATAGTTAGAATCGTATCTTTATAACCGGTTGATTATAAATGATATTTATTCTGACAGCTTGTTCCCGTGAGGAGATGAATCATATGGAAAAGCGTGATAGATATTTTGTCGATTTTGATGTCAGTCTATAACTAATTGTAGAGTATATGTCGAGTATGAAGTGCTCTATACTTCTCTGATATATAAGCACCATGAGCATTTTCTGATTATTGTGGCCGTTCAATCTGTAAGTTTGCTGTACCTATGCATGAGAATAGCACATGGTTGCACGAAAACCTGCCAGACAGGATACGGTTTCTATTAGTAAATAATATCGATAGGGGTTGATTGTGTGGAATGTTAACTATTTTTATCGCATGAGCAAGATTATCTGGTTTACATGTCTGTTTATTGTAATTCAGGCATGCTCAACAAGCACGAGCCCTAACCATGCGGTCATTAATACTGATAATAAGCCAGCACCTAACTACATTATAGGTGCAGGTGATACATTAAGAATTTTCGTTTGGGGTAATGCTGAATTAAGCGGAGAAATTCCCGTACGCCCTGATGGACGTATTACTACGCCACTTGTTGAAGATATTGTGGCAAGTGGAAAAACGCCGACACAGCTTGCAAGAGAGATGGAACAGAAGTTAACGCGGTATATGAAAAAACCGGTAGTTACGGTGACAGTGATTAACTTTGTTGGGCGCTTTACAGAACAGATACGAGTGGTCGGCGAAGTTACAAATCCTATGACATTGCCATACCGTGAGTCAATTACCGTCCTGGATGTGATTATTGCAGTAGGGGGATTAACCGATTTTGCTGCAGGAAATCGGGCAACGATAGCAAGAACAGTTAAGGGTAAAACTGAAAATATTAAAGTGAAACTCGAGGATATGTTGGAAGATGGGGATGTTAGTGAAAATCTCTATATGCAACCCGGGGATGTCTTATTTGTTCCAGAAGCATGGTTCTAATTTACGTAAACTATAGATATGCAAGATACGATTGAACAACTTCTCAACTATTTATATGGTATTTGGCGTTACCGTTGGATAGCAATGATCATTGCCTGGGTTATAGCACCTGCCGGCTGGGTAGTGGTTTCAAAACTTCCTGATCAGTATGAGTCAACAGCTCAGGTCTATGTTGACACTGATACTATTTTAAAGCCACTTCTTCAAGGACTGTCAATTGATTCACTGGATCCGAGTGAAGAATTTGGTTTGATGGCGAAGGAGTTGCTTAGCCAGCCTAACATGGAACATATCGCAAGAAAAGTTGATCTGGATATTCATGCAGCAACTGAAGTGGAAAAAGAAAATCTCATCAGTAAGCTGGGGAAATCAATTAAAATAGAAGCATTGCGGACGCATCAGGCAAATGGACGGAGGAGCCCCCCGAATTTATATAAACTTTCTGTGCAACATAAAGATCCAGTAAAAGCTTATCAAATAGTGCAGGCACTACTGGACACGTTTGTAGAAGGTTCGCTGAGCGGAAAACGTGCCGAGAATATAGCTGCACAAAAATTTCTGGATAAGGAAATTAAAGCATATGAAGTAAAATTGCTTGCAGCAGAAGCCAGGCTACGTGAATTTAGACGAAAAAATATTAAGCTGTTACCTGAACAGGGCAGTAGTTATTATCAGCGACTCCAAGGTGCACAGTCTAATTTAGAAGGTGTTGAACTTGAATTGAGAGAAGAAAAACACAGACGTGAAGAGCTAATTCGGCAACTTGAGAACGCATCAAATGTGCAACAACAAGTCATTATAGGTGATGGTACCAGTGTATTGTCACCTATAGATCAGAGAATTGTTGCGTTGCAAAGGAAGCTGGATGAATTGTTGTTAACTTATACTGATGAGCACCCAGATGTAAGTGAAGTAAAAAATAGCTTGCAAGAATTAGAGTTGATTAAGAAAGCAGAATTTGAAACAGCAAAAGCAGAACGAAGCCCAGCTTTACATAATCCAGTTAACCAGCAGATACAGATGGCACTAGGGGAAGTTGAGGCAAATATTGCTGCGATTAAAGTTCGGCAAAAAGAATACAAAAAACGTGTAAAAAATTTACAAAAACATATAGAGACATTGCCAGAGGTTGAGGCTGAATTACAGGCATTGAATCGGGATTATAATATTAACAGAGAAAACTATGATTCTCTGGTATCAAGGCGTGAAGCGGCAAAAATGGGAGCAGCTGTTGAGCAGACAGGTGAACAGGTAAAAATAAAGGTTATCGAACCACCAAGAATACCTGCCATTCCATCAGGGCCAAACAGGTTAATGTTGTTTTCTGCAGTTTTATTATTAGCAATAGGCGCAGGAGCTGGAGTTGCCTTTTTATTATCGCAAATCAGGCAGGTTTTTTATAATCAAACTTCTCTGAGGGACGTGCTTGGCTTTCCCGTTCTTGGAACAGTATCATTTTCAGCTCAGCCAGAAGCAATTATTAAGGGCAGGTTTGTACTTGTGGGCTATGTAGCAATCGGCGTTGCTTTATTTTTAGCATATTCGGGTGTTTTATATTTTCAAATTTTTGTTGCTGCTTAATGCTAAATAAAAGCCAGGTACTTTATAATGAATAGCATAGAAAAAGTTGTCGAGCTGCTGAAAAAAAACGCTCATGAACCTGGTGCTAAGATTGGGTTACAGGAAAAGGTAAATCGAAATTTGGGGAATGAGTTAGGTGACAGCTCGATAAATAAAGAGAATCTTGTAATTGATTTTGAGCGGCTGCAAAAAGAAGGGTATATAACTCCCGAATCAATGGATAATATTAAAGCAGAAGAATTACGTATAATCAAGAGACCTCTGTTACAAAACGCTTTCGGTAAATGTGCTGTACCTGTTGCAAATGGCAATATGATTATGGTGACGAGCAGTCTTCCAGATGAAGGCAAGACCTATCTATCATTGAGTCTGGCAATAAGTATAGCACTTGAAAGGGATAAAACAGTATTATTGGTAGATAGTGATGTTATTAACCCCTCTCTTAGCCGACTCCTTGGAGTTAATGAGGCAACAGGGTTAACAGATTATTTGCAAGATTCAACAATATCGCTGGAAGATATTATTGTAAATACCAGTATTCCTCGCCTGAGATTAATTCCGTCTGGCAGTCGGCATGAACAGTCGAATGAGCTTTTAACAAGCTCAAGAATGTCTGACTTGAGCAAAGAATTATCAGAACGTTATGCGGACAGGGTTGTATTGTTTGATGCACCACCGCTTCTTCTTGCAAATCAAGCAGTAGTTTTAAGCCAGCTTATGGGGCAGATCACGGTTGTCGTTGAGGCAGAGAAAACACCGCAGAATGCCGTTCATGAAGCTGTAGGAATGTTGGATGAACAAAAAGTGATTGGGTTAGTGTTGAATAAGACACGTAAACCAGGCAGCTATAATTATTATGGCTCGTATTATGGATCATCTAGAAGCTAATCGATATTTCATATGGAGAATCCAGTAAGCAGTTCCCGCGCCCGGTATTGTTTTGTACTATTCCTGTTATTTTTGATCTCACAACGGTCGCCTTTGGCTGGTGATTGGTCTGTTGTTCCATCAGTTTATGTTGCCGGAAGTTATTATGATAATATTTTTCTTTCCAGCCCTGGCAGTGAATTAAGTGACTCTGTCTTACAGGTTAATCCCTCAATAACGGTCGATGGTAAAGGACGCCGAGGGGATGTTAGTCTTAATTATGTAATGCAAAATGTTTACTATGATGAAAATGTTGAGTTTAACGATACATATCATATTTTGAATGCGCGGGGAAATGCAGAATTATTTCCTGAGTTGTTTTTTATTGATGCAACATTAGGCAGAACTCAACAAACAATATCAAGGGATGCCGGGATTCCGCTAGACAATATAACTATCAGTACAAACAGAACAAATGTAGATGTTGTTTCCGTAAGTCCGTTTTTAAGGACAAATGTTGGTGATAAATTGACTACGGAGGTTCGATATACGGGTGCGTGGACTCGTTATGATCGAGATGTTTCAGCGAACTTCAGAAATGAGGCTGTTTATGCGGATCTCCGTAACGATTTGACAAGCAGTCGAGCTCAGTGGGGTATTGTTTATCGAAATCGAAAATTTGACTATGATATTAGAGGAAACTATACCTATGAGCGCGCATATGTTGATGTTGATTATTCTGCCACAGGTCAACTGGGTTTACTGGCCAGTGGTGGTTATGAAAACAATGGGTACAATCGGCAGGGTCTTATTACCCGTGCTGAGAAGGGAGAAACATGGGATATTGGGCTAAGGTGGAATCCGGTCAGGCAGAATACGATTTCTATTCGATTGGGGGAGCGCGTATTTGGAAAAACAAAGTCACTTAGATTTCGCTATTTTACCCGGCGTTGGACATGGACAGCAGCTTATGATGAAGAATTTGAAAATAACCTCGGTATTCTGGTTAGAAATCAGCAAAATAATGCTACTGGTGGAGAAATGATATTACCAGGCGATCCGACGCCGACAACAGAGGCTTATTTAAGTCGGGATTTCAATTTTAGAGCCAGGCGGAGGTATGGGAAAACGGATATTGATTTTTCTGTTTATGATCGTAAAAGGGAATTCCAGCTAACGTATGAAGAAGAACAACTTTCTGGTACGGATGTAAACTTTGAGTGGCGATTTCAGAGAAGAACCAGTTTTTTATTGGGAATGCAGGCGGAGAACCAGAATTTACGCAACGATGCAAATAATAATTATTTAGTTATTGCAACCATTGGATTAAACAGAGCAATATTTAGAGGCGCTAATTTACAATTTAATTTTCGCCATTATCGGCGCGATATGAACAATCCAGCGCTAAATAGTTACAGACAAAATCAGGTAAAACTTGATTTAAACGTTGTGTTCTAAATTAGAAATGTTCGGGCAATAAAATGTGCAACAATAAGCACAGCATAATAAGAAATGTAATGATGGTAAATATAAATAACGGATCCTAATTCCTGTCCACCTTAGCGTCTTGACAAACTGCATAGCAGTACCCTGATAAGGCGAGACGCTTTTCATAAATATTCTCACAAAGCTCATTAATTTATTCATCGTTGAATAGCGATGAATCGTGTGGTGCTGTCATAATAATTCGTAAGCGAAAAATAACCGACAGGCTTTACAATTAGTCTTGCATGTTGGTGGTGGATGGGTGTAGATTTGATCGTGACAGGGAGGTTGGCTGCGCAGCAAGGATGGAATGCGTCCGGGTTTTATTTTGGAACAACGTCTCGTAAGCGACCGCACACAAGGAGGTGTGAGGTCGTTTGTCATTTTTAGCGTCTACCGTTTGTTTGTGCATTCCAGGGCAGCAGGGCTTCTATCCCCTCGACGGATGTGGCTCTGGGTAGTTCGGTAAACACGTTGCGCAAATACGCATAGAGTTCCAGTCCGTTGGCTTTGGCGGTTTCAATCAATGCGTAGAGGTTGGCGCTGGCGTTTACGCCGTTGACACTGTGGCTGAACAACCAGTTCTTGCGGCCGATGACAAACGGGCGAATGGCATTCTCGGCACCGTTGTTGTCGATAGCTAAACGCCCATCTTCAAGATAAATAATCAGTTTCTCCCATTCGTTATGCAGATAGTTCAGTGCCTTGCCAACCGTGCTTTTAGGCGGTACCTGGGGCAAGGATTGTTCAAGCCAGTCTCGCAGCTTATCCAGAACAGGCTGGGCGTGTTGTGTGCGGTAAGCAGCACGTTCGATGGCCGTTAACGGACGCGCTGCGACCTGAGCAACGCGAGGAAGTGCTGAATGAAACTCGTGAAGCGAGGTTCTACAGTGCTTTTCAATCTTGTAAAGCTGTTGTATCAAGGCCAGGCCGCGATGCGCCTTACCTTTCTTTTTGTTTTTGCCCTGGGCTTTGGCGGCTTCACTGAATTTTCAGTAAAATTTACAGTCTCTCATACCACCCGCTCTGCGGGTGGTATTTGATTTTGATATCGACACCTTCGGCGGAACCCTTACCAATAAATGGACATGATCAGACTGCACATTTAACTCCACTACCTGGCATCTCAACTGGCTACAAAATACTTCTATGCTGTTATGTACTTCTTGCCTTAATACCCCCTTTAATACACGATACCGATATTTCGGTACCCATGCGATATGGTACTGGCAATGCCACAATACATGCGTTAACTTCTCAAATATGCTCATGTTTTCTCCTTCGTTGATGTTGTGGGGACAACTCAACTAAGGTTTTAACATGGGCAGTCCTTCATGACAGGCTAAGCCAGTCATTCATGACCACGTCCATAGGACGTGGGTTTCTAGGTCGCACTAAATACAGCCAATCACCGGAAATTTACTCTTTCTTTTTGTAATGTAATACGCCGTCCAGCATGGTTCACAACGATTGAGTAACTACTAGTGTGAGGTGAATATCTTGTTTTGTGATGTTTGCACTATAAATATGTGATTCATATGGCAATATTGCACATTGCAAAGTGCAATTAATTAAAATCTCACCGATACTGTAACGGCGGGAGGGTACACAATCGTATGATTAAGAGCAATCGTATGATTAAAGGGCATAATGATTATGGAAATTTACCGTTTGAAAAACCTGGCTTTGGGGTAAACATAGATGCACGCACATGACATATTTCGCAATATCAAAATTTTAATAGTTTTATCACTTTGTCTTTTAAGTTTAGCTTGTGGTGGTGGAACAACAGAGGCAGTTAATGATGCTGGCGATACTGGTGTTACTGGTGTTACTGGTGTTACTGG
>Ga0316207_10002633_pt1 | contig 18016 bp, 17 predicted proteins | sample 6weekpyrite_MG_FD_204943 | JGI IMG/M metagenome (GOLD analysis project Ga0316207, IMG submission 204943) | Microbial mat bacterial communities from mineral coupon in-situ incubated in ocean water Damariscotta River, Maine, United States -... | ecosystem: Environmental > Aquatic > Marine >...
CAACCGTTGTGGAGTTTCCGGCTGTGTGGAAGTTAATTTGCGTCGCTATATTCATTAGCGTAGAACCGCCACCCAGATTCAGGATATTGTCGGTTGCGGTTGTGTTACTCAAGGCGATAGCCATTGGCTCTTCGGCATTTGTATAGTGAGGTGTAGCTATTCGGCCAACTTTGGTAGTTAAATTTGTCAATGTAGTTCCGCTAGGTCCATCACCCCCAATCGCAAGGTTGACTCTATTTCCTCCAGTCAGCCACATACCATGAGTGTTTGTTACTGGTAGGTTATTGCCTAGTTCAACACTAAGAGCCTCAATATTACCAGCAAAGGAAGCGTTTTGGTTACTGTCTAATGTCAGCGCTGTTGTGCCTCCAGTGGCCAAACGAATAACTTGGTGAGCGTTTAGAGTCGCGCCATCAAATAGCCCATCAAGCGTGAATACATCGGTTGCACCGCGCCGTAATACGAAGCTGTTATCAATCCCGACTCCTGTGGCAATCCGTATATCTGTCTTAACATCAAGTAGAGAACTTGTAGCGCGTAACACCTCAGAGGCCCCAGCGCCGAGTCGCATTGTTGCAGAGGCCCGGTCATAGACAAGATACGCCGCGTCATTGTCGGTAGGTTCTGCAAACAGTAAGCCGCTTTCAGTTGTGGCAGTGTTTGCAAATGTTAAATAGTGGTGGCTGGCCCCGTCAAGAGTTAGGCTGGTCGCAGATTGAACTAATGCGCTGGAACCTGAACCTACTGTCATACTACCAGCAAAGGAAGCGTTTTGGCTACTATCGATTCGTAGAGTTTCTACGCCTGCAACTGTAACACCAAGAAACTCAGTACCGGCTGCACCACTACCGTAAAACCCTACCGCCGCCCCAGTTCCATCGGTATCTAACTGAATTGACGGCGAAGCAGAAGTTCCTCCGAAGTTGGCATAAAACCTATTTGCTGTCACGTCTCCAGCGAAGGTGGCACCGCCCGTTGTATCAAAACGGTGTGTCTCGGTCGTACCTCCGACATAAAATAATATGTCCGTACTCTCGCTCCTTAGTCCTCTAGGGGTAAGGCTTGTCGCAAGTGTACTATCTGACTTTAGAGCACGAAACACACGACTGAAATTGTCAACTGTAGATGCTAATGCGTTCACTCTAGTGTCAATGTTTGTTGTGACACCTACCCCTATAGAGTCATTAACAGTAAGGTCGCCAGCCAGTGTGGCAGCGCTAAGACTATTATCCCAGTATAACCATGACGTACTGCCTGCTCTAAAACTCATATCATATGCGCTGGAGACGTGGCTTTCCGCGTACATTTGTATATTTGCGCCATAGGTTCCTGCGTTGGTGCCTCCACCATAAACCGCAGTTCCTGTAGCACTTACCGACCCAACGCCAAAACTATCAATTTTCAAATTATGGGCAGTAACATCACCCCCAACCTGCATATCTGTGTTGACGTCGAATAGTGACGCATTAACCGCCCACCTTATTGCGTTTGCAGTCCCTAGTGTCATTGTATCTGTGTTGTGCTGATACTGAATAAATCCGGCGTTTCTCTCGGCGGCCGTGGCTGTTCCATCTGCAAATGAGATTGTCGCTTGCTGTGCTGCACCGGTTGTTGCGAGAGTAAAGCCTACAACACTGTCCAATCCGCCTATAACAGCGTCATTGAATGGATATAATGATACATCACCTCCTGCTATACCTAGAGTGCCAGCGAAGGTGGCATTTCCAGTTGTGGCAGCGAGTCTAAGTGCCTCCACTACACCGTTATCAAATACTAAATCCGCAGAACCAGACGGGGCATTAATATCCCAACGCAATGTACTATTGGTTTGAATCTGAATACCAGCTTTAGTTATGCCTGTTCCGTTAAGTAAAAGGTTGGCATTAGTCTTGGCAATTTCTACATCACCACCAACCTGCATTGCTGTTTTAACGTCGAATAGGGTGCTAGTTGCTTCAAGCACCGTCGCAAGAGCGGCACCATCATATACATTTAACGCGAGTTTTGTACGTGCCGCAGCGTCTAGGCGTTCAGCGGATAGTGATGCATTTGTGAATGTCTTGTCGGTGGATGTGGTAAAAGCATACTCCGCAACCGTGCCTGTGTTACCGCTATTAGTCCAAGCTCTAAAATTAGTCGCACCATTTCCAATGGCCTCGCCACCAACAGTGATGTCCCCTGCAAAGGTGGCCTTCTGGCTGCTGTCTATTCTCAGAGCTTCGGTGTTGTTCGTGAAAACGCCAAAAACATTAGCATCAATCACCCCTGCTCGCACATCAAAGTCATTCACACCTGATGAGCCTTTAAACGCTATCTGCGAGCTTAACGATCCTGTATTCAAAAATGATGCAACTGTTGTGGCCCCACCCGCTTCTGTTACCTCTAAGGCACGAGATACCGGGTCTGTTCCAATACCTACTGCCGTATCAACCCTAACATCGCCGCCAAAAACTGCACCGTCAGCGACCCGTAACACGCCCTCAACATCAATACCCGAACCAATCGTAGTTTCTTGTATTACGCTCGCGTTAAGATCTGTCTTCAGCAGGAACTCTGCCGTGGCAGCACAGTAAATTCGTGCCTGGCCTGTGAGAGGAATTGGCGTAGCAGCAATAGTGGTTAAAACCCCACCAACCAGCGTTTCAGAAATGCTATTTCTAGACAACGTATTGGCATCAACTAAAGTGCCCGTGCCAATCTCATAATCATCACCATTCTCGATCACATAAATCACACTGTCGCCGGGCGCAAATGCAGCACCAAAACGGATATGGCCCGCCATCGCACCGCCAAGGGTAACGTCACCCGTACCAATAGTGTTGGAAAACTCTCGAACTCGGTTCGCTAGCATGGTTAAATTCCCCAGAATGATTATCAGATTATTTTTGGAAAGGGCGTGCCGCAGACGGCATCAAAACAAAAGGCGAGGCCAACAAGCCCCGCCTTTCCAGTGATTATTTCAGGCTTAATTATTCAGCAAACTGCACCAGTTTCAGTGCATCTGCATTCACCAAGGCACCACCAATACGCTTGGTGGCATAAAAATTTACATGTGGCTTGTTGCTGTATGGGTCACGCAGTACCCGCACGCCGTGGCGTTCAACCAACGTATAAGCGCGTTCAAAATTACCAAAAGCAATTGCGTAAGCACCGCCCACACCAACACCACCGCCATCAACATCAAAATCTGTGTCAGGCATATCTTCTGATTCCACAACCGGATAGCCAAGCAACGTATCAGGTTGGCCTTCGACAAGGCCTGGTCGCCAAATGAAGTTACCGTCTACATCTTTAAACTTGCGCACTGTTGCCAGCGTTCGGCTGTTCATTACAAACGAAGCACCTTGCCGGTAACGGGCTTTAAGCGCATGAACCAAATCAATAAGGATATCAGATGGGTCTGCCAAGGCAAAAGCGGCATCAACACCCGTTTTCAAAATACCAATGCCAGCTGTAACGGGGTCATTCAAAAAGCCTTCAGGCTTGTTAACACCATCACCATTAATAATGGCAGCACCTTCTTTGATCGCAAACTCTTCAGCTACTTCTTCCTGCAACCAGGCTTCTGCATCAAATTGCATGTCATCAAGGGCACGCTGTGTTGCTGCCGCATTTGCATAAATTTCACCGGGCGTGATAACAATTTCTTTCAAGCTCGGCGTGGCTGTGTCGCCGCGTGCATCTGCTTCACCAACCCAGTTTGAAACCGTTGTGCTGCCATCGCTCACCAAGCGCTTATAATCGCCGGTTTCAATGGTTTTTACTTTCACGATTGAACGCATTGGTGAAAGGTTGCGCAGTTGCTTTTCAATTTCTGCATCAATCACTTCAGGCACAGCAAAACCACCGTCACCACCAGTTGAGGTGGAAAGCGCCTTGGCTTCAAACGCCTTCACTGCTGTATCATCACCCTTTTTCATAAAGCCATCTAAAAAGGCAGCTTTATGCTCTAGAGCATCGGCGCAGTCATATGCATGGCCAGAAGCACCGGGACGCACCATTTTGGTTTCCATGGTATCCAGCCGGTGTTTCAGGCCCATAATTTCATTTTCTGCTGCGTCAGAATAATCGTCGATTGCAGCCTTAAGGTCTGTCATTTCCATAACATTCATCCTTTTCTCAATTGTATGGAATGCCCTTTTAAAGGGCGTTTTCTGGCCTTGGCTGTGCCGCCTCTCGCTGCATCAGTACCGAGTTTTGCCAAAGAAAAAGGCCACCAACATCACGCTGGCAGCCCCTTCAGAATTTATAAACGCCTAATAAATCAGGCTGTTTCCCTTAACACTGGAACGAGTGATTAACGGATATTATTTCAAGTCTGTTATAATTTCGCACGCCGGCACCATAAAGTGTTTTATCTGCGTTTAGTTTCACACCGTGCTTACGTTTCAAATCAAACTTTTTGATCTTAAGATCAAACTTTTTAGCAATCCGCTGCTTTAAGCTACAAACACTCATGGTTTTTAAATCACCCACGTCCATACGCTCTTTATTGCCGGCAAATTCAATATCAACTTTATCGCCCGCAAAAGCTGCTGGCGCGGCTAGCGCACTTGCAATCGCAGCCACCATTATCTTGTTTCTCATAATTACCCCCTTATTATTAAGTTGAGGGTTGCAACTTTAGCGATTTTATATGAACTGTAAATGAACTATAACGTCAGCAGGCATGCACTTAAATCATGTTAGCACAGCATATAATCTAACAGATCGGCACCATGACCCAATCAAACCACCCACATAAAGCATCTAACTAGAAAACACTAAAAATAAGGCCATCAAGATGAAAGTGTATCGTAAAGGTTTTCGTGAGGGAATCATCGTCAGTGTAATTTTTTATGTATTTATCCTCGACATAATCTTGGAAACCCTTGCCGACCTTGAGCTAATTGGACCACTTAAAGAATATACCTATAATGATATAGCGTATGAACGGGACAAATATTATGTATACGGCCAAGGCCTTGATTCTGACCTTGGCCTAGAACAGATGCCCATTGGGCGCTATAACCGGCATGTACCTATTGCATCAATTTACCGCAACGAACCTGTCCTTGACATAACCCCTGAGCACATCAAAGAAATCTGTGTTGCCTCGGCTGATTACGACCAGTTTACAAATCCCTTATGGGAAGTAGCTATCCGTTTTAATGACGAAAATTTACTGACAAATCTTGCTCGTCAAAATGCTGGTGATGACACGACTTCTAAAGAAACCTTTAGCCTCTTCCGCATCGGCGGCGATGCCGAAGTTTTGCAAATGGGCCGTTTTTCAACAGAAACTAAAAACAACTATTCAGCCAAGCAGGAAAAGCCTAACCACGGAGACATGCATATTTTCTTTGGTGACAAGGATTTCGCCAATATCGTACATAACTTGATCTTGTTGAGCCCAACACACAAAATATTACCATGCAGCAACAATATTGATATGAGGCTTTATGAGACTTATGCCGATTGGCAGCCGTTACCCTCGAACTTTACACCTTAACAGGCCCATAGGAAGCTGAATCAATCGAATTGGTCAGGGTGCTTGTGTTTATAGCGCTCAATTTCTCGCTATCGTTTTCAAACTTCATGTCATCAACTCGCAATAATAAGAACAAGATTTACAGTAGCAAAATAACGGATAAATTGAAAACGTAATGACGTCCCAAAAGAAAACATGCTTCGGCTACTACGGCTTGTTGAAATGACGTGAAGTCAAGCCCGAGCAACCCGCCTTCTCATAAGCCTTAACTTGTTTCCTAAACATATCTTCTAAATCGTCGACCTTTTGTCGTAGGCGTTCGATTTTCACCTTTTGCGCCTGAATACTTTTGATTAATCGATCAACTTCAGTGTCAAATGGCATTTTAGCCAAAGCAATCAGACTTGAAGAGGCATCAGCAATAGCCCCTGCTATCCCCCTAGTCGGATAAAGCGCACTACGGATCCCTTTAAATATTCTTTGTACACCATTTGTTTCTTGCAAAAGTTCCGTAATAGCTGACACAAGATCTAGAATGTGTTTCTCTTTTTGTTTCGAGCCTAGCTTCCTAGCTAATGAGGACATCTTTCTAGTTTCTCGATCCAACTCACTCCATGCAGCCCATCGAGTTCGATTGCCGTGCACTATATCATTAAGCCGCCAATCACAACTTGGTGCCCCGTTGAATCCCTTGCGACATGGTTCACACTCCATACAATCAGCATGACAATCACCGGTAATCCTAGCTTGTCTTGTCTTAAGGTCCGAGATTAACATCTCAATTTCTAAATCTGCTGATTGTCCAGTTCCCCATACAAAGCCTTTCGCGGTGATGGCTTTTGCACGGGAGCGGGAGAAGCCATTTTCGCGTAGCATGCGTTCGAAACTGCGGGCATCACTGATGTCATCCCCATCAAAAATAGTGCTGCTTAAAGAAGATGATTTCACATCTGCCACACGGGCCATTTCATTTGCAGGGAATGTCACGAGAGATACCTCCATCAGGTTTGCTTTATGAATAGTGCGCGCACCGCTGAGCCGGTCCCGGCTGGCTTCCTGGCTAACAAAGCCAATAGACAAGCCGTTTAGTGCTCCCATTTTCAAAAGGTCGTAAGCTTCTTTGCCTCGGCCACTCATCGCCAACCGGCCTTTTACATACAGGCCGCGCTTATCTTCCTTTACGATATCGAAACGTCCGATAGGTGCTTTCTGATCATGCTGCCACAATAGCGCCGGCAGGCCTTTTTTTAGGCTTTCAGCAAAAGCGCCCGGCGCAACAATATCCCCATCACGGTCACGGTTACCGAATATTGAGCCATAGCCTTCAAAAGTGCCCGGCGTGACACCCTCACCGCTCGCAGCTTTAATTTCTAGCGGCAAACACAGGGTATCGTCTGCACGCACAGGTGCGTCCAATTCGTTCATTCTCATGTCCTTTTAGGTGGGCCTTCAGCAGGCAAGAAAGAACCCGCGGCAAAATGCTTCCGCGGGCTTTAAGTGTGCACCTTCTGCGAGGAAAGGCGCTGGGAATAAATCTATATTAGTGTACTGGTTGTACCAATAGGCTCTTAGTTTGGCAGGCCAGTTGGTAAATCATCCAAGCTGTATTTAGGGCGCTTATGAGTACGGTAAGGCCTGCATTCTGTATCATCTTTTGTACGGCTAAATTTTTTACCACCAGAAACCGCCTTAAACGGCCTAACACCAGATAGTTTTCGTGATAACTGCACATCATGCTCGGCATCGCGTTCAGCATCATTTAAAGGCCTAAGCGCGCCTGAAATTCGGTTAATTGTCCAAAGGTCAGCCTTGCGTTTTTTCACCAAAGAAACACTAAAGCTTTGAAGTGGGCCCATCGACAAAACCAAATATAAAGGCAGCAGAATTAAAAAATACGGCGAAAAATACGCAAGCCCAAATGTAATAAAACACAGAAGTAAAACAACCAGACTACCAGTTCTTTTCACATCTAGTTGCACCCACGAGCCACAACCAGCACAAACCAGCGTCAGCGGTAGATTTGCCATATAAGTATGGCGGTGCTGAATGGCTTTTTCACAATTTGGGCAGGTCGGATTTTTCATTAGTATCACCGTTCTATTTCAACCCTAGATTAGTGATATTTGGTTAAAAAATTCGTAACGAATTGTGTCAATTTTATTATTATTTTCAACACAAACACTAATACAATCGTTTTATGTCAAAGGCTTACACTCATTGAACCCTATACATTAGAAACTGATCCTACTCACCTACACTAGACACAGACTTTGGAGCCATACCCAGCATCTTCCTCTTTTCATCATCAGAGAGAAAACCAGCATTACCTATACGTTCAAATTTGGCCGCGCGCTTCGCCTCCAGAGCAGGAACATCATCCAAATCAGGCTTTAAAGACAAGCCTTCGCCAAACATAGGGCCAAGCCATCCCGTTAATTCCGCAGCGATATCGCGTGTCATGGGTATGATTGTATCTTCCCACAAGCTTTGGCGAGCCTCAGTATAGTTTGAATATGTCTGTGCATCTGGAATTCCAAGCATCTGTGGTGGAACCCCAAAAGCTTGCGCAATTTCGCGTGCATTCATATTTTTTGCAGCCGTCCAGTCCATGTCTTTTGGACTTAAGCCCATATCTTGCCACTTTAAGCCACCCTCCAACAATAATGGACGACCTGCATTAAGAGCACCCGTATATTGATGTTCAACCTGGTCTTTAAGAGCACGATACTGAGCTTCAGTTAACGGATTTTCGGCATCTTCCTGATATAAAACACCTGACGGCGTACCGCCGTTTTGAATTAATGCTAAATTCCAGCGGCTACTTTCATTATGGGCGTCCACTGCCATTGCAGCAGCCTCCAAAGGAGCCATGCCGTACCAATCAGAAAGTGGATTAAAGCTTTTCCAATGAAAAATAGATTCGGCATCGTAACGTTGCTTTTTCCCGGCTACTTGTTGCTCGTATCCAGCAGGCAAGCCATCACTGCCTTCCACCACACTCATAGTATCAGGACGCAGCAACCACAGTTCTTTAGGTGCACGACCCTCAGGGCCTGCCGCGAAGGCATAAGCGTTGCCAGCTATTAAATGATATCCAACCAAATTATAGAGGAAATTTTCCCCTTTCAGTCGCGGGTTAGGGCGTGACAATAACGCCTCTAGTGCATGCGCCTCAAGGCGATCACTTCCTTTAAAAACAACAAACGGCACACTGGCCACGGCTTTCGCGACCAGATTAATCGCACGATAAGCAATAACATTTTGCTGGTAACCCTCCCGCGCCAATTTATCGTACCGGCGCGGCGTTGCGATAGCCTGCCCCGGCCCGACACGGTTAAAAATTGGCCGGTTTGCCGCTTTGGCCTCACCGCCTTTAAAGCCCGGCTTGGTATTCAAAGCCTTTGGCGCAGTGCGGCCAGCAAAAAACCTGTCGAAAATTGCCATTAAAGGCTCCTTATTTTAGGGCTACCAACTGGTGCCAGCATCAAATGAGTTAATGCCCATACCAATGCATCAACACGGTCTGGGCTCTGGCCTTTTTGCCTCTCACCGGTAAAAGCACACATTTGGTCTTCCAACACCGGCAGTGCGCCTACATGAAAAACCCGACCTTGTTCGTAAAGGGCAGCAATCGGTTCTGCACGGGCATGCTTACCGCGCCGGGCAAAAACCTGCGTTATGGCGGCTGAGGGATCTATTTCCCGCACCACAGCTTCGGCCATTGCGCCCCCTTGATTGCTTTCAATGACAATACGGTCGGCTGCAAGGCCATGATATAAAGCCACAGCTTTTTTCGCCCAACCCGCTGGCGAGAGACCTTGCACACTGGCATCGGCTAACACAAAAGCGAAGCCATCCTCAGACAGTCCGACAGCAACAATCCCACATTCATCAGCCTTTTTGCCAACACTTACAGGAGGGTCTACTGCCACAACAATACGCACTAAATCTGGCGCTGAAGCAGCGCGCAAACGATCAAGCATATTGCGTTGCCACAAGGCACCCGGCACATCTTCCAGAATTTCTGCCATCAATTCCTGACGACCTGTTCTGGTACCTTCATATTTTTTAATTATTTCCGTTGCAAAACTGGGTGCTAGATTATCCAGATTATCAAAGGTCGTTCCTTTGGTAAGAGCGACATTGTCCCCCACAACTAATGCCTTAATCAAAGACGTTGGCTTGGGTGTTGTCGTGATCATAGTACGTGGACACTTCCCCAAACGCAGCCCAAACAACAGGTTATCCCATGTTGCTTCAGCATGCCGCCAACTGGCTAGCTCATCGCACCATGCAGCATGATGCTGGGGGCCTCGAAGGCGTTCAGGTTCTTCAGCACCAAATAAGGTTGCAACCACCCCATTTTTCCACGTTAATGTACGTTTAGAGGGTTCAAATTTAGGGCGATTCCAAGGCGGTGCTATTGCCAACAAACCACTATCGCCCTCCACCATCACCGCACGCGCATCAGCCTGCGTGGGGGCGATAAGCGCAATACGCTCTGCCTCACCAGATTCTGCTAGGCTTCGGACCCATTCTGCCCCTGCACGAGTTTTTCCAAAGCCACGCCCTGCAAGCAGCAACCAGTGCGCCCATTCTCCTTGAGGCGGCAACTGATTGCTACGCGCCCAAAACGGCCAGTCATACAGTAGAACTGTAGCTTCCAGATCAGTTAAGCCTTCAAGAAACTGCCTTTGTTGGTGGCTATTTAGCTGCCTGAGCGAATTTGCTGAGAAGCGCATCTCGGGCTCCGTCGACATCAAAGGAAGAGTCTGTTTTTCCGGCTTTGCCATCTTGTTGGTCAGCCTTTGAGCGATCATATTTTTCAGGGTATTTAGCCTTAAGCAAAAACATCAACATGCTGTCAGAGTAGTCTCGTGTATGCCCCACAAGTGTTCCGCCCCGGTAAACAGGCTTTTCAGTACCTTCAACTGCCCGGCGCTGTGCCTCTAACTCAAGAGGATCAGTTGGTGCTTCTTTTGGTGTATCCAATGCGGCCTGCCAACGCGCTGCAAACAGCGTATCCGCTGCGCGCAAACGATATAATGCTCGTCGATCTATCTCAGCCAAAGCCGCAGCATCTCGAACGGTTTTCCCTGTAGAGAGCGCCTTCAGAAATATCGCCAATTGTGCCACACGCTCCCTTTTTTGGTACCGCGCTGCTGGCATAAAGGCTCTCCTGAAGGCGAAGGTCAAACAGAGGCTGATAATCAGCTCCGGACGCAAGAAACGAAAAAGCGCCGGGCGAATGCCTCGGCGCTATGCAATTTTGAATACTGATATTATTAAAATGCCGATTAAACGACAAAGTCAGTTTCCGGCTTAATTGCCCCTCGTTGCCCTCAAGACGCAATTCTTTACCGTGACTATCCATATGGTGCACCAAATGGGTTTCGGGTGCAAGTTATTTTTTCGATTTTCGTAATTTATTTAGAAAAAAACGATCAATTCTCAGCAGATGGGGCAGGAACAGGGGGCTCAGTACTATAATATCCAAGGATGGTGTAGCTACCTGACATATAAGCAAGAGCCTTACGCTTATTGCCATCGCTTGTATCGGCATCAACTGTGCCATCGGCCAACCCCACAGATATGCTCTCACCCTCCAGTACAGCGCAGCTCCCTACTGTAATCGTACCGGTATTTTCAGTAGCACCCACACGCGTGCGGGTGGCCAGCGCTGGCGTAGGTATTGGCATAACACCCACTGATTTGGCATCTCGCACACACACTTGCACCATGCGCACAAAATTAGAAAAGGGCTCAATAATTGCGAAACCTTGCTCAGGCTGTAATTGAAAGCTTCCGTTCAAGGCAGGCTTATAAGCGTGAAAATAGAGCGGCGCTTCAGAGGCTACTTGTTGTGCTGAAGCACTGCCTCCCATCAACATCATAGAACTGAATATCATTAGTGTTGAAAATATCTTCATTTTGGCCTCGTAATTATACCATGTCATACACCGCCTAAAGTAATAGGCCGCAATAACATACCCCAGTAAATTACTTAATCCAGTGCAATAATTTTGAATGCATACCCCATGACGAGGCCTATTTTTTATCAACTATTCAAGACATTGACCGAATGGCAACATCAGGAAGCTCATGCAGGGTTTGATAATCCTTTAAGGATGCCCAATATGTTTGCAGGGCCTCACTTTCATTCGTTTTCTCAGCCCAATTCATGCCAAGCGAGGAAGGTACAGAACCAGATCGGTACAAGCATAGGCTTTCCAGTACAAAAGCCTTATGATCAAAATTCTTAAAAATAATGGCTGCTAATTCCGCGAACTCCGACACAAGGCCTCTTTCTTTTGCTACATCAGCAATTGATTGCGCTACTTGTGATCTGGGGAATGCTGTTTGCGCCAATAAAAAAAGCTGAAATAGCTTGGCTTTGATGTTGCCACGTGACCGGCCTTCATCTTGATATCTATATAATTGTTCTTCCGCATGATTTACCCAGTAGCTATAGGCTTCTGGAAAGTGAGCAATTTCAACAGGAACTATTACAAGGTGTTCATAACAGCTTTCAATTTCATAAAGCATGCCAGAACACCCATTCTTTTGATCCCAAAACTGCGGCACTCCTTGCACCCAGTATCGATGCAGATGTAATAACGCATGGAAAATATGATGTAAGGCCTGCCCAGGGGAAAACCAAACAATAGCCCCATTGGCGTCCCAGTCCAGGGAAGCAGCATCTCGCCTATGATTATCGCCTGTGTTGGGATGATGGCTTTTATTTTGAAAAATAACAGGCTTACCTGTTTCAATAACTGCTGATGAAATATGATTTGCCCTCTTGGCAATCAACTCAAAAAAATCAGCCCCGTACATATATTCACCTATACATTATATGGCTTTGCTTCCGCTTGCCGGGGCTTTCACTATTCCAAAAGATTTGGGCATGATTGGCTAAACCCTAGAAATGCTAGAGACAAGCAACAAGGCCTGCACAAACAGCACATTTACACCAATATTATGCGTGAAGCTCACGAGCAGTGGTACACTATCTAATGTCCCGAAGTCACAGATCATGCCCCAAGAAATGGTGACTTCCGTTAATCCCTACTATAATGGTATAAATATTAGAAAGACCTTAACAAATGATCGGATGATTAAAAAAATACGCCTATAAATAGTTTATTTTACGAAATATCCCGATCTTTAAAACCATTTCGTGTAAACTATACTTCCAGTAAAAGTAGACTACAGCTTACTATTCAGCCATCATTCCCAATATGTTAGCAACGTCCAGCGATAATTAATTTGACTAAAATGCTACTATCTCTCACACCTTTTCCCTCATATCGGAAATAATGCTCAACCAGACGCATCAGGTGAAGACTTTAAACCTTGCAACAGCTTTTTTCTAAATCTCCGGTCCTTCTTAAGGTGCCATTCCCGGCTCATGGCATCACTTTTGTTTCGAAACTTTTCACTATGAATCAATAGCCATTGATAACCTCGAGTGGATTTTGCTCCCTTGCCTGCATTATGGGCTGTAAGCCGCGCAGTAATATCGGTCGTCCACCCTACATAGGTTTTACTTCCGTCAACCGTTGCCAAAACATAAACAAAACACCCATAGGGATAAGTATCATCAGTATTGCTCACAACTGCCCTCCACTTTTTATAGTCTTTCCCAAGGCAAGCCTTATCAATATTTTCTCTTTCCTTGACCAGACTTCATAACCTGAACAGTTGTACAAAATACAACCATTGACAGCATTTTAAAACAATACTATTAATACGTGTATCGGTGCTCGCAACCAAAGGAACGACCCCCAAGTCTACCCACGCGGCACCTCCCTAGGGGAAGGGCTCCTGCGCATCCAGGAGTCCTTCTTCCTTCCCATATACCAATATCGAAAAACATAATATTGCCAGCCTATTACAAGCGAACTCAAAGCGCAAAATCCTTTCACCTGTGACGGCCATCACATGTACTGGCCGCTTGCAATTGCCAAAATAGAAGCGATTGAGGGGTTTATTATTCTTTACCAACGCACGCTTAACGGGAGCACACCTTCCCCTAAGCATAGTCAAGGCAAAGCCCTCAGATATTGATAGGGAAACAACTAGCGTACGAGGCGGGGGCAAGCATGCTGGCATCAAAAAGCACTGCACTACTGTGTAGAAAATGTGAAACAGCAATGGAAAGCGATATTAGGCAATGCCGCTGTTGTGGCCAATTTTATTCAGCCGCAGAACTTCAGATATTAGCTCAAAAGCAATGGGCTGATGAAACTCGCCCTTTAAAAGTAGCAACCTTGATTTCCTCGGCCATGACCCTCTGGTTAATTTGGTATGCTAGCATGCATCTATAACGAATAGATTACGGGTGACTTTATCAGTAAGCAATTTCTTATTCGGCCTGCAAGCACCACCAACAGCATATAGCCCAATGCTGAAATGCTCTAAAAGGTTAATTACAGATACGCATACAATGGCAGTAAAAAGCACTGCCTTAGAGGCCTTTTATCAGGGTAATAAATGGGAAATAAATGCCATCTGCTACAGTATTTATCAGACGCAAAGAAAAGCCCGCCCCAAGTTTCAGGTCCTGGGAGCGGGCGTATTCGGTCACTATGGCTAAAGCCAAACTAGCAATCTTCAAGGGCCAACTGCAAGCTTTTTTTTTAAAATCTTATCTATTCCGCGTAACCTTCTTTGCCAACGCTGTTTCTTCCACGTTCGGCACCCCGAATCCCAAGTCCCAATATTCCAAAAGCTGAATTTTATTCACATCTACATTACCTGTTTGCAACGTCACGCTTTTCTCAATATTTTTGTGTAAATCTAGCAAACCAACAATGTATCGGGGCGTACCGCCTTCATCAGCAAGAGGTAAACCCACCGTTTCAATATCATGCACTAATCCGCCAACAAACGTTAATGATCTCACCAAATGGCCTGCACATGGGGTACCACAAAATCTATCGTAATATTGGTCAATAATGTCCCAATCTCCACGTGGGATAGATTCATAAATATTCCGGCTTGGTACCATCATCTGAACTGGCTCAACCAATTCATCCCCCACCAAACGCAAGCGAATATCAAACTGCGTAATGCGTTCACCGAAGTAAAGATATGGCAACATTTTTGGAACTTGCATTGGATTAAAGGATGCTTTGGATGGAACGTGCCTCCCATTCTTAGGCAACCCCTTCCAATAGCTGAGCAATGCTTCAAAATATCGCTTACCCGTGGGCATAGCCTTTTTCTCCGCAACTCCCCCAAGTTGAATCTTCAGGTGCTAATTTAAGAGTGCCGCTTCAGCCCTCCCAGAAGTTGTCGGCAACTCTGGTGTCGCTGCCCCACCCGTAGATCGCGCCATCTGGTTAATCAAAGAAGTAACCGTACCACTTAGATGATTAACCGGGGGCAAACCACAACCCAGATCTAAATACTGGTAACAATGAATCATTGATGTTGGCGAACCGCGACAGGCCTTAACACTACGATGTCGATTAGATCTGTTAATCATCACTCCCAGCATAAACCGGGCAACACCGTCTTTGTCAGCAAGTGGCACTTGCAAGCTCTCCACGTCGCGCACCAATCCGTCTTGCATTTTAACTGTTCGCATCAAACGACCAGCGCATACAAAATTTCCGCAGATTTGCATAAACTGACTGTAAAAAGCCCAATCAGCGCCCATCATAGCGTCAAAAACACAGTGATCTTGATCTAAAAAACCTAATTTCTTTTCAAGTTCACTCCCCAACAAGCGAACAGCTAAACTCCCTTTTTCTTCTTTTTCTATAAGGAACAAAAAAGGCATCAAGCTTGAAACACTTACAGGACTAAAGGTTGTTTTTTGAGGCGCACGATTAGTCTCGCGCTGCATATCCTGCCAGCAACTGATCAATTTCGTAAATTCATATGGAATACGTTGCACTCGTGCCTCCTATGCCCCACCACGTGACTCAGAAACGCACTCTTACAAACTCAAAAACACAAAACAGGGTTCTTCAACCTGTTCTGCTGACAAGTATATCGTAAACAAGAAGTTAACCAAAATGTTTTGACTGAAACTAATTAAGCTTTTCAGAAATTCACACTAAAAATACCAGCTATTACAGTGCGAAAAAATCTTTCATTTTTACAAAAAATCAAAGAAACCCAATGCATTCAGAGGCTGGGAAACCAAGCTAGATTTCATTACAACAATATCTTATTAGAATAAAAAAAACACCAAGTCCTTAGCTCACAAAATACAACTATAGGAGTAATTCAAAAAAGACTCGGGGAAAAAGCACTCATATCTAAGCTATCTATAGCCCAAGAATCAGGCAAGTATTGACGTCTATTATTCTTAAGTAAAAAAACCTTTTACCCTATAGATGTCATCACCCTGCTTTAAAGTAATTCAGAAAATACTAATTTTACCTACTTTGACCTTCCGGCACTAATATCTAAATAGGCAATATGTTCAAACCGATTGCTTCGCAGAAGTTGATTACCTTGCAGCTTTCTATCCAGCACTTTTGCGTATCCGCAAACAAACTTCAGTACACCACCCTCTCCAACCATGGGTAAAAGCAAATGACGGATTATCACTAGGTCACCATTTTCCTGGCATACAGTTCGAATGCTGTCACTCCCACATGGCTGGCCGCAAATCTCGAACAGGTGCTCCCCCATTTCTTCAGCCTGGTCCCTAGAAAATAGCGATAAATAATGACTCCCTCGCAAGTCTTTTAAACTATTTGCCCTAAGTTCTTCGCCTATTTCACTTAGGCGAAACTCTCCACCCCTTTCTCGCTTCAATAAGAAAGCTGCAGGTGCTAGATTTTTAGGGATATTTTCATCAAAATCGCGAATACGAGGCACCAAATGCCCGTATCGTTTCAGCGTTTGCCACCATTCAAAAAATTGGCCAAACTCTTTTGACCAAGGGGCTGTAAGCTCACCGACACACAACAATTGAGAAGATTCAGTAGAAAACCGTTTTTGTTCTTTGTTCAGAAAGTTTTTTTGATTCCCAGCCGACACACCGGCACCTCAACTCGCCAAACTTGATTGAGTCCAATCATAGGTATTCTCTGGAACGCCGTACCCTAAATCCAAATAGAAAAAATCAGTAATTGTGGCCCCCGCAATCACAGCACGCTCGCGAGCCTCCGTAGAAAACAATAAGTCGGCCCCCATTATACCAAGCGCATATTTTATATTTTCGTGCCTGTCAGCTAACGGCATGCATTTTGATGTTACAACACAGGCAGTACCGCTTGATAAAGCCGAATGACGGCGCACTACCATGCCACAAGGCTGCTCTCGCATATGCTGATGTACAGAACGAAAAAAATCACGCTCTTCATCAGCATAAAAATCTAACAGATTTTGGTCTGTGTTTAAGTCCTGTATCGCATTATCCAAGGCCGTCCCTGTAAGCCTCAATTTCAAAGCCAGCGCCTTTTCACACTCGTATTCTATCAAATAAAGGTTTGGCAGTAGTTTCGGCACAGCCATCGGATTAAATTGTTTGCGTGTTGGAATCCCGGCTTTATATGGATAAGCTGCCGCGATCGTTTCCTGCAAGCGGCGCCAATAGCCCTCAAAATCTGCAAACATCTGCTTGCTTACATGCATCAGCGTCTCCTATTTCAGTCGACACCCCATAAAATAAATCGTAAATTAAAGCTCTTAAAATTAGGTGAAACAAGCGCTACTAAATCGTTCTGTTTTAATAAACCAAAGAAACCAGCCCCGAATTTAACCGGCCTGATTAGACCTGAAAGCCCCTAAAAATGCTAAGGGCTAGGCCTCAAGAAACATCAACCCAATCTGTTCACATTCGGACAAACGGTGTCCGAATACGAACAGGCAATAGCTCCACAATATCAGCCACTATCCCGTAACACATTGTTCTATATCGAAATATTCCAACAAACCAAATTCGGCCCAGCATTTGCTGTATACTGCAACAGTAATAAGCACCACTGCGAATGCAGGGCACACCCGAGCACGACACACAAGATAGGTTTGGAAAATGTTCAAAAATTATCTAACGGTTTCGATACGGAATCTTTTAAAGAACAAACTTTTCTCTCTGATCAATATTGCAGGCCTGTCAATCGGCCTTTCATCGGTTTTAATGATCACACTTTATATCTGGGATGAATTCACCTTTGATAGTTATTTGAACAAAAACAACGGGCTTTATAAGCTTGAAATGCAAACAAATTTCCCCGGCAGAGGACCACGTAAAAACTCAGTCACGGCCGGTGCCCTCGCACCAGGCTTGTTAGCTGAGTACCCTGAGTTAGTTGCCGGAAGCACCCGCATCAACCGCACAACACGCACAGTTACGGTGGATAACCGAAGCGTGAGTGAATATATCGCCTTTACCGACGCCAGCTTTTTTGAGCTTTTTGATATTGAATTTGCCGAGGGCAACAAAACATCAGCAATGCCCAACATCTCAACAGTCGCTATTTCCCAAGCCACTGCATCAAAATACTTCCCTAACCACCCCGCCCTAGGTCAAACTATCAACCTTGATAACGGGAATAGTTACAAAGTTGGTGCTGTCTA
>Ga0316207_10002634_pt1 | contig 18016 bp, 14 predicted proteins | sample 6weekpyrite_MG_FD_204943 | JGI IMG/M metagenome (GOLD analysis project Ga0316207, IMG submission 204943) | Microbial mat bacterial communities from mineral coupon in-situ incubated in ocean water Damariscotta River, Maine, United States -... | ecosystem: Environmental > Aquatic > Marine >...
GGTTTGGGTCGCGATCCGATTAAAGGTCGCTGGCATAGTCAAGCGAACACCATAGCAAAGAGAGGTGCTGTCTCTGCAAGGGTTTTCTTGGATGAAGATGACGATAATCAATATGATCCTGGAGAGCCCCTCATCCCCGACACAGGTTTTTCTATAAACAACAGTCAATCTAAAGCGCGCAGTGATAAACAAGGAATTATTTTTGCTAATGGCCTAATGCCATACAAACCTACAAATATCAGCCTCGCAGTTGGCACATTAGAAGACCCTGCATGGATTCCAAAGTTTAAAGGAATTCAATTTACACCAAGGCCTGGAAAAACGTTCACCCTCGACATTCCGATCGTCGAAAGTGGAGAAATTGATGGCACAACCTATTTACAACGAGATGGGAAAAATATAGTTGCAGGTGATGTAGAAATTGAGCTCGTCAACGAGCAAGGTCAAGTTATTAGTAAAACAACCAGTGCTTTCGATGGTTTTTATATCTTAAGCAACATCCCACCAGGCTCCTACTTGTTGCGTATTAATCCAGAGCAATTTAGTCGACTATCGCTAACCGGGCCGGTAGTACAAATTATTACAGTCAATTCTAAAAATCAGTTTATTTATGGCTATGATTTAGTGTTAACACGATAAATAATTAAGATTATCCCTTTAACTAAGCGACTAATAAAATTGATATTAGAACAACACATAGCCACTTTACTTTCTCTTGACTTTAATTCTTTAACGTTACAAATATATTTCAATAAATAATATAGTTAAACACTAATAAACAATGAAACACTGAGATCCAAACCTATTTTGTATGAAATTCATTTCATACAAAGAGTGCATGTGTAATAATAAGTTTCAATTTACATACAAATTGAGATTCTTCAATAATCTATGAGTACATTAATGAATTTAATCAAATTTTCAAGCATATTAATTCTAGCTCATTTGCTATTTTTCATTAACATAGCCATTGCAGATACAAACAAATCAAACATTCCCCCTGTCGATGTTGATATGTCGTTAATAAAAGTCTCTAAACATGTCTTTTACGTACAAGGTATTGCCGGTTTACCAACAAAGAATAAAGGCTTTATTTCTAATTCAGCGGCAATAATTACCGATGAAGGTATTATTATTTTCGATGCACTTGGAACTCCCTCTTTAGCAAAGAAATTTATCGAAAAAATTAGGGAAGTTTCAAACAAACCCATCAAAAAAATATTCATCAGCCACTATCACGCAGATCATTTTTATGGCCTTCAAGGATTTCTTTCACCTGACATTGAAATCTACGCTCCCGCTGGTGCGCAAAATTATCTTGCTAGAGATGGTGCGCAAATTCGACTAGAGACACGGCGTAAATCATTAAAGCCTTGGTTAAATGAAAGCACTAAACTTGTTGCTGCAGATCATTATTTAACGCAAGATAAGCAATTCAAGTTTGGTGGGTTAGACATATTAATTATGCTGTTTGGTTCAGCTCATTCTGATGGAGATCTGAGCATGTATATCAATCAAGAGAAGGTATTAATATCAGGCGACCTATTATTCACTGGGCGAATTCCGTTTATTGGCGGTGACAACATAAAAAACTGGATAGCCAAAATTGATGAACTTGCCAAGTTACCTACTGAATGGATAATTCCAGGCCATGGCGCTGCATTTAAAGACTTTGAGAAAGGCAGTAGCTTAACTAAAAATTATTTAACACTGATAGAGTCAGTGATGAAAACAGGTGTCGAGGAACTCATGACATTTGATGAAATTTATACAGCGACTGATTGGAGTGAATTTGATAAACTTCCCGCATTTAAAGATGGGAATCGAATTAATGCATATCGTGCTTTTTTAAACGCTGAAAAAGCAGCCCTTGATCAACAATAATGCCTACCTAAGCATCTTTAACGGCATACACTCTGCATTTCTCATTGTATGCAAACCGTAATCAAAAACTTATCCGCTTTTATTTTATTGCTAATTATTTCCAGCACTAGCGCTGCTCAAAATACATGCATACCAAAAAACCAATGGTTTATACCTAAGACAGGCGATATTTTTCCCTTTAAAGATTATTTTTCTCAAATTCCTACGCAAGGTATTATTCTTCTTGGTGAGCATCATGAAAACCGTGCACACCATCAATGGCAACTTGATGTCTTAATGGAAATGCATAAGAAACAACCCCATATGGCTATAGGCCTGGAAATGTTTCCTCAATATTTGCAACAAGTACTGGACGAATGGGTTGCTGGCAAAATAAACAAGGAAACATTTATCCAACGCAGCCAATGGGATGAAATCTGGGCATATAATTTCGAGGACTATTTACCGATATTTAAATTTGCACAGGATAAACACATTCCTTTAATCGCGATCAATGTCCAAAAAGCATTATTACAAATGTCCCGCCAAGTCGGTTGGAAGAACATACCCATTGATCACAGACAAGGTATCACTGACCCAGCTCAACCAAGCAAAAACTACTTACAACAGCTGGCTGTCAGCTTTCGTCGTCATTTTGATCCAAATACGAAAGTTGATAAACAGGCGTTTGCTCGATTTGTTGAACAACAACTTCTTTGGGATCGAGCAATGGCTCAAGGCCTAGCAAAAAATAAAGCCAAACACCCCTTAATTTTTGGTCTACTGGGTAGCTGGCATATTATTAACGGCTTTGGTGTTCCACATCAATTGCGCGATCTTGGACAAAATAAAATCATAAGTTTTGTTCCTTGGGACGATCATCTTGACTGTCAATCCATCTCAGATCAATTTGCCGATGCTATTTACGGCCCTGCCAATTAGCTACTGATTTTCAAGTTATTGTAATTTAACGATTTTTATTTTTTCCACACTATTGGTTAACAGACGGTCATTTTTCCACTAATATACCGCCTTTTTTAATCGACAGAGGTAGCTTGGGTGACGGATTTTGTAGCAGGACAACGCTGGATATGTGATAGCGAGCTTGATCTAGGCTTGGGGACGGTGTTAGACAGTGATTTCCGAACCGTCAGAATTGTATTTCCTGCTAGTAATGAAACCCGCACCTATGCTAAACAATCTGCACCTCTACGTCGCGCCTCATTTTCTATTGGAGATGTCATTGAAAGTTTAGATGGCGTACAACTCACGATAGAAAATGTTATTGAATCCGAAGGATTGCTAAGCTACGAAGGCATAGATAAGCAAAATCAATCTTGTCGCTTAGACGAAGGTGAACTGAACCACAACGTCCAACTAAATCGACCTTTTGATAGATTATTCTCAGGGCAGATAGATGAAGACAAATGGTATCAATTACGCATTGAAAGCTTGACCCATCGCCAGCAGTTAAAAAATTCTCAGCTGACAGGATTATATGACGCACGAACCAGTTTAATACCTCATCAACTTTATATTGCTCATGAAGTTGCCAAACGATTCTCACCTCGAGTATTGCTCGCTGATGAAGTTGGATTGGGGAAAACAATTGAAGCATGCTTGATCATGCAACATCAATTAATCACAGGGCGTGCAAAACGCGTATTAATTGTTGTCCCTGATGCACTTTTACATCAATGGCTCGTTGAACTCATGCGTCGATTCAATCTTCGCTTTAGCATTTTTGATAGTGAGCGTTGTGATGCGATTGAGGAATCTACTGACTTTAACAATCCCTTTGAATCTGAGCAATTAGTACTTTGCACCTTGTCATTTTTTACTGAAAATAAAAAACGCTTGGAACAAGCCGTTAATGGCCAATGGGATCTTATCATTGTTGACGAAGCCCATCATTTACATTGGCAGGAAGAAAATCCCAGCGAATCTTATCTTGCCGTAGAACAATTATCTATGAAGTGCAAAGGTTTGCTATTACTTACCGCCACGCCCGAACAATTAGGCAAAGAAAGTCACTTTGCGCGTTTACGATTATTAGATCCGCAACGCTTTCATGATTATCAATTGTTTCTCGATGAAGAAAACCATTATCAATCTTTAGCCACAGCAATCGATGCAATACTTGATGGCAATAAACTGGATACCGAAAAAGTATTAGAACTGAGCAAATGGTTTGGTGACAACGAAAAACTCAACCTATCAAACAAGCTAGAACAACTAGACACGCTTAAGCACGATGAAAGACAAAAACTCATTGATTTATTGCTAGACAGGCACGGCACCGGCCGCATTTTATTTCGCAACTCTCGACGAACGATCAAAGGTTTTCCTAATAGACTCGTAAAAACTTACCCATTAGAGCTACCCAAGGAATACGCTCAACTTTATGAATTAGCCAGCCACCTTGAATTAAATTCACCAGCATTGAGTTTGGTGCCGGAACGCTTATTTGCAATTGTCACAAAATTAAAATCCGCTTTAAACTCTAAAATCACCACTCAAGCTTGGTGGAAATTCGATACACGTGTAGATTTCCTTGTTGATTTTCTAAATGAAAATAAAAATGAAAAAATCCTTGTCATTTGCGCCAGCAGTGAAACAGCAAAAGATCTCGAAACAGCTATTCGCAGCACCAGTAGTAATCGCATAGCAACATTCCATGAAGACCTAAGCATTATCGAACGAGATCGTGCCGCTAGTTTTTTTGCAGATTTTGAATATGGTGCTCAAGCATTAATCTGTTCTGAGATTGGCAGTGAAGGAAGAAACTTTCAATTTGCACATCAACTTGTATTATTTGATTTGCCATTAAATCCTGACTTATTAGAACAACGCATTGGTCGTCTCGATCGAATAGGGCAAAATCAGGACATTATTATACATGCACCCTATTTTCAACAATCTCCACAAGAATCCATGTTGCAATGGTATAACTCTGGATTAAATGCATTTTCTAAAACTTGCCAAGTTGGCGATACCATATTCTCAAAAGTAGAACCTGCCCTGCTGGAATTACTACAAGATTCAGAACGTAATTCGAACAATCTCGAAGCACTAATTAAAAGCACTCAACAACTCTTGCAACAATATAATGAAGCGCTTGAAAAAGGTCGCGACCGATTACTAGAACTTAACTCCTATAAAAGTGAAATCGCTCATGCTTTACAAAATGAAATTTCAGAAATCGATAACGATTTCACACTTCAAAATTTCATGGAGAAAGCTTTTGACGCCTACGGTGTAGACATGGAAGAGTTCAAACAACACAGTTTTCTCATCAAACCCGGCCCTCGAATGCAATCGAGTATCTTTCATGGATTGAACGAAGACGGTAACGTTATCACATACGATCGTGATACTGCCTTAGCCAACGAAAACATGCAGTTCATCAGCTGGAACCACCCCTATGTTAACGATGCCATTGATTTATTACTTGCAAGTGAAAATGGAAACACTTCAGTTATTGCGCTAAAAACTCGCAAACTCGTCCCTGGAAGTTTAATTATTGAAACGATTTTTGTTCCAGAAATTATTTTCCCTGAAGCCAACAACGCTGGAATATCTGTCGATCAGCAACATATGCATTTGGTATTTAATGCAGAAGCCAAACAATTAGGTAAAGAAACACTATCAGCCATAAAATCAGGTGAAATCACTCAAGTTGATGATGAAACAGCGGCAACAATTATTAAATCACAACAACATATCATCAAATCCGCGCTAGCTCGTGCAGAACAGATTGCCGATGAGAAACTACCAACCATCATAAGTAATAATAAAGCACGCCTTACTACACAAATTCAAGAAGAAGTAGATCGTTTAATTAGCCTCCAAGAAATTAATCCCAATATTCGTGACGAAGAAATTAGTCACTACCAAGCATTACTTAGCCTGAGTCGGGATAGGTTAGCTTCCAGCAAAATTCGATTAGATGCCATCCGTATTATTGTGGCCCATTAATTCTCATAAAACAGCTCTAGCCCGCCAATTGCTAGGGTATTAATAAACTTTATAATCTTCATTAAAAATAAATGATTAAACCATTTCATCTACCAGGTCTCTTTTAAAGCGATTCTAAACGAAAAATAATTCATTAAAAACAACACCTTACATGCTATTTACTCATATCTTGGGTGGCTAAAATAGCCCCCAAATTCCATTAAATGCTTTCAATAATTAATAAAAATCAGCAGTTAAAGCTACCTCATTCTCGGCCGATAATAATTACGTACGAGGAGGAATCTAATTTTTTAGGCCCTTAAAAATGGTAATGAACTATGATTAACCATACAACAGCACCAACACTGAATCAGCACTTTTATCCTCATAAGGATAAGTCTGACAATAAAATTGCAGAGCATTCGGGCAATACCCAATCTGGCTCGCTATCACCAGAGTCAAGTCAAAAAGTGCTGAATGAAAAGTTGATTGACTCCATAGATAAGGTGCTACAAAAAAATCGCGCTGCGCCAATTCGTACACTAGACCCACAAGACTACACACCCAAAGCAGTTTCTGATCGTATTCTAAATTATGTACAAGATGCGATTGATCGCGCTGAAACCCGTGGCGACTCACGTAATGAGTTACTCACTCAGGCCAAACAAGGCATTCAACGAGGATTTCAGGACGCAAAAAACATTCTTTCCAGCTTAAACGCCCTTTCTGGAAAAATTGCAGAAAACGTACAAAGAACGTTTGATTTAATTCAAGGCGGTATAGATAAATTAAACCAAAGTCCTACAACACAAGTTCAGCATAGCGCTAGCTTGGAATCTACCAAGCACTCATTTTCTCAATCGCTAAGCCTAGATATCACGACCAACGATGGCGATGTCGTTACACTAAGCTTGCAGAAGAACCAATCAACAGGTGGTTATTCAGCGCAAGTCCAAAATGGCCAATCAAGTGCCGCCATAAGTGAGTTTAGCTTTGAAAGCAGTAGTCATTTTTCTTTCGCTGTTCAGGGAGTACTTGATGAAGGCGAATCTAAGGCAATAGAAGCGTTATTAGGTGACGTCAAAGGTGTTGCTGATCAATTTTTTGAAGGTAATGCCGGGGCAGCATATGAAGCTGGATTAAACCTGGGGTTTAACACCAGTGAGTTAACCAGCTTTTCCCTTAACCTTGACCAAAATCAAACACAATCAGTAACTCAGGCTTATAGAGAGGTTAGCAGCTTTGGTGAGTCTTTAGATTCATCACGTCCACCCATTGATTTAGAGAATCTATTAAAGCCAATTCATGATTTTACTAAATCATTAGAGTCAACCTTATTGAATGCTGAAAATTCAAACAAATTTGAAAATAATGCCGTAGAAGACATGTTCAACTTCTTTGCCAAAGCAGAAGAAACGCATCGCGCAATGATTGAACAATTGGAGTCGCTTAATGGCAAGGCATTCGAGAACATAACACAAGATATAATTTCTCAAATTAAAAGCTGACAGATATTGTCAACCTTGTTGTAGCAATAACCTAAAGTGACAACAACTGTCAGCGAGCACTTTTCAAGCGCTCAAAATAATACAATTTATCAGTAAATTTCTTACAAATTTGATATTGACAAAACCTAAACACCAATCTATTGAGTCATTTTTTTGACTATCGCGATTCAAGTTGTACACAGCAAAGATCCCTCCCAAGCTTTTTATAGCCAAAGAATTAAACAATGCAGAGCATCTGATTCCCTATAGGTATTTGTTCTTATAAAACAATAGCTTACACTGTAGTGTATTATTTAATCAATCCAATAAGAAGGCCCGTTTTACGCTGGATTTAGAGGAATAATAATAAATAATCCACAGAGTTATCCACAGAAATTGTGAATAACTCTCGTTGCAAGTCACTTTAACGTCATTGATGTATTCGAAATAATTTTTTATCAATAAACTCAAGCATTTGAAGGGCGGACTTTAAGTTTTGTACTAATAAAGTCGGAATGCGAAACATAAAGAAGCTCAGAAATTTTCCTTACTAAATACTCCTCATCTTTATCAAGCGCACCATCGGCATACGCCAATTGCCATAATAACTCGATTATGTGTATTTTTTCAGCATAGGAAAATTGGTCATTAATTAAAGAAGTGAATTGAAAATAATCTGTGGAATTTTCTAATTCTAATTTGGCAAGAGAAATGATTTCATTGGTTTCTTCGTCAGTGAGCTGAAACTTATCCTGTACCAGAGAAATCATCGCCAACTCTTCATCATCATGGATATGATCGTCCATACGCATCATCTCGATCATGAGCGCAGCGGTCGCCAGTTTCAAACTATGCTCAGTCGAACCTTTACTCTCATCTTGTAACATATTCGATTCAAAGAAAGATTTAATTGCATTAAGCATAGGTGACTCCTAATTAGTTCGAACTATCATCCAGATTTGATTGGCTTCAACTTACTGGCAAGGAAGATTCCCGCGAGCATTCCAAACAAATGGGCTTCCCAAGAGATATGTGGCGCTTGAGGTAAAACACCCCAAACCAGCCCGCCATAAAGAAATACAGTTAAAATCGCAAAAATAAATGAAACAAGACTTTTCTCATACCAAGCTGCTGCCACAAGAAAACCAAAATAACCAAAGATAAGACCGCTAGCCCCAACATGAACCGCAGGCCTAGCAAAAATCCAAACGGCAATACCGGCAATTACGGTAATCCAAAAGCTAATCAACAAATACCGACGCAAACCCTGCAGCAGCAAAAACCAGCTCAGAATAGCTAGCGGGATTGTATTGGCCAACAGGTGAGAAGCGTTCGCGTGCAACAATGGCCATATCATAATACCGACCAAACCACTCTCAGAGCGAGGTCGAATACCATAAGCACTCAGCTGATGGCCAACTCCACTATTATAAAACTCGATCAACCATAACAGACCAATAAAAATCGCAACTTCAGTGATTCGCATAAAATCTAATTAAAATATTCGTTGAAACGCTTCGGTACGCTACTCTGTTTTTTGGGCATTGGCCTCGCTGACCTTAATGGTTCGACCAAAAAACTCAGTCCCATCTAACTCTGCAATGGCTTTTTTCGCTGCTGCACCTTTCATGTCAACAAAACCGAAACCCTTACCACGCCCGGTATTTCTATCTTTTACGATGCGAATGGATTCAATTGGACCATAAGGCTCAAACAACTCTGCCAACTGTCGCCCTCTCACTTTAAAAGCCAGATTTCCAACAAACATTGATACAATTTCATTGTCACCAACACTAATTGAAGGTGTTTTGCGAGTTGGGCGTTTTGCTGGTACTTTAATAGTACCTAACGCCGTAAAGATTTGAGGCGCAAAAGACATACCTAGAAATAAGCCCAAGGCCAGACCAACAGCCCCATTATCAGAAATTCCCAGACCCACAAAATGAATCACGAGATAACCTACAATAGCTGTGACAGTAGAGATAACCATTTTTTTCCCGACTGGGATAGAATTTGACATTAAAACACCTTAAAAAATACAAAATATTGATGTGTAAACCGCCTAGTTTAGCACAATTTGAGCTTATCTAAGAAGCTCATGCACTTATCGATAACAGCTTGATTATAAAGAATACGCGAATGACCATTGCCTTTAGATACAAATAACTCTGCGGCTGACCAGACATTTATGATTTTATGGGCTTCCGATATAGGCACTTGCCGATCATTTTCATCATGCACAACTAAACAAGGTAAATTCATCTCCTTTGCCAAATGATGAATTGAAATCTCGTCAAATGAATTTACACCATTTTGCTTTTTAAGAAACCTAAAAAATGCCTTTTCTGCTTTCTCTTTCAAAGCAAAATTTATCGTAAATGATTTGAGTAGCAAATAATAATCAGCTGGGGAGCTAATCCCAATCAGCGCTTTACTCCTCAACCCTTTTGTCAACGCATTTACTGCAACTGTGGTCCCAAAGGAATGTGAAATTACTACCTCAAACTCACCATATTCAGCATCTAATTTTTTTAGTACCTGTACCATTTGATTCAAATTTGCGTGCTTACCTGAACTATCACCGTGCCCAGGTGCATCAAAAGCCAATACACTGTAACTATGAGCGAGTAAACTATCAATCAATGCATAATATTGCGTTGCTCGACCATTCCAACCATGCAACAACAAAACCGTAGGACCTACACCCCAGGAATACACCGCAATTTGTTCATTTTCGATAGTTAACGTACTTTTTATAGCGCTTTGCAAACAAGCTTGTTCAACTGACCGTCGTTGAGTATGCTTTGTTGCGGTCCAAATTTGATAAGTAATTCTTGCAGATATAGCGGGCGCCATACTCGCAATAATATTTACCAGTAAACTCGCAGTTTTTGGTTTAAACATGAATTACTTGTAGCACAGATGAAACACAATAAAATCCGGGCTATAATTAGGCAGCAATGCCACTATGCCTTAACAACGCATCAATTTTCGGTTCTCTTCCACGAAAGGCAATGAATAATTCCATAGGATCTTTTGACCCACCCTTTTCCAACACATGCTCCAAAAAGCTTTGGCCTGTTATTTGATTAAAAACACCTTCATCTTCAAATCGAGAAAACGCATCAGCAGATAATACTTCAGCCCATTTATAACTGTAATACCCTGCGGCATATCCTCCAGCAAATATATGTGAAAAACCATGTGCAAAACGATTAAATTCTGTTGCTTTTACCACGGCAACTTTTTCACGCACATCGTTGAGAATATCATAAATTCCAACATCTCCACCGGCAATATATTTCATGTGAATAAGCATATCAAAAATCGAAAACTCTAATTGCCTTACCATTTGCATTCCCGATTGAAAATTCTTGGCAGCAATCATTTTCTCATACAACTCATCAGGCAAAGGCTCACCTGTTTCATAATGTTTCGCAATTTCATCCAGCGCAGATTTTTCCCAACACCAGTTCTCCATAAACTGACTTGGTAACTCCACAGCATCCCATGGCACACCACTAATACCTGCTACGCTGGGATAGTTTACTTTCGTCAACATATGATGCAAACCATGGCCAAATTCATGAAACAAGGTGTTCACTTCATCATGAGTGAATAACGCAGGTTTATCTCCAACAGGTGGCGTAAAATTACAAGTAAGATAGGCTACTGGTGCTTGGGACACATCATCCATTTCCATTCGGGTAATACATTCATCCATCCACGCCCCACCGCGCTTATGCTCTCGTGCATAAAGATCAAGATAGAATTGCCCACGCAAATTATTCTCTTTATCCTTAATAGTGAAAAACTTAACATCTGCATGCCATTTATCAACTTCTTCGACTTCCGTTATTGTGATGCCATACAAACGGTTTACAACATCAAACATTCCTTTAAGCACATTTTCTTGAGGAAAATATGGCTTTAACTCTTCTTGTGAAATCGAATATTTATGTTGACGGAGTTTTTCGCTGATATAAGGCACATCCCAGGCTTCGAGCTTATCCAAACCAAACTCTTCTGATGCAAATTTTTCCAGGTCTGCATAATCTTGTTTAGCAACTGGCAGTGACTTCTCAACTAATTCATACAAAAAATTCAAAACCTGTTTGGTGTCCTGAGCCATTTTTGTTGCGAGTGATCGTTGCGCATAATTCTCAAAACCCAATAAACTTGCTGCTTCATGACGCAAACTCATCACCTCTTCCATTACCGGCGTATTATCCCACTGACCGGCATTTGGCCCAAGCTCTGACGCACGAGTGACATAAGCATAATACATTTCTTCACGTAATTTACGATTATCTGCATAAAGTAACACTGGATAATATGATGGAAATTCCAATGTGAGCAACCAGCCTCGTTGCTCTTTATTTTGAGCGTTTTGTTGTGCCAGATTTTTTACGGATTCAGGTAATCCTTCCAATTCTGTTTCATCAGAAATTAATTTAGTCCAACCATGAGTTGCATCTAATAAATTTTGGTCAAATTTACTCGTTACTTTTGATAATTGTTGCATTATTTCCTTGTATCGAAGCTTTTTCTTCTCCTCAAGATCAACACCCGATAATTTAAAATCTCGTATTTCATTTTCAACAATTTTTTGCTGTGCAGAATCAAGCAACGCAAATTCATCACTCTTATGAATTTGCTGATAAGCATCAAATAAGGCTTCATTTTGACCCAATTCCGTACTGTATTCACTAATTTTCGGCAAACAAGCATTGTAAGCATCTCGCAATTGATCGCTATTAACCACTGAATTCATATGGCTAACAGGTGACCAAACACGAGAAATATTTTCCGAAATTTTTTCCAATGGTTTTATTAAATTATCCCAACTATATTTTTCATTCTCGTTTAGCAATGCCTGAACTTGCTGTCGACTCTTTTCTAACATTTCATCAATTGCTGACTCAACATGCTCCGGTTTGATTTTAGAAAAAGGGGGTAAGCCACTCATATTTAGTAAGGGATTTTTATTCATAAATATTTCCACACATTTGTTAATTTAAATAATTTTTGTAGCTACTCAGATTGACTTAGGTTTGTTCGAGTTCTAGGAAAAAGCGCGGAATCCACACGTGTGAATGAGCACTTTTGACGCCGAAATCAGGCAAACCAAAGATAGGCTGAATAGTCACGGTTATTTCACACCCAAATATTCAGAGTGTTACAATATACATAATTTCAATCATATTTCCTTGCATTTTTAATGCTGGATAGACTGACAAACGGAGTTTTACATGACGCAGCATTATGACTTAATTGCCATTGGTGGTGGCAGTGGTGGCCTTTCAGTTGCAGAAAAAGCCGCATCATATGGTAAAAAATGCGCAGTAATTGAACCGGACCGCCTCGGGGGCACTTGCGTAAATCGTGGTTGTGTACCAAAAAAAGTCATGTGGAATGCCGCAAATCTTGCTCACTCATTTCAGCTCACCTCCAGCTATGGCATCGATGCCAAACTAAATAGTTTTAATTGGAGTACGTTGGTTAAAAAACGTGAAACTTACATCCATGGTATTAACGAGTGGTATATCAATTATTTAGCTGATTCGAATATCGATTTAATCAATGGTTATGCACGATTTGTTGACAAAAATACTGTCGAGGTTAATGGTAAACATTATACTGCTGACCATATTGCAATCAGTGTTGGTGGCGAACCAATAGTACCTAATTTACCTGGAGCTGAGCTTGGTATAACTTCCGATGGTTTTTTTGAATTAAAAACACAACCCAAACGTGTGGTGATTATTGGCTCTGGATATATTGCCGTTGAAATTGCAGGTGTATTAAACGCCCTGGGAAGTGAAGTTTCATTATTATTACGCGGCCAACACATATTAGGCCGCTTCGATGCTTTAATGCGTGAAACATTAACTGAAGAAATGATAAACAACGGCATCAATATACTTTCTTGCATAAATCTAGAATCAATTAGTAAAAAGAAAAACGGTAAACACTTCTTAAAAGGCGCTGCTGGTTATCAAATTGACGATGTTGATGCAGTTATCTGGGCCATCGGACGAAGACCATTAACAGATAAAATCAATCTTGAAGCTACCGGTATTGATACTGACAAACATGGCTTTATTCCAACAGACGAATTTCAGAATACCAAGATCAAAAATATCTACGCACTGGGCGACATCACTGGACGCACAGCATTAACCCCTGTCGCCGTTGCTGCAGGCAGACGACTGGCAGATCGCTTATTTGGTGGCATGACAGAGAGAAAAGTGGATTATCACAACATACCCAGCGTTGTGTTTAGTCATCCTCCCATTGCTACTGTTGGTTTATCAGAAGATGAAGCAAAAAGAATACATGGTGACGCGGTAAAAATCTATCAAACTCGATTTACACCCATGTTTTATAGTTTATCAGACCACCCCCAGAAAACCGCCATGAAATTGGTAACGATTGGTGCACAAGAAAAAGTGATCGGTTGTCATATAATTGGTCAAGCAGCGGATGAAATGTTACAAGGCTTTGCCGTTGCTATTCGCATGGGTGCGACCAAAAAAGATTTTGACGACACCATTGCCATTCATCCAACAAGCTCTGAAGAGCTGGTAACCATGAAATAAAACGCAACAAAGAGAGCACTGTTATGAGCATTCGAAAATTTAACAACATTAGTCCTTCACTTCATGAAACCAGCTACATCGACGAAGATGCAGCAATTATAGGTGACGTAACTATTGGCGAAGACTCTTCTGTTTGGCCCATGTGCGCTATTCGCGGAGACGTGCAAAAAATTACTGTTGGCAAACGCACAAATATACAAGATGGCTCCGTAGTCCATGTTACTGCAGACAACCAATTTAATCCTGGTGGATTCGAAACCCGAATCGGAGATGATGTTACCATTGGGCATGGTGCTATCATTCATGCTTGTACAATTGGTAATTTCTCGTTAATCGGCATGGGAGCGACCGTATTGGATGGCGCGGTTGTCGAAGATGAAGTGATGGTAGCAGCTGGAAGTTTGGTACCACCCGGCAAGATCTTGGAAACTGGCTATTTGTGGATGGGAAGCCCTGTAAAAAAGGCAAGAGAATTAACCGATAAAGAAAAAGAATATTTGCACTTTTCTTCACAACATTACGTCAATTTAAAAAACAAATACCTGGCTTAATTACCCCATGGCACAACGCAAGATAATTCATATCGACATGGATTGTTTTTATGCTGCCATTGAAATACGAGACAACCCCAATCTAATAGGTAAACCCGTCGCAGTGGGTGGCGCTGCGAATAGCAGGGGTGTGCTATGCACCTGTAATTATGAAGCAAGAAAATACGGCCTGCACTCTGCCATGGCATCGTCACTTGCTCAACGGAAATGCCCTGATTTAATTATCATACCGGTAAATTTTGATAAATATCGTGAATCCTCTAATAACATACAACAAATATTTAAACAATATACCGATATCATCGAACCACTCTCCTTGGATGAAGCTTTTCTCGATGTAAGCGCCTCCAGCTTATTTTCTGGCAGCGCAACACTACTCGCCTCAGAAATTAGAAAAACAATATTCCAATCTGAAGGTATAACTGCATCAGCAGGTGTCGCACCAAATAAAATGCTGGCGAAAATTGCCAGTGACTGGAACAAACCCAACGGACAATATATCATCACTCCTGCCAATATAGAACGTTTTATGCAAGAACTACCCGTTAAGAAACTCTTTGGCGTTGGAAAAGTCACCGCAGAAAAACTTTCCAAACACGGCATTCAATACTGCAGAGACATTCAAAAATGGTCTAAAGAGTCACTAACAGAAACATTTGGCAGCTACGGCCAACAACTCTATAAAATGGCCAGAGGAATTGATAATCGACCAGTCCAAACCACTCGGAAACGCAAGTCGCTAAGCGTTGAAGAAACATTTAGTGCAGACTTATTACCTCAACAAGTTTCTAAAAACATACTTCATAGCTTATTTAACAGCTTATCATCGCGATTAAACAATCTAAAACAGGAATCGTCAAAAGATATAAAAACTTTGTTTGTCAAAATAAAATACAGTGATTTCAAACAAACAACAATTCAATCGGCATACACAGAGTTTTCAGCTCATGCCTTTGCTCAGCTTTTTAAAAGTCGTACAAAAGACAATCCTAAGCCCATTCGATTAATTGGTTTTGGTGTAAACTTTGTTGATAAAGATATTAAAAAAAGTAAGAGACAACTTGAACTGGAATTTCGTGATGACTTTGCATGAAACTATCAGAAACTCTGTACAAACATTTAAAATCGTATTGATTTCGAGCGTTTTTTTTAAAGCGCTTAAACTTTGCAAACTTTCACTTTTTAAATGACCAGACCTGAAATAACGGTAGCCATTGAAGAGAAAGTATATTATTTCGCTGCTGTTCCGTTAATTTTTAGAATAAAACTGTCGGGTATTTACCTACTTGATGATTATGCTGAACTGATTCAATAAAAATTCAGCTCTTAATAAGCACACATTTTTCTGTAAGAAATCAGATACATTAAAATGGAATATTTATAAATCGCACAGTAAAGAAGCACAATTAGGCATCTACATTTTATTATAGACTTTATTTTAATTTAACTTATCTGTATAAGTATTTTTAAGTTATTTTTGTAGACACACAAATTAACGTTTATACCGAATAGGATGGCAAATAAATCTATGCCCCCCGAATTCATAACTTTTTAGTAACGGGATTTAGGCCGTGCTTAATTTAAAATATGGCTAGCTTGGCTGTAAAATCAGGCAAAGCGTTGTGTCGATGTTTATTGCAATCAAAAGAGACTATTTATCTCTGAAATTTTGTACAAATTAATTATGATGTTATCGTATCCAACATTAATGACAAAATTGAATTGCAAATAGAATGGATTTCTAAAAAAATGTAAGCAATCTTCAAGTATTAGTATATTTATTGAATCACTGGTTGCTCCTTGAACTAAGGAGCAAAAAACAATAATGAAGTACATGGATGGAGGAATACTGATGAAAAAAGCAATTATCTTAGGACTAGGATTAATACTGACAATTGTCTTTAGTAGTGCAAACGCAGCCGATTACCCAACTCGCCCAATTACGTTCATGACCATGACCCAACCAGGTGCGCAAATCGACCGTTTAACACGTGGTCTTAGTCAACGCATGAGTGAGATTCTGGGACAGCCAATTAATGTGAAGAATGTAACCGGTGCTCATGGCACGGTTATGGCCACCGAACTCAGTAAAGCCAGACCTGATGGTTATACGATAGGCGTTACCTCACTTACCGCTTATACCTATGCACCTCACCACGCAAAATTAATTTATAAACCAGAAAATTTTGACTATTTAAGTATGGTTGCACTGAATTCCAGTGGTTTTATCTCTAAAAGTGATAAACCTTGGAAGACATTAAAAGAGGCTTTTGCCTGGCACAAGAAAAACGATAAGGCCATGGTTGCTATGTTTCACGGTGCCGATGATCGCGACGCAATTACACGCATTGCTCGGCAAGAAGGTGTGAAATTATCATTAATCCCATCCAAAGGCGGTCCATCTGTGATTAAAGCTGTTACTGGCGGTCATGCGGATGTGGGTTATGTCGGTGCCATTCTCTATAAACACGTTGAGGCGGGCTCAATCAAATTAATTGCAGCAGCTTTGGGCGATCGTCTACCGCCAATTCCAGACGTACCTACCTTGCGTGAACAGGGTTACGATGAGCAAGTAGAAATGCTAGTCGCCCTAGTTGCACCTAAAGGTTTGGATGAAAAAGCAAAAGCTAAACTTTTAGCTGCAGCTGATAAATTGGCCAATGATAAAGATACCCAAGACTTTATTACCAGTAATTTGTTAATGCGTCCGGTTACCTGGGGCGAAGCACATGTTGATAAAATGCAGAAGGACTTATATGCCGCCTTTGGTGCGCAAGCACAAGCGCTAGCAAGCATGGATTAAGCCTCATTTATTAACCTTGTCGTCGGACCGAAAACGCTTCGGTTCGATGACAGTTTCCGGTTGTTCTTCCAGCGCAAGGCTGGGGAGAGGGGAAAAACTTGTGACGAGAATACAAAGAGATTCAATCGCATATTTATCGGTCATTCTTTTTTGCATCATAATGCTGACTTGGGCGATTCCAAAATATACACCGCCTTATCCGGGTTATGGTGCTTCGGCGTCTTTGGTGCCGATCGTTTCCATTTGCCTTATGTTATTTATGGCGAGCCTGTCTCTGACATTTATTGGTTTATCTTCTTATTTAAAAAAACCATTGCCAGCAGAGGAAAGAGAATTTCCAGAAGATCTGGACGATGAAGGAGGCTTTACCCAAGTTGGACGGGTGAATTTGTTACACCTGTCTAAAATTATGATCCCGTCTGTGTTATTTGTAGTTGCTATTGAATACATAGGTTATATGTTTGCCTCTTTTGTTTTCCTGATCATTCTCCAATTTTTGATTGGAAGTCGCCGCTGGATTCAAATGGTACTGGTTTCGGTTATATTGACCGCAGTACTTTATATAGTTATGCGTTACGGTTTCGGCGTACCGGTGCCGGGCCCACAGATTTTTGAATAACAACAAAAAACGGATTACCAATCGATGGAAGCAATTTTAGCCGGATTAAGTGACGCTGTTTCACCTGCAAGTCTGATATTTTTATTTGCTGGAGTCGCAATTGGTGTGTTGATCGGTGCCATACCTGGCATTAA
>Ga0316207_10002635_pt1 | contig 18007 bp, 17 predicted proteins | sample 6weekpyrite_MG_FD_204943 | JGI IMG/M metagenome (GOLD analysis project Ga0316207, IMG submission 204943) | Microbial mat bacterial communities from mineral coupon in-situ incubated in ocean water Damariscotta River, Maine, United States -... | ecosystem: Environmental > Aquatic > Marine >...
GCTCGATGCCAATGAACGGGATCGGGTGCTGTCTGCAATCAATGCGGATAGTAATGTTAACCAACGTATGAACGAAATGCGTTTATTACGCGACATGGTTCAGCATGCTTATGAGCAACCATCTCGAAGTGATAAGGCGAAGCAATATGGTGTGATGGCAGGTAAACCATATACCCGTTGGGCGATGGCAGCATGTATGGTGCTTTGCTTTGGTGTGGTTTTAGGGTGGTTTGGTCATCAGAGTACGACGAGTAATCAGCAATTGGCAGGATTACCAACATATAGCGCTGAGGCGAACTTAAGTAATGTGATCTTGCATTTGACCTCAGCTGATTCAAACAAGATTAATGCAACACTAGATCGTGCTGAAATGATGCTTACGGCACATAAGTCAGAAAATAAAAACTTCCAGCTTGAAATTGTTGCTAATGACGGTGGGCTTAAATTGATGAATGTCGAATCACCTTCTTATCAACCGAGGATTAGAGCCTTAATAGAGAAACACAATAACGTAAAATTTCTTGCCTGTGCAAAGGCAATTGAAAATTTACAGGAAAAAGGTGTTGAAGTTGAGCTATTGCCTGAGGTGGGTATTGCGCCCTCAGCACTGAAACAAATTATTCAGCGTATGCAACAAGATTGGCAATATATTAAGGCTTAATATTAAGCCAGCAGTCATGCTAGGCTGCACAGTATGTGTCGCCATGAAATCAAACAATGCCCTCGCTGTAAAAGCGATTTTGAATGTAAAGTTAACAGCGTTTTGAAATGTCAGTGCGCAGATATTTCGTTAACAGAAGAACAGCGTAATGTTATTGCAGAACAATATAGCGATTGCCTTTGTGCGGATTGTCTACAGTATTTTTCACGAGAGCAAGATAAGTTAGACGTGCTTTCTATAAAGTGATTCTAGTTTTTCCCCAATGCTTCTTTAATAACTTCGATGCGCTGTTTTTGTAAAGCATCACGTATTGCGGGACCTTCAAAACCTGCTTCAATAATTGCTTTGGTGTTGATTGCTTTTGCACCGATGTATGCACGGCGAAATAAATCGGCTTGTGGGTACTCCTCATTTTCATAACCGGGACGCCCGCGAATATCTGCGGTGCAGGCTAGTAAGAAGTTTTCAAATTGTTCAGGTTTACGAAAGGCATCGCAAGCTTCAATAACTTTAAGCATGGTGGATGCTTTTAATTCTTCCGCACGATGACAATGAGTATGATACTCCGCAGTCAATTTCGCTAGGGCACGAAAATTATTAGGTACTTTTAGGCGGTCACAAAGTTGCTCAACAATCTTAATGCCTCGTTGTTCATGACCAATATGTCGTGGCCATTCTGTTTCAGGCGTTGTGCCTTTACCTAAGTCATGAGTGAGAGCAGCAAAACGGACCAGAGGATTGTCACTGAGTTTTGCGGCTTGTTCCAGAACCATCATTACGTGTACACCGGTATCTATTTCAGGATGATGATGTTCTGGTTGCGGGACACCGTAGAGTGCATCGATTTCCGGGAATAATTTTTCCAGGGCACCACAACCACGTAATACTTTAAAGAATGCTTGAGGATGATCTTCTGCCAAAGCGGTATCGAGTTCTTTCCAAACCCGTTCGGCAACCAGTGCATCAACTTCGCCATTTGCGACCATTTTTCGCATAAGTGAATTGGTACTGTGCGCGACTTTAAATCCAAAACGAGCGAAACGGGCTGCAAAACGGGCAATCCGCAGGATGCGGACAGGGTCTTCAGCAAAAGCGGGAGACACATGACGTAGCAGACCATCGGCAATATCTTGCTGGCCATCGAAAGGGTCAATCAGCGTGCCATCATCATCCATGGCAATGGCATTGATGGTTAGGTCTCGCCTGAGTAAATCCTCTTCAAGAGTGACATTGGGCGCGGCGTGAAAGCTAAATCCGGCATAACCGGGGCCTGTTTTGCGCTCAGTGCGCGCCAGCGCGTACTCTTCTTTAGTCTCGGGGTGGAGAAACACGGGGAAATCCTTACCGACCTGCTTGTAGCCCAGTTTAAGCATTTCTGCGGGGCTCGAGCCGATCACGACCCAATCATGCTCCTTGGGCTCTATGTCGAGTAATTTGTCACGGACAGCGCCGCCCACTAAATAGGTTTTCATGCGCAGATCATAGCATGAGCCTGTAGTATCAGGGGGATAGCAGGCTTATAAGTCCCATCATGGTATCTATTAGTGTAATTTTGTTTGAAACCAGAGTCGATATTGAGGTACAACGGCATCCCTATGCGAAGAATGGCGAGATTATTGCCGCCGCAAACTGAATTTAAATTAGTGAGATACGGAGAATACCCATGATTAAACCAATTGGTGCTGACGAACTTAAGCCATTGTTCGTTTACGATACTGCTGAGCATGCTGCGCTGACAAAAGAAGCGGAAGGTCTTCCTTCAGTTGTGATTAGTTCTGCTGCGGCAGGTAATGCTGTGATGATGGGTGGTGGTTACTTCACGCCATTAACAGGCTACATGAACGTGGCAGATGCCATGGGTTGTGCAGAAAACATGAAGACCACATCGGGTCAATTCTTCCCAGTGCCTGTTATGAATCTGGTTGAAGATGCGTCTGAAATCCAAGGTGCTGCACGCATTGCATTACGTGACCCAAATGTGGATGGCAATCCAGTTATTGCGATTCAAACAGTTGAAGCCATCGAAGAAATATCAGATGAACAAATGGCAACAATGACAGATAAGGTCTACCGCACTGATGATATGGAACACCCAGGTGTTGCTGCTTTTAATTCAGTTGGTCGTTTTGCTATATCTGGTCCAATTCAAGTATTGAACTTTAGTTACTTCATTAACGATTTCCCTGATACTTTCCGTACGGCTGTTGAAATTCGTAACGAAATTTCTGAGCATGGCTGGAAAAAGGTGGTTGCTTTCCAAACACGTAACCCAATGCATTTAGCTCACGAAGAACTTTGTCACATGGCGATGGACCGTTTAGGTTGTGATGGCCTAGTGATTCACATGTTACTCGGTAAGCTGAAGCCAGGTGACATTCCTGCTGATGTGCGTGATGCAGCGATTCGTAAGATGGTAGAGGTTTACTTCCCTGCAAACAGTGCGATGGTTACGGGCTATGGCTTCGATATGCTTTACGCAGGACCTCGTGAAGCGGTTCTACATGCTTACTTCCGCCAAAACATGGGCGCAACACATTTCATTATTGGTCGTGACCATGCGGGTGTAGGCGATTACTACGGTGCATTTGATGCGCAAACAATTTTTGAAGATGAAGTACCTGCTGGTGCCTTAGAAATTGAAATGTTCATGGCTGATCACACTGCCTGGTCCAAGAAGCTCGATAAAGTAGTTATGATGCGTGAAGTAGATGATCATGAAAAAGATGATTTCGTATTGTTATCAGGTACCAAGGTTCGTGAAATGCTAGGTAATGGCGAAGCGCCACCTAAGGAATTTTCACGCCCTGAAGTAGCTAAGATCCTGATTGATTACTACTCAAACCTATAAGCTGAATCCTAGGTTGTATAAAAAGGCTGCCCATTGGGCAGCCTTTTTTTATGCACAGGACTATTACGGATTATTTAATATCTTGTAAATCAGGTTAATCCTGTTTAATTTAATATTCCATATGTTTGCTATAAGACATTTATTGTTGCCTGTATTCCTATTGTTACTTAGTGGCTGTGCCGAGTTGCAATACTACGGCCATGCTATTTCCGGACAGCTTGATGTTTTATCAAAAAGCCGACCGATTAATGAAGTGCATGAAGACCCATCTACCGAAGCAGAAGTCAGTGAAAAGCTAAAAGCGGTTCAGCGTATGCACGAATTTGCAATTAGGGATTTATCATTACCCGATTCAGATAGTTTTCGTAGTTACAGTGATGTGGAACGTGATTATGTATTGTGGAATGTCTTTGCAACGCCCGAACTTGCATTAACAACAAAGCAGTGGTGTTATCCATTTTTAGGTTGCCTCGGATATAGATCGTATTTTGAAAAAGCCTATGCAGAATCGGTAGCGAAAGAATTAAAAGAAGAAGGTTGGGATGTGCATATAGCCCCTTCACCGGCATATTCAACGCGAGGATTTTTTGCCGATCCAATTTATAGTCCAATGTTACGTTATGACGATTTAACCTTAGCCGGTATTTTATTCCACGAGTTGGCTCATGAGCGGGTTTACTTTAAAAATGATAGTGAATTAAATGAATCGTTTGCTGTTGCGGTACAAAATGAAGGCATTAAGCGTTGGCTCGTTCATGAGAAGAAGCCACAATATTATGCGGATTATATAATTGATCAACAACGTGACAAACAGTTTGTGACGTTGTTGCTTAAATATAGGTCAAAATTAGAAAAGGTCTATAAATCAGAGTTGGCTGATAACAAGAAACGTATAGAGAAAAGACAACTACTGATTTCGTTGCGAAAAGAATATCGTATGTTACGGAAAGAGTGGGCAGGTTATACAGGTTATGATCACTGGTTTAATAAACCACTAAATAATGCGCGTTTAGCACCAGTCGGGACATACCATGGTCATGTGGATAGCTTTGCTGCCTTATTGAAAAGTCGTCATGGCAATTTGGCAGATTTTTATTCATATGTAGAGGAGTTGGCGGACTTACCCATCGACAAGCGTCATCAGAAATTGTTAGAAACAGGGGATAGGGAACATTAAAGTCGCAGTCTTACTCAGGGTCAGCTGAATGGCTAAATGCGCAGACACGATTTCTCCCAGTTTGTTTGGCCTCATAAAGAGCATGATCGGCATTATTGATCATGTTCTCAAGTGAGTCAGATTTCCCTTCGAAGTAACCAATACTAGTAGTTATACTAATTTCAGTGCCATCATCAAGGATGAGTGGTTGGCTTTCAATGCTACTGCGAATTCTATCGAATGTCCGCGCGGCATGACTTGCATCTAAATTGACACAGACGAGGCAAAATTCTTCCCCTCCCATGCGCGCAATAATATCACCGTCTCTTAATTGCTCTGTAAGAATGGCACTAATATGTTTTAGTGCAAGATCACCAACATGATGGCTATAGTTATCATTAATTTTCTTGAAGAAATCGATATCAATCATTGCCACAGTGAGCGAAATATGATCGCGTTTGGCATTGTTAAATAATTTTTCACCTGCTTCATATAAGTATTTTCGGTTGTTGAGGCCAGTAAGAAAATCGCATGTTGCAGCATTGAGCATGAAGCGGTAATTCTCAATGGCATCGATATTTTGATTAACCCGACAGTAAAATTCTTCATTGAGAAATGGCCGTCTAATAAAATCATTAGCACCTGATTTAAGTAGTTTAATTGATACGGTGCCTGAACCTTGTGAAGAAAAACCAATAATAGATAGTTCGTGTCGCGAATATTTTTCGCGCACCGTCGAAATAAGGTTTAAGCCATCCATCTTTGGCATATTGTAATCAGTAATGATAAGAATTGTATCGGGGTGTTTCTCAAGGACAGCGAGGGCATCAACACCATCGCAAGCCTCATAAACATCGAGGCTATGAAGTTCTAATAGCATGCGGATGTGCATGCGAGAAGATTTTGAGTCATCAACGACAATAATCTTTCTATTGGCATTATGGTACAGTCGTTTAACGAGTTCAGCGACATATTGAAATTCATTGATATTGCGTTTAACAATATAATCAATGATGGGTTTATCTATCATCGTGTCGTGTATGTCATCACTGAGTGATCCAGTAAGAATAATGGGAGGGATAGATTGACCGATGATGTAGTCAACTATCTCTCCATTAGGCGCATCTGGAAGATTTAGGTCAAGGATGGCAAGGAAGAATTTTTCTGTTTCAGTCTCAATTGCTTTTTTTGCTTCTGCCATGCTGGAAGTCGCAATGACGTCAATATGTTGTTCTTCGAGAGTGTGAACCAGTAGTTCACGAATAGCTCGACTATCTTCGACAATAAGTACTTTTTTAGGGTAACTGGACATTTTTATATTTAGGCTCTAATAACACTTTGGGTTGTCGGCGTAGAAATCAGAAACATAACCTTATATAAATAATAGTTATTAAGATTTTGGCTTGATCGTGTCAAGCCGTTTAAGCATTGGCGTAACAGGTTGTTGAAGGTGCTTCTCAAATACAGCCATGGTGGACATGACGCGTTTGACGTACTTTCGTGTTTCTTTAAATGGAATGGTTTCAATCCAGATATCGGCAGGCACAGTTTTTGACTCAGGGAGCCAGCTAGTGACGCGGTGCACACCCGCATTGTATGAAGCAGTTGCCAGCACATGATGGCCCTTATTAATATCTAAAACGCGTTTAAGATGTGCGGTGCCAAGACGAATATTTTTATCGACATTGAGTATCGCGTTTTTATTTCGTAGCGGTAGTTTTAACCGACGCGCCTCGCTGCGAGCTGTACGTGGCATTAATTGCATTAGACCAAGCGCACCGGCATGTGAACGTGCATCAGTCATATAAGCACTTTCCTGGCGCAATACGCCATAGACCCACGCGGCTTGAATTTTATTACGCTGCGCATGTTGCAATACTTGTTTTTTAAAAACAATCGGGTAACGTAATTTTAAATCATCAAGAGTATTTGTTCGGCCAATGGTTAACACTGCGCGATCATGCCAGCCTAATTGACTTGCAAGAATGGCGGCGAGTTGTAGTTGTCTTGGTGACATTTTTTTAATAGCAAATTGCCATTCACGGCGCGCATCAATAGTCATGCCTATTTTATAAAGTTCTTCTGCACGAGCGATACCTGGAATGCGTCGTAATTTTTCTATTTCATCTTTAGTTGAGATGAGTGGTGTTCCATTTAGGGAATATTTAATACCGAGTTTATCCGCAGAAAGTAAACCGGGATAACTAAAGGACTTTGAAAGTTGACTATAAATAGTTAAGGACTTTTCTTTGAATCCTAATTCCTCCAAGGCGCGGGCTCGCCAGTATTGCCAGTTGTCTTTATGTTGCTGTTGTTTGGGTAATGAATCAACAGATTGTATTACCGCTTCCCAGTCATTGTTTTGCAGTGCACTGCGCACACGCCAATCTTGAATGGGTTTATCTAACCAGCGTGCATCAACTTGTTTAATTAATGAAAGTGCTTCTGGAATTCTCTGTGTTGCAGCAGATAAGGCTATACGTCGTTGTATCTTGCCTTTTTCTGCGGTATTGAATTTGTATTGCAATTTGATTGTTTGCCAGCGTTTGGCAGCTTCACGTGCATCAATACGTGCGAGTCTCTCAACACCATGCAGGACAATCTCGCGAACCAATGGAGAGTCTTTTTTAAAATGTTTATGCCCAAGCATGCGCGCAGGTTGGCGATACATCTTGCGCCAGCGTTCGACCCACTTCCGTTCAGAGGGGCCTAAAAATTTTGCAAGATATTTTGCAAGATTTGGTTTGCGCTTATGCATGGCAAGACGTATACGCTGCCATATTATGTCAGGCGTAGCATCACCGTGAGCGCGCCAGTTTTTGAAAACGATGTCGCAGTTGCGAGGTTGGGAGCGACCCTTTAGCCAGAGTTTTTCGGTAGCCAATTTAGCTTGAAGGGGATCACCTATATTTTGTAACGCTAATGCCTGTGAACAGGCAAGTTTGGTACTGTTTAATTCCTTATAGTTCTCAAGCAACAGTTTCCACCGTCCTTGGCGGGCTAAGATTGTCAGCCACTTTGCCCTAAGCCGATCAGCAATAGGTGAGTCTTGGTGGGTTTCAAAGAATTTTTGATAGTCTTTTACACGTGGTTTATAAAGTTGACGCTTTAAATATTCATATTCGAGATAACCGTTTAGAGGATAGTCACCTAATTGCTTTCGTAATTTGCGGTAGTGGCTAATAGCACCTTGACGGATGGCTGAACGGGCTTCTTTGTATGTTTCACGTTGAGACTCAATACTGCTACTCGTCGCGTGAACAAAAGACGGCGTAAACAATGCCAAACCAGTTAGCAGTGTCATTATCCACAATATATGCCGAATTTGTTGTCCCACGCGTATATTATAAACCTAAACGTATTGGAAGGTCTGTAATCAGAATGCTTTGCTTGATTTTAACGTACGGTCTGAACTAGCCTATTCATTATGGGTGAACAGGTAAAATTAAAACGAAGTGTCTCATTATTAATGGTGACCTTCTATGGGCTTGGCACCATTATTGGTGCGGGAATTTATGTCTTAATTGGCAAGGTGGCTAGCGAGGCCGGTCAGTTTGCGCCTGCGTCTTTTTTCGTTGCCGCGTTGTTAGCGGCGTTTACTGCCTTTAGTTATGCTGAATTGGTAGCTCGTTACCCACGCAGTGCGGGAGAGGCCGTGTATGTACAGAAGGCCTTTAATTGGCAACTTCTCTCGAAAATAGTTGGTTTCTTGATTGTCTTGGTCGGGATTGTTTCGACAGCAACACTCGCAAATGGTTTTGTCGGCTATCTGGACCGTTTTATTGAAATTCCAGCCTGGGCTACGATTACATTTCTAATTATTGGGCTAGGCTTGCTTGCCGCTTGGGGCATTTCCCAGTCAGTGGCGGTAGCGGCATTACTAACCGTTGTTGAGATCGTTGGTTTAGTGATTGTGTTATGGGCAGCACGTGGTGTGGTGATTGAATTACCCCAAAATATAGGGACCTTATTGCCAGATGCAGATGCAGTAGTTTGGCAAGGGGTGTTGTTAGGTGCGTTTGTTGCTTTTTATGCCTTTATTGGTTTTGAAGACATGGTGAATGTTGCCGAGGAGGTGAAGGAACCAAGTCGTAATGTGCCCCGAGCCATTGTGATGACGCTTATCATCACTACCTTTCTTTATGTATTAGTTGCGATGACCGCGGTGGCGGGATTACCACTTGAGCAACTTGCCAGTAGTGAAGCACCGCTGGCTGACATGTACACACATTTTTCCGGCCAGCCGGCCACTGTCATCATAATTATTGGTTTACTATCGGTACTGAATGGCATTCTGGTACAAATTATTATGGCGACGCGTGTAGTTTATGGAATGAGTTCGCAGGGTTGGATACATGCTTGGTTTTCACGCGTTAATCGCGGAACCAAGACGCCAATAAATGCAACCATGGTAGTCGTGGTGATTACTTTAGTGCTTGCAATTAGTTTACCGTTACTGACATTGGCTAAATTAACCAGTTTTGTAACCTTAATTGTATTTACCTTAATGAATCTTTCTTTATGGCGCGTTAAATTACTTGAAAAAGATTATGTGGGTTTTAGGGTGCCGATGTTAGTACCTATGATGGGATCAATTGCTTCAGGTGGTTTTGTCATATATCAATTAATACAAGTTATTCGTTAATGGATGGATACATAGTTGAGTTGGGTAGTTATCTTCTACTAGGCGCCTTTGCTGGAACGATTGCAGGATTATTGGGTGTTGGTGGTGGACTGATTATAGTACCGGTATTGGTATTTATCTTTGCTGGACATCAATTTCCGTCTGAGGTGATTGTGCATATTGCAGTGGGCACATCATTGGCGAGCATTGTGCTTACCTCAATTTCATCTACTTGGGCTCACCATAAACACCAAGCCGTTATTTGGCCTGTATTTTGGCGTTTAGTGCCAGGAATCGTTTTGGGAACATTTATAGGAGCAGTGATTGCTGACCTAATGAATGCAAATTCCTTACGAACATTTTTCGGTGTGTTTGAATTATTGGTTGCCACGCAAATGGCATTGAACGTAAAACCCGCACCACACCGACAGTTACCGCGAGTGTTAGGGACAACAAGTGCTGGCACGGGTATTGGCGCCATGTCCGCGATTGTGGGTATTGGTGGCGGGACATTAACGGTTCCTTTTTTGGTTTGGTGTAATACGTCAATGCATAAGGCGGTTGCGACGTCAGCTGCTTGTGGTTTACCGATTGCGCTAGCGGGTACGTTAGCCTATATGATCACAGGTTTAAATGAAGTTAATTTACCAACGGGTACGATAGGCTATCTTTACTGGCCGGCTTTTATGGGTATTATTATAACGAGTATGTTATTTGCTCCTTTGGGTGCAAAAATGGCGCATCGTTTACCTGTTGATGTTTTAAAGAAAGTATTTGCAGTGTTGCTTGCAGCATTAGGTATAAGAATGCTGATCCATTAGTTATATTATTTAGTGAGAGATGAATATGGGTCGTTACCGCCCGCCAGCACCGAAAAAATCTCCTTATATTACAGTCGAAGGTCACCAGCGTTTGAGTGATGAGCTTGAAGATTTATGGCCAACACGTCGTGAAGTAGTTGCGGCATTGTCTGCGGCAGCAGCAGAAGGTGATCGCTCTGAAAATGCTGAATATATTTACCGTAAAAAACAGCTAGGCGGTATTGACCGTCGCATTCGATATTTGCAAAAACGCTTGGATGAATTGAAAGTAGTTGATAATAAGCCTGCTGACCCTAACAAAGTATTTTTTGGCGCTTGGGTTGAGTTGGAAGACGAACAAGGTGAAACAGTGCGTTACCGTATTGTTGGCCCAGATGAATTTGATGAAGAGGATGATTACATCAGTATGGATTCGCCAGTTGCAAAGGCATTATTGGGTAAAGGCCTAGATGATGATGTGACGGTTGAGACGCCGAAAGGTAAAATCATTTACATCGTAGTGAATGTTGAATATGTGCAGTGATTCAATTTATTTAGTGCATTCGTAGGCGATGGCTCAGGATCAACGCTAGAGTGAATAATAACAATGCGCCTGCTTGATGCATTGCCCCCAATGTAACGGGAACAACATACAGCAAAGTAGCGATGCCTAAACCAATTTGGATTAGCAGCATGATAAAGAGCAAGGTAAAGGTAAAGCAGGTCGTGTCATTAATGGCTTTACTGCGCCAGCCACGTAGTGCGTAGGTGAATACAGTGACGGCAACAACAATGGCAAACACTCTATGACTAAACTGTACGGTTGCTAAATTTTCGAATAAATTAATCCACCATGGTTCGAGCGCCATGCCGCCGGGCGGTAACCATTGTCCCCCCATCAAAGGAAAGGTATTAAAGACGTAGCCTGCTTTGGTGCCCGCAACGAAACCACCAGAGATAATCATAAGGGATATCACTGCGATGGTAATCCGGCCGTGTTTGCGAAGACTTGCCACAGATGGATGTGAATCTACTAATTGTTGGCTACGCCACAATGACATCGCTGTCCAAAGTATAAATGCATAGAGAGTAATCGCCGCAACGAGGTGTGCGGTTAATCGATACTGGCTAACTTGTGGGATATTAACCAATCCGCTTTTAACCATGTACCAGCCAAGTACACCTTGTAAGCCACCAAGAATAAATAGAATAACAAAGCGGGGAATGAGGGTTCGGCGAATTTTTCCTTGCCACCAGAAAATTAAAAATGGGATAAGGAAGGAAAGGCCAATTACGCGGCCCAGTAGGCGGTGACTGTATTCAAACCAAAAGATAGATTTAAAGCCATCAAGGCTCATGCCTTCATTTTTCTTTATATATTCTGGTGAAGTTTTATATTGTTCAAATTCTGCTAGCCATTCTGTTTCGCCAATTGGCGGTAGGATGCCCGTGACCGGTTTCCAGTCAACCATTGAAAGACCCGAGTGAGTGAGACGGGTAACACCACCTAGTATAACCATGCCAAAGATAAGAGCAGCAACAACAAATAGCCATAGGGCCAGTTGGCGATCATTATTGCGGGACTGAGAAAAATGGTTATTCATGGCAATGCGCTCAGGTTGATTGGCGCGCATTGTACACCAAACACAGGCGTATGAGGAACGCCAAGTTGGTTAACTGAGTGCTATACCGAGTTTAACTAATGCTGATGGCTAAAATGCCCATGCATGGCATCAATCATCATGTTTTCAAATTGCTCATTACTGACATGTACAAGTAATTCATGATCGCCGCCTTCGAAATAAATATCTGTTTGTTCGGCAAGGCTGTCATCAACCATTGTCTCAATACCATAGGCATCACCAATGGGCGGAATAGCACCAAGATCACAGTCACTAAATAAACGGGGTAATTCTGTTTCATTGACCAAGGTCAATCGTCTACGCATTTGATCGTCGACGGCACTTAACATAACTTGATGTGATGCCGGTACCACAACCATGACATAACCGAGTTCATCTTCAAGAATGACTGTTTTGGCCAAACAGTTGCCAGAAACGTGTGCAACGGAGGCTGTTTCACTACTGGTGCGGGTTTTTTCATGGGAAATGACATCAAAGGCAATGTCTTGATCGTGCATATATTGTTGCAGTGTCATTGCAATAGCCATAGTAATCACCTCTGCTAAGTAACCTAGTTTTAAGTTAAAGATATACCTTTATTTAATATCAGCAAAATAGATATTTTTAATTATGATCGTCGCTTAATCAGAAAAATTGATGAAAAACCCTTAATATAATAATTAGATCTAACTGTTTAAGAATTTGCGAGAGAGTACTGATATGATGTTCATAGTTGAATATATAATCGGGAGATAGTAATGAGTTCACTTTTTGAAAGGATTGGTGGTGAAGGTGCAGTTGATGCTGCGGTTGATATTTTTTACCGTAAAGTTTTAGCTGACGACAGTATTAGTCATTTCTTTGATACCACTGACATGGAAGCACAACATGCCAAGCAGAAATCATTTCTGAGCATGGCCTTTGGTGGACCAAATAATTATACTGGCGCAGACATGCGTAAAGCACATGCGCCATTGGTTGGAAAAGGTTTGAATGAATCTCATTTCAATGCGGTGGCTGGGCATTTACAAGCAACGCTGGAAGAACTAAATGTACCAGCAGATTTAATCGGCGAAGTGATGGCTATTGCCGGTAGCACAAAGGACGATGTACTCGGCCTTTAACTAAGATTAGGATTATTTGTGTCTAGTATTACCTATCAGGGTAAGGTCTACCCGAGCCAAGCTGACGAAACAGTTCTTGATACTTTGCGCCGCAATACTATTGCAGTGCCTTTTTCTTGCAGGGCTGGCTCATGCCACACTTGTATGTTGCGTTGCCTTAAAGGCGAAGTAACAACGCAATCGCAAAAAGATTTAAAACCCGCGTTGAAGACATTAAATTATTTTCTTGCTTGCCAATGTGTAGCAGAGCAGGATATTGAGGTGTCCCTACCTGATGATGAAGATGTCTATATCTCCGCGCGCTGTGTTGAAAAGCAACAATTGTCGCCGACGGTTTGGCGTTTCCGCTTTGATACAGCTGTACCGATGTTTTATCACTCCGGCCAGTTTGTAAATTTGAAAAATGAGGCAGGATGGACCCGAAGTTATTCATTGGCAAGTTTACCCGCTGAGGATCAACACTTGGAAATTCAAGTACGTCGTATGCCTGAAGGGCAAATGAGTCACTGGCTTATTGATGAATTTGATGTCGGTATGCACATTGAACTGGAAGGCCCAAATGGTCACTGTATCTATACTGATGGTGAACCCGAGAAGCCAATTCTCATGGTGGGTACGGGTACGGGGCTGGCACCCCTAATTGGTATTTTACGAGATGCTTTGCACCAAGGACATACAGGACAGCTTTATTTTTATCATGGTGCGCGCACTCAAGATGAATTGTATTTGCATAACACCTTAGAAGAGATAGCGAAGCAACACAGTAATGTACATTATCATGCTTGTGTGAGTGGTGGCGATGTTGCAGCGGGAATGAAAGCAGGCCGTGCCGCAGATCTTGCCATGCAGGCGCATCCTTCCTTAAAAGGGTATCGGTTGTATTTATGTGGTGCGCCTGAAATGGTACGAGAAATGCGTAAAAATGCTTTTATGGCTGGGGCATCGATGCCAGAAATTTCTGCGGATGCCTTCACCGCGTCAGAGCATTCATCTTAATGACATCGGTTTTTGTAGTTAAGCTTGTATAGAAATTAGATGGCTAATAAAAAAAGGAGCCCAAGAGCTCCTTTTTTATATTCAACATGAACAGAAATATTCTTATTAGAATGCAGGTTTTTCAGGTGCGTTGTTAAATCGTTCGATCGAATCAAGAATTTCAGCATGGGCATCTTTGGTATCGCCCCAGCCCTCAAGTTTAACCCATTTGTTTTCTTCAAGATCTTTGTAATGCTCAAAGAAATGAGAAATCTGTGCCAGCATCATTGGTTGGATATCATCAATCGTTGTTACGCTTCGGTAGGAAGTACAAAGTTTATCGACTGGAACGGCAAGAACCTTGGCATCAGGACCTGCTTCGTCGGTCATTTTTAATACACCGACTGGGCGGCAACGAATAACTGAACCACTAATAAGAGGGACAGGAGTAATCACGAGTACATCAACTGGATCGCCATCTTCAGAAAGCGTATGAGGTACATAACCGTAGTTGCATGGGTAATGCATCGCGGTATTCATGAAGCGATCAACAAACATCGCACCGGTATCTTTATCCACTTCGTATTTAACAGGATCGCTGTGTGAAGGAATTTCGATAATTACATTAATGTCTTCTGGGACATTTTTACCAGAATCGACGCGGTCGAGGATCATAACAAGCTCCAAACTTTAATCAGGGTGCCCAGTATTGAGCGGGGCAGTATTATAGCTTTAATATTAGGAATGTCTAATATTCCTGTGATTTACGAGGGTTTTAACCGCCTGTTTTGGACATGAGCCGAACTATCTGGCCCGGTTTATCTTTAAATTCATGACGTTCTGGTTTGCGAGCAATGGCGTCGATAATGGCCTTTTCTAAACCTTCATCGCTGATTCCGGCGCGCAGCAGTGGTCGAAGTTCGAGTTTATCATCTTGGCCGAGGCACATATATAAAGTACCTTCGGCCGATAAGCGAACGCGGTTACAGGTTTCGCAAAAGTGTTGTGAAATAGGAGTAATAAAGCCGATGCGGACTTCAGTGCCAGCTACTTGCATATAGCGTGCTGGCCCGCCGCCTGGCATCACACCAGGAATGAGATCAAAACGTTTTTCGAGGCGTTTTTTAACGTCTTGCAAATCAACATAGCGATCACTGGCACCAAGACCGGTCTCGCCCATCGGCATTGTTTCGATAAAGCGTAGGGTGAAATCATGTTTAATACAGAAGTCGACCATGTCTTCAACTTCATCATCATTAATGCCCTTCATGACAACCATGTTGATCTTGATCGGGCTGAGTCCTACGGCCTTCGCAGCCATCAATCCATTAATCACCTTGCTGAGTTTGCCCTTGGTAATCTCTTTGAAACGATCCGTTTGTAGGGAGTCAAGGCTGACATTGATACGCGATACGCCAGCACTGTGGAGTGATTTGGCGTGTTTGCTGAGTTGTACGGCATTGGTGGATAGGGAGAGATCGTTAATACCTTCTAAAGCCGAAAGGCGAGAAGCGAGGTCAGGCACACCTTTACGTACTAAGGGCTCACCTCCGGTGAGGCGGATACGGCTAACGCCTAATTTGCCAAATACAGCGATAACACGTTCGATTTCATCAAAGCTTAGCCAGTGTTCGGGTATCTCGAAATCCTTAAAGCCTTCTGGTATACAATAGACACAACGCAGGTCACAACGATCCGTGACCGATAAACGGACATAATCAATATGGCGACCAAATGTGTCTATTAGCTGATTCATTAAAAAATAATCCAGAAGTGTTCGCTTATTATACCTTAGTCATCATCTTGTAACAGACAGTTGAAATAAAGAATAACCTCTAATAATGAAGGGTGAATTGACCTAGATCAGAAATAACTTAACTATTTACAGCATCATTCGTGAATAACCAGTATGATATTGGTGTTACTTGTAAGGGTCTTAATATGGCGACATCGAACACACAGCCTAAACACATTGTACGCACCGCCTGCGAATCTTGTGGTGTACGTCAATTGTGTTTACCGATGTCGCTAGATGGCAAAGCACTGTCATTAATGGATGAGCTGGTGAAGCGTAGCTCACCTTTGAAAAAAGGTGATTATCTTTTCCGCACTGGCGATAAATTTAAATCACTTTATGCAATTCAGTATGGTTCGATGAAAAGTTACGGTTTAACCGTGGACGGCAAAGAACAAGTGACGGGTTTTCATCTAACTGGCGAAGTGCTTGGAATGGATGCTATTGATGAAGATGAACACCACTGTAATGCTGTTGCATTAGAAAAGACGGAAGTCTGTGAATTACCCTTTACGGCTTTGGAAACCTTACAACACGAATTTCCCAGCCTACAAAAAGATCTCAATAAAATAATGTCGCGAGAAATTCGCCGCGATCAACATATGTTGTTAATGTTGGGAAGTACAACGGTTGAGCAGCGTATGGCTCGTTTTATTCTCAACCTTTATCAACGTTTGCAACAACGCGGTGCAATAGACAATACCCTGAACTTATCAATGACGCGCCAAGATATTGGTAATTACATGGGTGTGGCATTTGAAACAGTGAGCCGTCAGCTTGCGCATATGCAAGATGAAGGGATTCTGGAAATCAAAAATCGAAATATTAAAATTTTAGACATCGACACCCTCGAAGCCATCGCGGGTTAAATATTCACGGCAGGTTTGAACCTGCCTATTCCCCCCCCTGTTCTTTATCTTTGCTCTTTATTAAAAGAGTTAAACCATTCTTGATTTCGATCAAGGCGGTAGATAACACATCGGTTTAGTTTGTATGCACACAGTAATGCTTCTGACTTAAAACGAGGGAATGGTAATGGCGAAGATACTCAGCATTCTAGTGGCCATGATGTTGGTTCTTTCCGGGTGTGATAAACCGGCCGATACGACCACAGATAATAACAAGGCATCAGTAGCTCCTACAGCGACTAAGGTTTCAGATAAACCAATTGTGATTGACCCAGCTTTAGCAACGGCGGGTAAAGCACTTTACCAACAGAATTGTGTCTTTTGTCATCAAGCAGATGCGATAGGTAAACCTGGTTTTGCTCCATCGCTGACAAATCATGAATTCCTTAGTGTTTCGTCGAATAAATTTCTTCTCAGTACCATTCGTGATGGCCGCGCTGGCACGGGTATGCCTCCATTTTCCCATCTAGGAAAACAAGATATTGAATCGATAGTCGCCTATCTACGCAGTTACGCAACCTTGCCAGATCGTTCTGCTGACGTTGATGCTCAGCCTGCAGCACAAGGTGATATCTCACGAGGTCAGGCCTCATTTGAGTTAATTTGTCTTACTTGTCATGGCCCAGGTGGTAATGGCTATGCCGCTGGCGGCACAGGCACTGCGATTGGCAAAGCAGGCACCTTAGATAAGGTCAGTGATGGCTTTCTTCGCGTGACTATAAAAGAAGGTCGAACCAATACACGTATGCTGGGTTTTGGTAAAGAGGGGCCGCGGACGATGGCAGCGCTTTCTGATCAGGAAATTGATGACATTATCGTTTACTTGCGCACCGTACCAAGTAAATAAGGGAGAAAGTAGAATGAAACGTATAAAAATGAATCGCCGTGATTTCTTAAAAGGAAGTGCCTTTATTACGAGTACCGCGGCAGGCGCAAGTTTAATGGTAGGTGCAAATCCTGAACTGGAGGCTGCACCAGCATCAGCAGAAAAGGCTGCGGTTAGTCGCAAGACGGCCGTTGCGCAATGCCCTTATTGTGGTGTGGGTTGCGGCACTATCATTCAGGCAGAGAATGGCAAGATCGTTTCGATGCGCCCGGATAAAGATCATCCAACCAACTATGGCCTGCAGTGCATTAAGGGCTTAACGGCTGCCGAGCCAATCTATGTTGATCGGATGGAAGGTGACCCATACGTGCGTAAAGATGTCTGGGCAGAGTGGAGCAAGCCAGGTCACGGTGACATGGAGTACATCAGTAAGACCAAAGGCTCGTTTGATGAAGAACATTTTGTACGCGTACCGTACAAAGAGGCTTCGGACATGACCGCACATAAGGTTGCCCACTTCGCCAAAAAATACACAGGTAACTCAATTGCATTGTATGGGTCTGGCCAGCTCACCATGGAAGGTCAGTATCTCGAAAACCTATTTATGAAAGGTGTGCTGGGTTCGAATACGATCGAAGCGAACGCGCGTATGTGTATGACGTCGGCAG
>Ga0316207_10002637_pt1 | contig 17988 bp, 16 predicted proteins | sample 6weekpyrite_MG_FD_204943 | JGI IMG/M metagenome (GOLD analysis project Ga0316207, IMG submission 204943) | Microbial mat bacterial communities from mineral coupon in-situ incubated in ocean water Damariscotta River, Maine, United States -... | ecosystem: Environmental > Aquatic > Marine >...
AATGCATTTAGTAAAAATATTACAACAGGATTAAAAGAAGCAGATTTAGATTTTTCGAAAGTACACTCTTATGCTTCACCAAGGCGTTTAGCAGTCTGGATTGAAGCGCTGCAAACTAAGCAAGCAGATAAAGAAGTCGAAAAACGCGGTCCTGCACTAAAAGCAGCATTTGATAGCGATGGAAATCCTACTAAAGCAGTGCAGGGTTTTGCAAAGTCCTGTGGTGTAGATGTTAAAGATTTAGAAGAATTAAAAACCGATAAAGGCACATGGTTAATGTATCGTGCGCAACAGCTTGGCCAAAATACTGATGCATTGCTACCAGACATTATAAAAGTCGCATTGGATAAATTACCGATTGCTAAAAGAATGCGTTGGGGTGATCTGGATGCGCAATTTGTTCGACCCGTTCAGTGGGCTGTGGTTTTGTTCAATGATAGTGTTGTTAAATGCGAAATCTTGTCAGTCAACTCGTCTAATAAAACGTATGGGCATCGATTTCACGCGCCAGCAGCAATTACAGTTAAGCAGCCACAAGAGTACGAAACACTTTTGAATGACAAGGGCCGTGTTATAGCTGATTTTAATAAACGTAAAGAAAATATACGTTCGCAAATTGAAAATATTGCCAAACAGGCAAAAGCAACGGCAGTGATTGATGAAGCGCTTCTGGATGAAGTGACAGCAATGGTTGAATGGCCAGTTGCAGTAAAAGGTAATTTTGAAGAACGCTTTCTTGATGTGCCACAGGAAGCACTTATTTATACGATGAAGTTAAACCAGAAGTATTTTCACCTTGAAGACACTAATGGCAAACTTATGCCACACTTTATTACGATCAGTAATATAGAAAGCAAAGATCCTGCACAAGTCCAGGATGGGAATGAACGTGTTATACGGCCACGTTTCTCTGATGCTGAGTTTTTCTGGAACCAGGACAGAAAAACAAAGCTTGAGTCACAGCTGGAACGATTAAAGACGGTAGTTTTTCAGAAACAGCTTGGCACTTTATATGACAAAACTCAGCGTGTTAAAAAAATATCGGGCTGGATTGCTGGACAAACAGGTGAGGACATACCACTTGCCGAACGGGCTGCAGAGTTATGTAAATGTGACTTGCTAACTGACATGGTAGGAGAGTTGCCCAGTTTACAAGGTGTGATGGGTCGATATTATGCGCAACATGACGGAGAAGACTCACAGGTTGCTGCAGCACTGGATGATTACTATAAACCACGTTTTGCAGGTGATGATCTTCCTCCTAATGCGGTCAGTCAATCAGTTGCACTTGCTGACCGAATTGATACGTTGGTTGGTATTTTTGCGATTGGTCAAATACCGACAGGTGTAAAAGATCCTTTTGCGTTACGTCGGGCAGCGCTTGGGGTTTTGCGAATTTTGATCGAAAAAAACCTTGATATCGATTTACATGAGTTATTAACATTTTCAGCAGAGTGTTTTGAAAAAAATCTTGAAGCCACTAAGGCCGTTTCGCCAGTGTTGGAATATTGTCTTGATAGATTAACAGCTTATTATCAGGATAAAGATGTTAATGTTGATGTGATTCAATCGGTATTGGCAACAAAGCCAACTAAGCCGGTTGATCTGGACAAGCGCGTTATGGCAGTTAAAGCGTTTATGGCGCTACCAGCTGCAGAAAGTCTTGCAGCGGCCAACAAGCGTAGTGGAAATATTCTTAAGAAAATAAAAGGACAGCTACCTGCTTCAATTGATGAAAGCCTGTTAAATGATAATGCTGAAAAAACATTTTTTAATACATTAACCAAATTAAAAGATAAAGCGGCAGCCAGTGTTGATGCAGGTGAATATGAAAAAGCATTAATGCAGCTGGCGGAGTTACGTGAACCTGTCGATGCCTTTTTTGATAATGTGATGGTAATGGATAATGACGAAAAAATTCGAAATAATCGCATTGCATTATTAAATAACTTGCATGGTATGTTTATGCAGATTGCAGATTTATCAAAATTATAAGGGTTAAATAAAATGACAGATTTTAATCAGGACTCTTATGATGCAATGTTAAAAAAAGTACAGGCTTTTCATGATAAGCATGATTTTAAAGGCAGTGGTGGAGAGGATCTCCCTTACAGAGTCGCTTTAATGGCGGAAGAGCTGGGCGAAATCTCATCGGCTATTACCAAAGGTAAAAGTAAAAATGCCTTGGCAGAGGAAGTTGCCGATCTCTATATATTACTGCTTGGTACTGCTATTTCTGCTGAGTTTGATTTAAAAGAAGCCTTCTGGAAAAAAATGGATAAAATCATGCAGCGTGAATCTAAAATGATTAACGGTAAAATTCGGGTTTCTGAATTTCGAGACTAGTAAAGAACCAGATGAAATTTATTATTTTAGATCGAGACGGTGTCATTAACGAAGATTCTGATGATTTCGTTAAATCACCCGAGGAATTTATACCAATTGAAGGAAGCATTTCTGCTATAGCCAAACTAAAACAGGCTGGTTTCCAGATTGCTATTGCGACTAATCAGTCTGGGATTGCGCGAGGTCTTTATGATCTTGATACACTACACCGTATGCATGATAAATTAAATCGTTTACTACAAAATGAAGGCGCACATCTGGATGGCATTTATTACTGTCCACATGGTCCGGATGATATCTGCCATTGTCGTAAGCCTAAGCCAGGCATGTATATTGATATAGCGAATCGATTTGGAAATGATTTAACAGAAACCGTTGTTGTTGGTGACTCGCTAAGGGATTTGCAAGCTGCAGCTGAAGTAAATGCTATACCCGTGTTGGTCAGAACAGGCAAAGGTGAGCGGACAATTAAAAATCATGCTGACGAAATACAAGGCATACCAGTTTTTAATAGCCTGGCAGACTTTGTCGACAATTTTTTAGAAGATTAAAGGTAGTAGTCATATATGCAAGTTGTACGTTCTCTTTTATTTACTATTATTATGTGGTTCAACACGATACTACTTGCAATTGCATCTGGTTTGCTCATATTTTTTCCTTTCTCGGTTCGTGCAAAGTATATTCAGTTATACCCCAGTTTTAATATCTGGATATTAAAACTAATCTGTGGCGTTAAATTTGAGGTGAAAGGCAAGGAAAATCTTCCAGAAGATGGAAACTTTATTCTTTTTTCAAATCATCAGTCGACATGGGAAACGTTTGCATTTCAGTTAATTTTTCCACCGTTATGTTTTGTTGTAAAAAAAGAATTATTGCATGTCCCTTTGTTTGGTTGGGCGCTTGCTATGTTAAAACCAATAGCAATAAAAAGAAGTTCTGGTCGCGTTGCTTTAAAACAACTTATTGAACAAGGTACCGAGCGCTTAAAGCAGGGTATTGTTGTTGTGATATATCCTGAAGGTACCCGTATCCCGCCGGGCGTTAACAGTGAATATAAAAAGGGTGGTGCTATTCTGGCTGAAAAGAGTGGCTACCCGGTTGTTCCTGTGGCACATAATGCCGGTTATTACTGGCCGAAACGTGGTTTTATGAAAAAAGCCGGGTTAATCACTGTACATATTGGTAAGCCTGTACAGTCCAAAGGGCGTAAGGCAAAAGAAATATTGGAGGAAGCGAAAGACTATATTAGCTCTCATATTGAGCCTGCAAACTATTCATAACCGAATTAAAGCGGCAGTATTATATAAAAAGTTGTACCGGTTTTTTCCTGAGATATAAAATTTATAATACCGTTATGCCGACTAATAATATTTTTGGATATACTTAACCCTAAGCCGGCACTACTGGTGTGCGCAGTGTATGATTTTGTTGTCGTATCAGAAAATTTTTCAAATACAGTATTTTGATCTTTTAATGGAATGCCAGGACCATGATCAGTTACTTCAATACGCACTTTGTTCTTTTGCATGTGTATACTAACGGAAACATGATCATGTTTGCTTCCATATTTAATAGCATTTGAAATCAGGTTTATTAGTACCTGAATAATTCTCTCGGGATCTACATTTGCAATGATTGTTTCTTTGTCAGTATTGTTATTAAAAGTAAGAGTAGATTGATACGACTCAGCATAACTTTGCATTTCATCCACTGCAGACTGAATAACTTCAATAATATTGGTTGGCTGAATATAAATTGAAAGTTCATTCGTTTTTAATTTATAACTATCTAATAGATTATTTATTAAACGCAGAATTCTTGAGCAACCCTGAATGCCAATTTTAGCAAGATTTTGGGTTTTTTCATTGTTACTGGTAATGTTATAAATTAATTGCAAAGAACCATTTATAGAAGTAAGTGGTGAACGTAATTCATGGCTGATGGTTGCAATAAAGTCCTGTTTTTCCTGTTCATGCGCAAGCTTTTTATTTGCTTTAAATAATTTTTGAATAAAGTAAAAGCTCATTACCATCACTATTAATAACATAATAATGATAATGAAAGACTGATTTAAAATATCAATTTTATTATTTGTGAACAATGCATCATTAAACATATCTATGCTATGCCAGTCGGTACCTTCGATTGGATGTGAGCTTAGAATATGGTTTTGTTCATCTTCAGAAAAATTATAATTATTTCGGGATAGCTTATTTCTTGCGCCCTGCTCAAAAACTTCAATTAATAAATTATCTGTTTTACGAACAAGCATTAGTTGATGGTTAGGAAGTTGTATGTTTTTTATTAGCTCAGAAATATTTTTTGGACTAAAGCTTATCAATAAAATTGCGTTAAAAGTTTTATGATTAATTTTGCTGATAATATCGTAATGATATTGATGCATGTTGGGATGTATTCTGGGTAGATGGTTATCTTTATCATGAAATTTTTTAATATCGCTAATGCATAAATCACCAATAAAATTATCAAAGTCAGGTGGATAAGGATTGCCTTTTGCGTCGGTAATGGTGAAGGCAAAATAATCAGGGAAGACTTTTTTTATTCTGTTAGAAATTTCTCGGTATAACGCTTCGCTTTCATGATTAAATGCATATTGTTTTAATAAGTCGGCATTTTGATTTGCAAATAATGCTACCAGACGTTTTTTCTCGTTTATAATATATTTAACCTGGTTTGCAAGACCAATAGATGATGTTGTGGAAAGCGTACTTTGATATTGTTTAAAATCGTCGAGGCGTTGGCTTGCATGAAAATATAAAATGCTCCCAACAAAAATAAAAGTCAGGATCAAAGGCAAAAATTTATAACGAAATGAATGAGGTATGGTCATATTTATTATTTATTATGGCTGATTATGAAAATACCGCCTGCAAATTTATTGCTTTAAACCATATTTGTCTAAAAGTATCTAAATGTCAATCAAATCAGTACTTTAATTAAAGATTTCACGCCAGTATATAATACGATCGTCACCACGGTACAAACCAAATGACGCAGAACCATCTTTGGTTACCAGATAGGGGTGAGTAATAAATGGGATACTGTAAGTTCCGCCCGTTCCGCCAGCGGTGTACCAGATTTTCCAGCCTGCTTTATGGCCATTGCTGTCTGTTGTGTAGCTTATACCGGAGTTAGCGCTATAGTCAGAGCCAGATACCCAATACCCATTTATTCCACCTGAGTCTTCTCCGACAACGGTGTCTGCTGGCGCGCTAACTGTATACAAGCTGCAGGTATCATCTGTTTTGGTTTGCCAGTCGGTACAGACGCCACTACTTTGAGCGTTGCAATATTGTGGCTCAGCCCACATGGGTAAGCCTTCATTTTCAGAGCCAAACGTATCGTCGGCATAAAGGCGGCCAAAGTATAAAGCGGTATTGCCAACATTATAATAAGTAGTACCGCTAATGGTCAGGTTAGTTGTTGAAAGTGTTACGTTATCGGTATCGATAGGTTTAATGCCAATGTCGGTGCTGGTAAAGGCCGTTTCAGCTGTGTATGCAGGGCCGCTACCACTTCGAGCAATATCCATTTTAGCGGTAACACTTAAACTACCATTGGTAAACTCACCACTGCTTGTGCTGGAGGCGGTATTAAAATTAATACGTGAGCTTAGATCGGTGCTACTTGCTGAATCCAGTGACGCAAAATTTAAGACGCCAGTTTCAGTTGCATCGCTTGTATCATCACCAGATAGTAAGTTAGATGTATCAAATTTAGAAAAAGTGGAGGTATAGTTAGATGTAAAAGTACTATCTCCACAGGTCGCACCTGTACGTTGTGCTGTTAACGTAAAACTGTTTGTAAAGTCTTCACTTAAATAACTAAAGTTATCTGTACAGGCAGCTTTGCTATTACTGTCGGTTCGGTTTGTTAAACTCGTGCTTGAAACACAAAAATGTCCGGGAGTAAAACGACCTATATAAGTACTCGTACCACTGGGGCCTGTTGTACCCAGATAAGTGGGTGCAGTAGCAGTAAAGGTAAAAACTCCGACTTCAGATACTGATTGTGTAATACTGGCGTTCTCACCATTATCTGCATCGGTTATATTAAAAGTTGATGTACTAATAGTTCCCTGTGCCACAGCAGGTGCAGTGTTGGTATGAGTTAAAGCAATATTACTTAAAATAAAATTAGGTGTAACGGTATTATCTGCGCAAGCGGCTCTTGCCTTCAAATTAAAGTTACTACCGGCTGAGGTAAACGCTGTACAATTTGCATCATTAGAAGCACAAGCCGAGTTAGCATCATCCGTATAAACATAAAGTTTTGCAGGTGTAGTAACGAATGAATTACTACCAGTCATTGTCAGTGTACCACTAGTATAACTACTGCTTAAACTAAGCTGCCCTGCATCACTGTAAGTAACTGTCATAGTGGCCTGACCGCTACCATTAAAATCTAAACTAATACCTGTGCCTGGTGAGCTGGTTGCAATAGTGGTATCGGTGCTTCCGTTATTAATAACAACCTGATTGCTGCCTGTAGCAGGTGAACTATAGCCACTCCAAAAATTAACCGTTCTGGTTTCATTTTGAAAAGTAGGAATACAGGCTTGTGATGTATCATCTAATCGTACCGCGCTAACAGTAACACTTGCTGATGTGGCGCAACTGGTAAGGTTTGGTACATCATAAATGAAGCCGGAATCATAAAAAGTAATATCACAACTTGTACCGCCTCCACCACTGTCGCATTGCACTGCATTTGTTGCTGATGGACTGGATGAGGACACACCTAGAGTGTAAGTACCGGCTGTTATTTTGCTTAACTGAAAATCTCCACTTCCAGTTGCGCTGGAAATAGTTTGGGTATCAGTACTCACCCATCCAGTAGGTGTGAGTGTTACTGATACATCGGTACTTGTATAGCTGCTGCTACAGCTGGCATCAGCACATGCGGTAACAGTTATTGTTTCTGGTTCACATGTTAATGCGGTACCGTCATGCGTGATAAGAAAGTGATCGATTGAGCTACTACAAGGCACAACCGCATTAACAGCTGCTATTTCTGAAGCGTTATAAGTGAGAGTAACATCTTCTTCTAAATCAATTTTACCATTTGTAATAAGTCCACCTGTAATATTAGAGTCTTCACCAAATTCAATGTCAGTAGAATTAAAAGGCGAATATATTACACCTGTGAATGATACATCACTGTCTGCCTCAAAGTCGGCATTGTTATATAAATTAAATGTTAAATTTGAGGAGCTGCCACCAGCGTTAATATTTGCATCTTCCTCTATTTCAACACCGTCACCAATAAAAATCTGAACAGATCCTGCTGGTGATATAGTTAAGGTGCTGCCTTCATCCATTTCGAGTTCGTTAATATAATATGTTCCCGGAGCAAGAATTATGGTTGCATCCTCACCTACTTCTAGCTTGTCAATATTGTAGGTGCCGCCTGTAAAAGTGGTTGTAGTATTGTCTGAAACCGTTATTTCATCATAGTTTCCAGCTGCAATTGTAGAAGCACTGGAATCTGTTGTGCTGCTATTTGAAGGGAATGAACTTGGGTTTAAGTCAGGCAGAGTAAACTGAGGGTTTTGATTTGCAAGCGTACCGTCGCTGGGATTGATACCATCTTCGTTACCACCATTATTAGTCGGTACAGCATTACCATTGATTGTTACGCCATCATCTATATTTAATACTCCACGAGAATAAAAGCCGAATTCACTGGGACATGTTGCAGAAAATACATTAGTTGATGAAGTAAATAGTAGTAGTACAAAAATAATTCGTTTTGATATTTTGTATAATTGTAGGTTTAAGCGCATTATGAGGAGTATAAATATCATGGCTTAAACCTCAATCTAAGCTGACGTGAACTGTATTCCGGAGAAGACGTTGTTGAGTATTTACCATTGGCATCAATGAGGTAAAAGGTATTGCTGTCTATTGTGCTTGATGAAAAATCAACATCAACAGTCGTTGAACTTAAACCGCCGTTGGATAAAGTTAAAGTATGTGTGCTACCTGGGTTGGTATAAACTGCCTGATACATACCCCATTGCAAACCGGTTTGCCCTGCAAAATAAGCTTTGACTGAAGTAATTTCCTGGCTAATTGATTGTTGACCTGTTGTAACAATTTGAACAGCTGCGGTTGCAAGTAGGGCTAATGCGGTAATTAAAAATAAAGCAGCTACAATAGATACCCCTCGCTGTCTATGAGCATTAGGTATATCTTGCAATGAATGTTTAATATTAAGCCGCATTTTGAATATGAGCCTCATGTATAACATGTACAGTTTCACTATTAACGGTAACCGTAATGTCAATGCGTAATACACTGGCACGTTGTTGAGTGCCAGCTATATAACTAAAGCTGAGAGCGCTTACATTTTCCAGTAAAATTTGTGAGCTACTTGGTGTATTGGGTGATGTAATAGCGCTGGTTGCACGATAGAGATTGCCACTGCTCAAATAAAACAGCGTCGCGTTATTCTGAATAATTTGAAAGCGTCGTGATGGTGAATGTCCGGGAAAAGAGACAGCACTGCCAAAGTTTATAACGTGTATATTGTTAGATGCATCAACAGCTTTAGTTGTTATGCTACTTATTTGTTTACGTTTACTCGTACTACTATAAATGGCAGTGTTATTGGTATTGTAAACGATGGCCCAGTCATTGGCGCTGGCATTTAAATTGTCTGTTGAAATCACATCAAAACTTGTCGCACTATTGGGGGATACCGGTAAAGGTGCGCGTGCATTTCCACTGGTATAATTGCCACTAAGGGTTTGGTATTCACCACCTTCTGTGCTTTTTAAAAAGTAAACACGATCTGCGGAGTTACTGCAATTGCTGCCATTATAAGTGCAGATGCTATTGGGTAGCGCATGGCGCGCTTCGCGAGCTATCCGGTCAATTGCGAGTCGAATACCGCTATGAATTTTTGCACGACGTGCTGTGGCATCATAGCCATCAACAGTGTGGTTAAGAATAACTGCAGAAAGACTACCAACAATACCCAAAATGGTAATGGCAATAACCATTTCGACCAGGGTAAAACCTTTTTTAACCGTTATGTGCATAATTTAAAAATTCAGTTTATATGTTGAAAAGGTCATGCTGGAATTGAGAGGATCAGTAATGATTACATCGATACGTTTTGCATCATTACTTGAAACGCTGGTTCCTGTTCCAGGGGCAGCGCTGTTTAATTCACTCCCGGCAAAACTGACACGAATACATACGGTGTAACCACTGTATTCAGTTGATATGTCGGTATTGCTTTCATCAACAAGTGTGGTGCAGCTATTGGTGCAACTTGGATCGCCTGCGATAGTATTAGCTCCACAATATTCAAGGTTATGGTAGTCATCAACATCGTCATATGTACCACGATTCTCGCCAGCATCAGCTTGTAAGCTTGCAGTTGGTGTTACGCCAGAAGAGCAGCGTGTATTACTAGCATATTGAACGCAACCACCATTAACAGGTGAGTTATCGTCATATTTTTTTAACAAAATTTCTTCAAGAAAAGATTGCCCTAATTCAATAGTGCGAATTTTTACAAGTGGGTCGGCGCTGTATTTACCAGTGTTAATAAACACAACCATAATACCGGTAAAGGCAACGGCAATAATCGCAATAAAAATCACCATCTCAATAAGAGTAACACCGGTAACGTATTTAATATTAATAATGCGCATAACCGGTTTCACCTTCGACTGTTATAGTAAAAGCTGTCGGGCTGCCAACAGTAATGTCGGTATTTGTGTTTGGTGTGGGTTGACCTAAACCATTAAAGCTAATGGTCGTTGCGCTTAAGCTGGAGTTATCTGGAATAGTAACGCTATAGTCACCACTTTTATTTGGATTAGGAACTGGCGTTGAGTTGGCACCATCAAACTGATCGACGGTGTAACTGTTGGATGTTGTGATAACTCTAATGGTATTACCAGTGCCACCAACACGAGACATAGCGATATGTTGTGCATAGCGAATGGCTTCAATAAGTTCGTCGGCTACTTTACGATCTGAAAAACTGTTACTGGAATAAAAACGACTACCGACGTTTATTGCGATAATGCCCATGATAAGAATAACGACAACCAGCTCTACTACGGTGAAGCCCTGTTGATTAGAGGTAATGCTATTTTGTTGATAACACTTCATTATATAAGTGTAGAGGTTTTAACTAAAAAGTGAGTACCGTCCCTGGTAGAAATTCATCCTAAAAATCTTAGTTATGGATTGGTGAGTGTAATTGAGCCATTTGAAGAATCGTAATCAATAAACTTGGCGGTGTTCGCAACATAAGTATAGCGACACTGGTTTGCAGCGGGAGTAGATGCAACATAATCTGTCGTTGTACCACTTGTTGCAACGGTCGGTGGGTTTGTCATGACGCCGTTCCATATTGCCTGGCATTGGGTGTCACCTGTGCCACTGTCAGGAATTGTATTTGCATCACCAGCCACGTCTGTTGGCCAGCCCGAGGTGGTGACATCAACTGTTCCATCACCAAATCCAGCCACGTCATCAATATCAGCAGCGGTTGTGCCCGAACCATTAGCAACCCATTGTGCATGAGCCAGGGCAACACCAGCACCAAAACCACCGCTGGCACCCGCAACGGCTGCAGTATGAGCTTCAGCTGAAACATTCATAAAACGAGGTAAAGCAGTTGCAGCCAAAATACCCAGAATAAGGATAACAACAACCAGCTCAACCAGGGTAAAGCCTTGATTTGACTGAATATTTGAGAAATTTTTTGTTTGTAGTGCTTTCATACCAATAGCTCCAGAAATTAGGGGGAACATCAATGATGTTCATGTTCATAGCTATTTATCGGCGACTTTAGACGAATGTTTAGTTTTTTGTTAGTTATTCAAGGTGTTAATTAGTTTTTCTCATTTGAAAGGTTATCCATAAAAGCTTGACCATGAAGGATTATTTGGGATCAACCCATTGATATTCATTCATAGGGTGTAAGTCCAGTCCAGCTATACTGTCTATCCCTGCGTCATAGCGCTTATTGCCATTTTTATCGGAATAAATGAGTTTTACGCGAAAGCGAACCCGCGGCTGTCCCTTTAGTGGTGTTTTAAATCCTTCGCTATAGCGAATCGTATAAACAAGCGCTTTTTGTAATGGATTGAAATACCAAATACCAGGTTGTTGTGTTTTTGCACTGCTATCGACATGTACTCCTATATATTCAGCTGGAGGTTGCGCAAGAAATAAAACAGGGTTGCTGCCGGAAAGTGATGGCAACTGGTGCAGTTTATTTTGCAGTGCCAGGTTAGCAGTTTCAAGACCAAGTGCACTGCGAATGTTTCCAGCAACACTTTTAATCATGGTACGTTCTGCTTCAATTCGCCATGACCACATGCTATTGAGAGCAATAATGCCAAGTATTGAAATTAAAATAATAACAACAACAAATTCAAGCAGTGTAAATCCATTTGGTTGAAAATGGTTTTTAACTGGTTTGATCATTATTTGCTAGTGTCCTTTTGCGGCGCCAATTAAGTCCCACATTGGTAAGAATACACCTAGAGCCAAAACAAGTACCATAATACCAATTGCTATAATTAAAATAGGTTCGATGGCACTGGTAAGATTTTTTAAATCATAATCTACTTCACGATCATAAAAATCGGCAACTTGTTCAAGCATTTCATCAACTGCACCAGTTTCTTCTCCAACAGATAACATCTGAATAATTAAAGGTGTAAACATAGTTGTGCCTTGTGCAGTTCTGGTTAAGGTGTCACCTCGTTCAATGCCATTGCGCATATTGCGAATATGAAATTCAACAAAGTGATTATCAACCGCGCGTGAAACAACAACCAGTCCCTGAATAAGCGGTACACCGGCACGTTGCGTCATTGCAAAGGCGCGCGCAAAGCGTGACAAGGTTGCGCGTAAAATGATGCTGCCCATAATAGGGAATCGGGTTTTTAAATGGTCCCAGTTAAAAGCACCGCTTTCGGTTTTAATGTATTGAAAAAATGCAATGAGTAAAGCAATTGTTAGTCCAAGTAATACCCACCAGTACTCAACACTAAAGTTTGAAATACCTAGTAAAATTTGTGTGGGTAGTGGTAGTTCAGCGTTAAGCCCGGCAAATACTTTTGAAAACGTTGGAATAACAAACATGTTGATGATGACCATTGCGACAAAGATAGCAGTCATAACGAACATGGGATAACGCAGTGCTGATTTAACTTGATCGCGAGTGGTTTTTTCCCTGTCCAGATATTCTGATAGTTGTAAAAAGACTTCATCCAGTCGGCCGGTATTTTCACCTATCTGAACCATGCTAATAACCAGGCTTGAAAAAACATTAGGGTAATGTGCCATTGCTGCAGAGAGTTGTTTACCTTCTTCAAGATCCTGAATGATTTTATACAAAATTTCCTGTAAGTATAAATTACGGGTTGAGTCTGCAAGGCCGGTCATTGCGCGAATGATTGGCACACCCGCACGCATCAGTGTATGCATTTGTCGTGAGAATAAAATCAGTTCATCAAGCGTTGGTTTTTTTGAGTTAAGTTTTGTATTTATTTTTTCAATTAAACCAGGTTGTTGTTCCTGTTTTACAGCAACTTGTATTTTAAGTGGAATAATGCCCTGTGTATTGAGTTGTGCAGCAATAACATCTGCATTGGTGCCACTCATTTCTCCGTTGACAGACTGTCCCTGGGATGTTTTACCAGTGTACTGAAATAATGGCATTAACTAACCTGACCTATATCATCTTGCTCAATTTCTGTTTCAATGTCTTCTTTAAGATCTTCGACAACATTGGAAACACGTAAAACTTCATCGAGTGTGGTAATGCCTTTTAGAGCATACTCGATAGTATGTTGCGCAAAAGGCTTATACATAGGGCTTTTTCTTGCAGCATTATTAAAATCAGCAGTGTTTTCACGACGGAGTGCATCAGTCATTTCATCATCAAGTTCCAGTAGTTCAAATACACCGATACGACCATGGTAACCGGTGTTATTACACTGAGTGCAACCTTGACCTTTTTTAAACGTCGCATATTGAGCATGTGTTCCGATTTGTGTGGTTAGCCAGGAAATTTCATGTGTATCAGGTTCATAATCAGTTGAGCAATGCTGGCATATTTTTCGTACCAGACGTTGTGCAATGATGGCCTGCAATGCAGTAGCAACTAAAAATCCTTCGGCACCCATGTCCAGTAAACGGTTAGCTGTGGATATTGCATCGTTGGTATGCAAAGTAGATAACACCAGGTGACCGGTCATAGCAGCACGTAAACCAATTTCTGCTGTTTCAGAATCACGCATTTCGCCAACCAGTACAATATCTGGATCCTGACGTAAGGCCGTACGTAATACTTTTGCAAATGTTAGTCCTATTTGTGTATTCACCTGAACCTGATTAATACGTTGTAATCGGTATTCAACTGGATCTTCAACAGTAATAATTTTCTTAGCAGGATTATTTAATTCGCTTAATGCAGAATAAAGTGTGGTTGTTTTACCGCTACCGGTTGGGCCTGTGACCAATACCAGACCATGGGGTCGCGAGATATTATGACGAAAACGTTTTAACAGATCATCATTCATGCCCAGTAGATTCAGGTTTAGCATTTCGCTGCTTTGATCAAGTAAACGCATAACAACGGATTCACCATTTTGTATTGGCATGGTAGAAAGTCGAACATCAATACTTTTATTTTTTACCTTAATATTAAAACGTCCATCCTGGGGAACTCGTCTCTCAGAAATGTTTAAGCTGGCCATGAGTTTAAGGCGAGACACTAGTGCGGTGGTAATACGTTTTTCCTTCATTACCTGCTCTTGCAACATGCCGTCAATACGCATGCGAATACGTAGTACAGTTTCATCAGGTTCAATATGAATATCTGATGCGCCAACCTGAATCGCATCTTCAAAAATGGTTTGCAGTAATTTAACGACCGGTGCATTGGTTACATCAACACCTTGATCAAGTTGCTCCAGGTCAAAGTCGCTTTCTGCAAGTTCTTCACCCAGCTCTTCTGCTAAAGAGGATATCGCCTCTGTTTGCCGATATACTGTATCAATAGTATTAAGGATTTCAGATTCTTTTGATACAGCCTGTGTGATAGCCGTTTTTAAGTGTTTAGTGATTTCATCAAAAGCAAAAATATCAGTCGGGTCAGCCATGCTTACCAGATAGGAACCATCAAGTTCTTTTTTGAGGACAATGGCACGATAGCGGCGTGCAAATGTTTCCGGAAGTGCATGAATGGTCTCAGTATCAATTTTGAAACTTTTTAAATTGATATAAGGAATGTTAAGTTGCTTGGATAAAATTTCGAGAATAGTATCTTCAGTAACAAAATTATTCTCAATTAAGGTTTGTCCCAGCTTTCTGCCTGTTGCGCGCTGATCTGCCAAAGCATGCATGAGTTGATCGTTGGTGATAGCACCTTGCTCAACGAGTAAATCGCCTAATCTTATTTTTTTACGCGGCCCCGCCATTAAAATTCATCCCTATATGAGTCCTTATATAAGGTTAGGTAGCGGACAAAATGCCCTTAAGCTTTAGAAATTTAACGAAAAACCAGATTGGCTAAAAAAGAAACGGCAGATTTAAAGATATAGACTAGCTATTTAATGCCAGTGTGCCCACCAGATCAGCGACGCTTTTAAAGTTGTGCTGGTGAAGGTATTTGCTGATACCGGCATTAATTTTCTGGCAAACAAGCGGGTCATAAAACAGTGCAGTTCCAACACCGACGGCACTGGCACCGGCAATGATAAATTCAAGGGCATCTTCAGCAGTTAAAATGCCGCCCTGGCCAATGATTGGGATTTGATGATCTTTACATACCTGATGCACCTGGTGCACTTTAAGCAGGGCAATGGGTTTAATTGCTGGGCCGGACAGGCCACCCTGATTATTACCAATGACAGGTTGACGTTTCTCAATATCCACGGCCATACCCATCAGGGTGTTAATCACGGCAAATGCATCGCTGCCAGCCTCGATACAGCGTCGGGCATTTTCAGCAATATCAGTCTGATTTGGTGACAGTTTTGTAATGATGGGTTTTTTAGTCGCTTTGCGACAGGCTGCCACCACACGAGCAGACATATCTGGATCGTTGCCAAAAGCGACTCCGCCCTCTTTTACATTTGGACATGAAATATTTATTTCCATGGCGTCTATAGGTGAGTCATCGAAAATACGCGCAATCTCAGCATACTCTTCAACCGTATTACCAGATAAATTAGCGATAAAGCGGGTTTCGGTAAAGTCCAGCGCAGGTAATATCTCATTTACCACCTGTTGTGAGCCCGGGTTTTGCAGGCCTATTGCATTTAGCATTCCAGCCGGTGTTTCATACACACGGTGTGGTTTGTTGCCCAGGCGAGGTTCGAGAGTCGTCCCTTTTAGACATACTGCACCGACATCTCTGTTTGAAAACCCTTTAACGCGGGTATATTCCTCGCCAAAACCCACGCAACCGGAAAGCAGTACCAGTGGCGTATTAAAATTTAAGCCGCAGAATTTTGTTTGTAAGTTGGTATTTAATCTATCCAAGTTCTTTTCCTGATTGTGAGATGCAAGCAGCTATTTAGTAAACTGGCGCTGTAAAGTTGGCATTATAAAGGTTATTGTTACGATTGTTTAACCTTAACAGTAAATTATCAGTATGTTCCATATCGTGCTTTTTGAACCGGAAATTCCACCGAATACCGGTAACATTATTCGTTTATGTTCCAATACAGGTAGTCAGCTACACCTGATAGAGCCACTCGGTTTTGAAATGGATGATAAACGTTTGCGACGAGCCGGTCTGGATTACAATGAATTTGCCAATATCAAAACCTACCCATCTTTTAAAGATTACCTGCTACAGGCAAAGCCAGCACGGTTATTTGCATTGTCTACTCATGGAATGAAAAGTGCTTTTGATACGGAATTTAAACCGGGGGATGCTTTTATTTTTGGTCCGGAAACGCGCGGTTTGCCTAAGTCATTGTTATCCGAGCTTGGGGAGGAATTTGTATTAAGAATTCCGATGAAACCAGATAACCGCAGCTTGAACTTATCCAATACAGCAGCAATACTTGTATATGAGGCATGGCGGCAGTGCGGCTTTGTGGGTGGAGGATAGCGATAGCTATCGTTTTTATTAAGCCAGGAATGTTTGTAGCATGAATTTACAACTTAGCCAGAAAAGACCTTTTGCCGGTGAGCGCATCTTCCAGTTTAAAGATAAGAATACGGTTCTGGTTACATTTAAAAATTTAAAACATCGTAAAGAATATTTAATAGATCTTGCTGCACTCAACCCTAAAGATAGCAGTCATTTTGTTTTTGCAAAAAAGCCGCTGGTTGCTTTTATTATCATGCTTAACGTAAGTATGGTTTTATATTTAACCCCGATTATGGATCTGCTAAATTTAATCTATAAAGACTGGATCGTTTCTGGTTCGGTAATTTTAACGCTATTCAGTTTTATATTATTTATAAGTTTTACCAGAGTGGAGCGTGTTTTTAAGTCACGTCATTCTAATGTACCGTTATTACGCTTTTATAACGGCCTACCAAATAAAAAAGAATTTAAAAAATTTATTGAATATATTCAAACTGAAAGCAAAAATAGGTTTGAAAAATTAAATTTAGATTTACAAAAACAACGTGCTGGTGAATTAAAAACGATACGGCGGGTACTTGATGAAGGTGCTTTAACGCAGGCGCAGTATGAAAAAGCCAAGAAGATGTTACTGGCATTATCAGATTAATTTTAGCTAACTATCAATCTCAGATTTAATCGCACGTTCCATTAATGCCTGAGCTGCTGTTTTTGGATCAAGGTTTTCGTATATAACATTATAAACCTGTTCAATAATAGGCATTTCAATATTGCTTTGCTGTGCAAGTTGGTAAACAGCTTTGGCAGTTGATCTTCCTTCAACAACTTGTTGAATCTCATCCAGTGCTTGTTGTTGTGTTTCCCCTTTCCCTAAGGCTAGGCCAAAGCGTCGGTTACGAGACTGGTTATCACTACAGGTTAAAACTAAATCGCCTAAACCGGTTAAACCCATAAATGTATCGTGTTGCGCACCAAGTTTTAAACCCAGTCGCATCATCTCTGTTACACCACGCGCAATTAATGCTGCACGTGTGTTTGAACCAAAACCAAGTCCATCTGCAATACCTGCTGCGATTGCCATAACATTTTTGACTGCGCCACCCAGCTCAACACCAATCATGTCACTGCTGGTATAGGCTCGAAATGTTTTGGAGTGAAAATCATTTGCGAGCTCAAGTGCAAAATCTTTACTGGTTGATGCAACTGTGACGGCACCTGGTAAACCTTTGGCAACTTCTTTTGCAAAGGTAGGGCCTGAAATAACAGCAAGTGGAGTAGATGCTGAAAATTCTTCTTTTGCTATTTGATGTAGTAACTTGCTGCTGCCGGTTTCCAGCCCTTTTGAAGCCCACACAACTTTATGTTGTGGCCCAATTAAAGGTGACAGTGTTTGGCAGAGACTACGAAAACTGTGGCTTGGTACAACAATTAAAATATGAGTGGCATGATTGATAGTTTCCTCAAGATCAGCGCTTATTTTCAGGGAGGCAGGAAACTTTATATTGCCTATGTATTTCAGATTGGCTCGATCTT
>Ga0316207_10002638_pt1 | contig 17982 bp, 15 predicted proteins | sample 6weekpyrite_MG_FD_204943 | JGI IMG/M metagenome (GOLD analysis project Ga0316207, IMG submission 204943) | Microbial mat bacterial communities from mineral coupon in-situ incubated in ocean water Damariscotta River, Maine, United States -... | ecosystem: Environmental > Aquatic > Marine >...
GAAGATGCCCAGTCTTTAATGAACTACATCCAGCATAAACCTCAGGCAAAGATCATTGTAGCCGTTGTCAAGTTTCCTCACATCAGCAATTTTACAGACATTGAACCACTTATCAATGATGATGAAGTCCTGGTCAGTTTTATCGATTCACCTTCTCATCTGCATAACTTTGATCTCATCATATTACCCGGATCAAAACGGACAATTGATGATCTTAGATGGCTAAAAGAGCTAGGATTTGATACAACACTTCAATCCTTCAAGGGAAAAGTCCTAGGTATCTGCGGCGGTTACGAGATGATGTTTACTACCCTTCTTGATGAAGAGGGTATCGAAGAAGAGCCTTTCAGCCAAGAAAAGGGATTGGGCTATTTGAACGAAACACTCTCTTTTCACAAGGAAAAAACCTTGGCCAAGGGTAGCTATGAACAGTTTGATATGCAGCTGCGGGGTTATGAGATCCATCATGGTAAAACTTCTCAGGCTTTCTTTCACAACAAAAATATTTACGGAACTTTTATCCACGGTATTTTCGATAATGACAATTTTCGCCATCTTCTCTTTTCAGATATTTTGTCAACATATAAAGGGTATAATTTCACCCAATTCAAAGAAGAAAAGATCGCTTCATATTGTGCATTTATAAATGACAATCTAGACCTAGAAGCCATCATAGAGGAGCTCAGGTGAAAGCACTGTTCATAGGCGGTATCAAAAGTGGAAAATCACTTCATGCCGAACAGTTTACGCTAAAGCACTCTAAACTTCCTCCTGTCTATCTTGCGACTACAGAGTTTATAGACCAGGAGATGCGTGAGCGTATCGAGCATCATAAACTGCAAAGATCTGAAAACTTCTTGACCCTCGAAGAGCCCATAAACCTGCTTGAGGCTATTCGTCCTGTGAAAACAGTTGTCCTTGTCGAATGCATCTCAATGTGGATCAACAACATGTTGCATCATGGATTTGACTATAACGATATCAAAGCGCATGTCGAAAAAATTTTAGACCTTCCCCATGACATCATCTTTGTGCAAAACGATGTCGGTTCAGGTGTTATTCCCGATAATGCACTGGCTCGTGAATATATCGATATTTCCGGGAAGATATCTCAACGTTTGGGAGAACACTGCGATAAGGTCTTTCATGTCATTGCCGGTATTTCAACACAGATACAAGGAAAGAAGTGATTAAAAGGGTCTCAATGGGATTTTCTCTTGCTGTCTCTATGCTCACAACGCTTCCCTTTTTCAGAGTCCATAACTTTTTCACGGGGATTAATGGCTATGCCGTGATGTTCTATCCCCTTGTCGGTTTTTTGCTGGGGGGTATCTTGTATGCCCTTTCCACCCTTTTAGAACCTTATATCCCCTCTACCCATCTTCACGTTTTACTTTTTGCTTTTTGGGTTATTTTGACCGGGGCTTTGCACTTAGATGGACTCTCTGACGTGATAGATGCCCTTTATGTTCACAAAGACAGAGCGGTAGATGTGATGAAAGACCCCCATGTCGGAGCAATGGGCATGACCTATACCGGAGTCTTTCTCATTGTCAAAGCTTCTGTCCTGATTAGTCTTAATGCCTTATGGGCACTTCCGCTTATCTTGATGTTGGCACGTTTTAATACCGTCTTGGCTATCTATTTCTTACCTTACATCCGAGAAAATGGGATGAGTACCTTAGCCAAGCAAGAATTTACAAAATCCCAACTGCTCTTTTCCAGTCTGATGGTTTTAATACCCTCTTTTATCTTTCCTCAGGGCTTGATTCTCTTGGCTGCATCCCTGATCTCACTCTCCTTTTTCACCTTCTGGTTTACGCGGCGTTTTGGTGGTTTTAGCGGTGATCTCTATGGCTTTATGATCGAAGGAACTGAACTTGTTTTACTTCATACTGTCCTTGTCTGGGGTCTTTTATGATCATTACCCTAGTCAGACATGCCGAGGTTGATGAAGCCTATCACCAATGTTACAACGGACATATCGACATCTCTCTTTCTCAAAAAGGACGAACTGAAGCTCAAGAACTTGCAGATCGCTTTGCCAACAAAGAGTTCAATGCCGTTTTCTGTTCTGATTTAAAACGTTGTAAAGAGACACTTGAACCGTTTACTCTGGAGTGTAAACCCGTTTACACCTCAATGCTCAGAGAGAAGTCATGGGGACGGCACGAGGGGAAGAACTTTGATGAGATCATTGCGAGTGAAGCCTTTGAATATGAAAACTTTGAACAGTGGATCAATGCCCTTGATGGAGAGCTATACTCTGCCTATGTTAAACGTATCGAAGGGTTTTTTACAGGGTTCTTACCCGCCAATCCTTATGAGAATGTCTTAGTCATGACCCATGCCGGTGTCATCCGTGTTTTAATGCACATTCTTGAAAAGATCTCCTTGGAAGAGGCTTTTTCTAAGCCCTTTGCTTACGCCGACTCGATTACTCTCGATACCGAAACCTGGCAGTTTACTAAAGCACCTGAAAACTTTAAGGGGACACGGTGCGTTTAGTCCTCATACTCTTCATCTACAGTTCTCTTTTCTCAGCAGAACGCATAATCGCCCTTGCCCCTTCCATAAGCGAAATAGTCTTTGCTCTTGAAAAAGGAGATGAACTTGTCGGTGTGAGTGAGTATGCATCCTATCCTGAGGCTGTAAAAAAGATCACCAAGGTAGGGGGTTATTCTAATCCTTCCTTGGAGAGAATATTTTCGCTGAACCCGACGCTTGTCATCGGACAGGCACATTATGAGAAGACGCTGAGACAACTTTCTCAGCTCGGGGTAAAAACACTTACACTGGAACTTAGCACCCTTAAAAATATCAAAGCTTCCATCATAAAAATCGCCCAGGCCCTAAAGACCGATTCTTCGCCCCTTCTAAGACCCATAGACGAAGCCATGCAAAAGGCAAAAGCACGCAAAAGAAAACAAGAGAGAGTCCTTATTGTCTACGGTCTCTCTTTGGATATCAACAGAGGACTGTATATCGCCGGTCATGATATCTTTTATGAGGATATTATCCAGCTCTGCGGAGCACAAAATGCCTATGACAAAGAACAGCTCAGCCAACCCGTCTTACATTATGAAGACCTGATCGAAATGAATCCCGACAAGGTTATTCTTCTGCATCACACTTCAACGGATGGAGATGTTAGTTATGACAAAGCCAAAGAGCTTTGGTACAATATCCCTATAAATGCGGCAAAGCACAAGAAGGTCATCATCATGAATGCACATCACCTCTCCATACCTTCTCACCGCGTGGCTCAGAGTATCACTGATATCTGTGAGGTCATCTCACAATGAAGGTTTCAGCCCTCAGTGTCTCTTACACAGATATCCCCATCTTAAAACAAGTTGATTTCACAATAGAAGAGGATATGCACCTCACTGTCTTAGGCGCAAACGGAAGCGGAAAAAGTACTCTGGCAAAAGCCCTCTGCGGTCTGCTTCCTTATCACGGGTCTATCACTATTCAAGATAGTGAACTCTGTGATATCCCGGCAAAAGAACGTGCAAAACGTATAGCCTACATTCCTTCTAAAATGGAAAGTTTTGAGCAGTTTACTACTGTAGAAGACTTTGTTCTCTTGGGTCGATATCCTTACAAGACCTCTTTCAAAGACTACTCGGATGAGGACAGAAAAATCGTACAAGAGGTCTTAGATGAATTAAGTCTTCACGAGCTCAGCCAAAACAGACTGCACGAACTCAGCTCAGGTCAGCAGCAGTTAGTGTTGATCGCCCAAGCCCTTGCTCAAAAGAGCAGACTACTGATCTTTGACGAACCGACATCTAATCTCGATCCAAAAAACACGGCTCTCTTTGTCAAAGAGCTTCAGAAACTGCGTAAAAAACATATAACGGTCTTGATCACACACGATATACAGCTGGCTGCTTATCTTGATGACCCTGTTTTATTTATTCATGAAAGCAAGGCAAAGTTTCATCCAACAGGTTTTTTTGAGACAGACTGCCTGAGTCGTGCCTATGGCGTGCAATTCAGAAAAGAAAATGGTATGCTCGGACTTGCCTATGCATAAGCTGGTCTGGTCTGTCTTAATCCTCTTTGCTATTCTGTCTCCCTTTATAGGAACGGCCAGTCTTGATCTTGATGCCTTGTTTAAAGCAGGTTCACTCTCACAGCGCATCTTTTTAGAACTTCGTCTTCCCCGAATACTCCTTGCCTTTGTTACGGGCGGAACCTTGGCTTTGGCCGGTCTTCTCTTTCAGACCCTCTTTAGAAATGCCTTGATGACCCCTTTTACTCTTGGTGTCTCAGGCGGTGCCGTGCTGGGTGCAGGTATTGCCATTAAGCTTGGTCTGAGTGTCACCCTTGGAATCTCCGCCGTCTCTCTTTTTGGTTTCACCGGGGCCTTTTCTACAGTGATACTACTCATCGTTCTCTCTAAGTACCTTAAAAAAGCCGAACAGGAGTCTCTTCTGCTCTTGGGAATAGCCCTCTCCTTCTTCTATACCTCCGCGCTCATGGTCATCTTCTATCTGAGTTCGTTCACTGAGACGGCTACTATTATGCGCTTTACCATGGGGAGTCTCTCTATCGTCGGATATGATAATGTCATCTTTATTGCTGTATTTGCAGGGCTCTTGCTTGTGAGCTTGTGGCTGAAACGTTTTGAGCTTCAGCTTCTTTCCATCAGTGATGAACAGGCCTCTTTAAAAGGTGTCAATACAAAACAACTGACCTACTTCTTTCTTATTATCACCTCTTTAGCTATCGGTGTCTTGGTAAGTCTTACAGGCCCTATCGGTTTTATCGGTCTTATTATCCCGCATATGCTAAGAAAACTTTACCAAAGACCTGTTTCAGACCTCATTGTACCTGTCTTTATCTTAGGCGGCCTCTTTTTACTGGCCTGCGATACCATTACGAGATATTTATCAACCGGAAGCGAGATCCCTATCGGTGTAGTAACAGCCCTCATCGGGGGACCGTTTTTTATCTATCTTATCATCTCCAAACAGCGTTAACTTCTTTTTCAAAATTAATTACTTAACACAAGTTTTCTTCCAGACTATAAATTTATTAGCTATACTATGTCAAATATTTATCTCAAAAAAATGATTTTTACAGTCTAACCTTAAAGGTTTGATCAAAATTCAATGTAACTAGATACAGTAACTTCACTCAATACAATAAAATTAACAAAGGTGAATCGCAGTATGCACGCTGAAAAAAAACAAGAGAGTACTAGCCAATCTCTTTCTACTGCTGTGACTCAAAAGAAGAGCAGTGCAGATTCTACTTTTCAGTTTATAGACAATCGGCCTGAAGCTACAGCCCAAAGAGAGCTTCAAGATATGGCAGATACTAGTCTTCAGGCCTCACAGCTGAAATCGATTCAAGAGATGGCTGACAATAGCCCACGGACAAAGCCAACAGCTCAATTACGCGCAATGGCAAACAACTCTTCTTCTCAGGAACAACCTATCCAAAAGCAAGAAAACAATACAGGTTTACCAGATAATCTCAAAATGGGAATGGAAAATCTATCTGGTGTGTCATTAGACGATGTGAAGGTACATCGTAATTCAGACAAGCCTGCCAAATTACAAGCCCATGCCTATGCCCAAGGTAATGAGATACATTTAGGATTTGGACAAGAAAAGCACCTGCCGCATGAGGCCTGGCACGTGGTACAGCAAAAGCAAGGAAGAGTAAAACCTACAATACAGATGAGGGGCGATGTGAATGTGAATGATGATTCTGGCTTAGAGAGAGAAGCAGATGTTATGGGGGAAAAAGCCTCTACTTTTCAAAATTCTAATCAAATATTTAATATTCAACCTGTGTCAAATTCTTCTATTAATACTCAGTTGAAATCTGCGCCAATTCAAATGATGTCTCAAGAAGATCGGGACAGATTTTATGAATTAAAAAGAATATATTCTGAAAAATTAAAGCCTCTTATTCATTCAAATGATGCTGTAGGGAAAGATAAATCTAAAAAATTTTTAGATGACATTATCAAACAGTATTATTCAAATGACTTTCCTGAAGATATTTACAAAGGTTTTATCGAACAAGCCAACCGTCTTGAAACTGAAATTTTAGACTCTTCTTCTACTGAAAATAAAAATGATATAGATGCACATGAACCAGATCAAAGTAATGAAGAAGAGACTTCCGCTTTTACAATTGTAAAAGCAAAACTCGACAAGCTTGATGAGACAATTGACAATGCATTTCCCGGATCTAAAGTAGAAAATGATTATTATATTTTTCTTAGTCAATTTCATACAGATATAACAAATGAAGAGGTAGTTAAAAACAAAGAGGCTAGGCTTGAGAAACTAGAATGGTTAATTATACACACAGTCGAAAGAAGTACTGCAATTAATGGGATAGAAATTGAGAGAAAAGATATCGATTCTCGTCAGTGGGAACAATACCAGATTGATGTTAAAAATGCAGTAGCTACCAATGCTTATGCTACTACTATCTTTACCTATTTTGAAGCACAAGATCCAGGATGGTTAGGAGGGCAACCTGTTGAACGACTACAAGAAGTACTAGAAAGAGCCATGGAAAGCATGCAACTTACTAATGGTTGGACTAATGAACTTGAGGCTGCAGTCAATGTTGTAATCACAGCCTTTGTCCAGCAGTCTTCTGATGAAAATCAGGCTGAAAGAAATCGTAAGCTTGATGATGAAGAAAAAGCCGATAGACTAGCTGAAGAACAAGCTGAAGAAGCGGCCAAAAACCAAGCAATTAAAGATGCCAGACCAAACCTACCAGCTGATTTCAGCTCTATTTCATGGTCTCAGTGGGGTGGTCAAACAGGATTTCAAATACCAAAATCATTTATTCTACATAGTACAGAAATTCAAAAAATTACAGTTTTTTTTCAACCTAATAAAGATGTAACAGCGAAACATTTACGAGAGTACTTAGACGATCAAAAAAATAAAAACAATACTGTAGATGGTACTTCCGCTCGTGCCTATCTAGTCGATATGCTAGGGGATTTTAGAATGCTTACAAATACACAGATCAATAAACACGATAAAGTACGCCCTACAAACTGGGAGTTCTTATTTAAGGCAGAGGGAAATACCAATAGAGCCTGCTATCATACTCTTCCCAAATCTGGAAAATTCCATACGTAAAATTTGGATTAAATAATAATGGCCACTTTTTGATATTTTTAATCTTTAAACATAATAATATACCTTAAGTTAATGAGTTAGAATCAATAATATAAAACTTAAAAATGAAGGGTATAAGTATTCACACTAAAAAAAGAGTAAGACGAAGTATTCTATTCAGTTTGAAGATCAACGATATAAACCACAGAGTAAAGACAACTGAAAGATATTACTGATTGCTATAAGACTATTAGTAATGGCTCATTATTACCGTTATTTGGTATAGTCTAGTCTTTACTCTTATCATAAAAATAGTTCGTAGCCTGAACAAACCCGTCTACACTTCCGCAGTCGAAACGTTTACCTTTAAACTTATAGGCGATGACCATACCTTTTTTAGCCTGTGTCAAAAGAGCATCGGTGATCTGAATTTCTCCACCTTTACCCGGTTTAGTGTCACGGATAATATCAAAGATATCAGGTGTCAAGATGTAGCGGCCGATGATAGCAAGGTTTGACGGAGCATCTTTTGGATCAGGTTTTTCTACCATGTCAGAGACCATGTACACACCATCTTCCATCTCTTTTCCTGCAATAACACCATACTTATTTGTCTCTTCTTGGGGGACTTCTTCAATCGCTACAATACAGCACTGGTACTTTTCATACAGTTTTACCATCTGAGAAAGAACACCTCCCTCCTCGCTTCCGTCGCACAGATCATCAGCAAGAACAACGGCAAAAGGCTCATTTCCGATCAAAGTCTCGCCTGTTAAGATAGCATGACCCAGACCCTTCATCTCTATTTGACGGGTATACGAGAAGGTACATTTGTTAATGAGCTCGCGGATGCTGTCCAAAAGAGGTTCTTTAGACGTACCCTTGATTTGATTTTCAAGTTCATACGAGATATCAAAATGATCTTCAATAGCACGTTTACCCCGTCCTGTGACAATTGCCATTGTACTCATACCCGCATTGACTGCTTCTTCTACCCCATATTCAATGAGAGGACGCGTTAAAACAGGTAGCATCTCTTTTGGCATTGCTTTAGTCGCAGGGAGGAATCGTGTCCCGTATCCTGCTGCTGGAAATAAACATTTTTTGATCATTGATAAAAACCCTGTGCATTAAATTATACGCATTATACTATAACTTCACCGAAGCATTCATCCTGAGTTTCAGTGCTATTCGGTCTTCGATACTGCTCTTATTTCGCTATGCTGTTTGCAAATTTTCCCGCATCATTGACATAATCCATAAAGCCTTTTTTATAAACGACCTTTGCCTCATCTCCCAAACGAATTCGCTCACCCGAAACCTCAGAGTCTAAATGTGCCCATGCTGTCTTTTTTTGTATCTTATCCGACACCGTTGCTTCAGCCACTTTATACGACTCTATACTTGTCTCTTCAGTCAGCTGATTGACAACAGCCTTTTGCGTTGTGATCTCAACTTTATCTCCCTCTTTGATACCGTTATCACTTCCTAAAGAGATTTTTATGATTCTATCTCCACCTGATGAACGGCTGTCTATTAAATACCCTTTGGGAGCAAGAAAGTTTTTTAGTTCAATTCGCGCTGTGTGTATCGCATCTTCACCTGCTTTGATAATCAAACCATTATCCACATAAACGCGTGTACCTAAAAATCTTGAGTCTTCATTTCTACTTTTATTGTCACTGAAGGCTATAATTTTCTTGATCTTCATTGACGGTAGTTCATAGATCTTGATCTGTCCATCTACTTCTGCCGTATAGACATAATGCGAGGGTATGATCAACACTCTACCTTTACTATCTACCCATTTGCTTCTTTGAACAAAACGGGACGTAAAACTTGCATTTTTAAGTTCACCCACAACGGCATAATTTGCTGAGTCAAGTAAAATATTTTCCCCGACAGCCACACCATTCATCTCGTCCAGTTTAATCTCTTCTTCAAACTTCTTTGTTGCTGATCTGTCTAAGATCTCGATTGCTTGGTCCCGTCCTATCTCATTTTCCAACATTCGAGTCAGAGCCTGACCCAAGTTGGCATTTTTAGCTACATGAAAAGCACCATCATCAACACTCATAATGACAACTTTAAACTTTTCACCGGAGAGTGCCTTTTGAGAAGGCATCAGCTCTGCCCGTTCAATCTGATCAGGCTTATACACACTAAGATTATCGATCGCAGTACCACAACCCGAAAACAAGATCACTAAGGTTGTCGCAAATAATATATATAGCCTCTGTGCGTTAAACATCTTATCCCTTTGAATTTATTTTATACGAACTTCTAGCGTATTCCCAATACAGAAAATACACCCTCTTCTTTAATCTTTTTTCTCAAAACGTGACTCGCGTTTGTTTTTGCTTTTTCATAATCATATCTAGACTTTCCGCTTAAGATCAGTGTATTTGATGCAATGGTTTTATTCTTTTCCTTGGAAGAGATAGCTAGGGCTGATTTGGCAATTTTAAAGCCATAGATCTCATCGAGCTGAAATGAACTTTTTAAAAAGAGATGGGTATTTGCATTGTTTGAACTTGTCTTTATTCCCGCACTGTTTAACCCTTCTTTAATAGCATCTACAAAGACCTTTGCTTCCAAAGAAGCATCAATAGAGACTTTAACTCGATTTAAAGCGTCTTGCCCTGCATCACCCACTTGTGTAGCCTGTCTAATATAAGGACTTGTGTCAAAACCTGAATTAATCGTTTTTGCCAAAAGTGCCAATGATTTTAATTTATATCTTTTAACAGACCTTTTTTTGTACAAGAGTGCTTGCGTTAAAACAGGGTGTTTTGAGATACTCTTTTCTTCCATTTTCAGCGCTTTTGAAAACAGCTCCAGTTTGGCTTTTTGGTCATTAAAAAGCTTCTGTCTAGAAACCTCTACGAGTAAAACTATCTTAGAACCTATCTGCTGGTTTCTGATAATTTTATACTCACTAAACTCCATCTCCTTCGCCTGCGTTTTCAGATTACTGACAACAGACCTATAGGTGTTTTCATTCCCGTTATAGCTTTGGCTGGACTCACTTTTCTTAAGCTCAGAACTCACCGTCAACGAAAGTGACTCCGAGACAAAGCCAAGCGCAGATGCCTTAGCACTATTGATGCTATTTCCCTCTCCAACACCATATAAAGAGTGCTGAGTGTTTTGGGGCGGGTTTAAGTACCATGACGGGTATGTTGTCACTTGAGGCTGGACAGGACCTTTGCCACATCCTAAAAGAAAAAGTGATACGACTACCATAAAAAAATATTTCAAGTTAAACTTCCTTTTTTTACATTCACAATAAACTTCTGATTTGCATAAAGTTTAAACTTTATTCTTTTTATTATACTCAAATATTCTTACTCGCTTATCGCAGATATCATCTATTTTATTTGAGCACTGACTGATTCTTGCACAGGGCCTAAAGCAACTGTTCAAATCTTCCATCCAAAATAGACAATAGCAAAACCGATTGTATCGACTCTTTTATAAGAGAGCGTCGGGACGTAGGCAAAATTAACAGACAGGTCTTTATAGTAGAGTGAACTCAAAGGGGCAACACCAAGAAGTAGATCATATTTTGCCTTCTGCACCGAGACCCCTTTTTTAAATGTATCTTTTTTCCACATGACAAAGGCTGCCGCTCCAAAAGAGAGGTCAAAATCTTTTGCCAGATTAAAACGAATATTTGGTGAGACTGAGATCGTGTACTGGGCTTCATCAAAAGAGTCTTTTAAAATAGTAAAGTTTGTTGCCAAATAGAACTCATCATAGGTGTTAAACGTCGTATACTCATATCCCGCACCGTAATTAAAATCATTATACCTCTCGCCATTATCTTTTGTTGAGAGTTCATGTTTGGTAAAACCGGTGATTAAAATTCGGTTCTCATCTGCAAAAGCAGGTAAACAGACTAAGATAAATATCATGATATGCTTCATAGTTGTTTCTTATTGTTTTTAATTATATTAACGAGAAAAAGGGCTAAAAAAACAGTGATAAGACAACTACCTTGATTAATAAAGAGAAGATTAAGAGCAGCCAAAAGACAGTCGACTATTCTTTATTGCACTACTTTGCGACAGCCTATTCTCTTGGATATTCGGTGAGTGATTTATATCTTTGGGTTTATTGTGGTAAAGTTTTCATACCTGTTCCACTTACTTTATCTAACTCTTGTTCCAACAGCAGATAATCTAGCGTATATTGTAAAAGCTTTTTTTTAATTTGCAAGGTATATATTTCTCGTTGATTGACCATAAACAGATTACTCAAACCAACCTTATATTTTTTAACCTCAGCTTGCTCAAGTCTTTCTACCAGACTGACTTCACGTGTCGAGTTGTCAATGTTTTTAACAAGCGTGTTTATAGAGTTGTGCAGTACCTTCAAGTCTGTCTTTATCTTGAGTGTTTTTTGTTCTCGCTTTTTTTGAATGTTTTGTATACTTTTTTTAATCTCTAAACTTTTACTCGTGTATTTTCGTCTTTCTAAAGGAAAGTTCATTCCCAGTGTTATTTTAAAGCCATTTTCATATTCAAAATCGTGTACCCCATACACACCTACATCCACGTCTGGATACTGTGAAATAGAGGTAAACTTATTTTCTAGATCAAGCTTTTTAATCTCCGTAGAAAAAGCTTTTATATCCGGCCTATTTTCTAGTGCCTTATCTATAGACACCTCTTTCTCTTTATAATGACTTTGTACCTGTGACAAAGAAGGCAGGCTATATTTTTCATCAAACACCTCAGGACTTATGTTTAAGTATTGAAGGAATGTTTCTAAAGCATTTTTGTACCTGTTTTGAGTATTTAAGAGTCTTTGTTGTCTGTTGATGATCTGTTGTTGTGCTTCTAAAAAAGAGAGTTCGGGCAAAGAACCTGCATCTACTCTTTTTTTGATTATTGACACTCTTTTTTTTGCATTATTAAGCAGTTCCAGGACTAAGGTATTACTCTGTTTATGATGTAACAGTTTATAGTAGCTTGAGACTATTGTAAAATATAAAAGGCGTAAATTATCTTCTGTTATAAACTCTACTCTACGTGTATCTAATCGCGCAGAATCAAGATCTAGTTTACGTTTATTGATATTATTCATTACAGAAAGAACAGGAATTTTAACCCCTAAAAGCAGTTCTCCATCATCCCCCGTTTTTATGTTGCTGTATTCTTGTGTTCCCTCAGAACGACGATAGTCTAAACTAAACTCCATACCATTTTCTATAGGCTTACTGACCCCTACACTTATATATTCCGCGTCACTGAGAGGATAATCTTTTTTATCATACTTAGCCGAAAGCTTCGTATCAAAATTACCATGCTGATAGTTTTCTCTCTCCTTATAAATATATTTATCTCCTACAGCACTGTAAATAAATGGATTATTAAGGTTTAAATACATCATAATATTCTCTTCGGTAAACACTTCTTTTGCATGTAATGTATTAAACAATATTGCAATGACTATCAGGTTTCTTACCAATATCATTCTTGAACTTTCTCAACAGTTATCATGCTTGGCGGTAAGGCATTCATCGTTCTCCAAAGTTGATACCAGATAGGGACAGTTTCAAGACGAATCCATACTGTCGCTTGTGTTCCAACTTTTAACTTATTTCCCTTTGGCCAAGGCTCATTAGAGTCTTCAACCACATAGGCATAATACACCCCTTTTTCATACGAAATGGAGTCTGTTTCTTTAACAATGCCTCCAAAGGTTCCTCGTTTAATCTTGGGCCACCCCGAGATTTGCATAGCAGGCCACCCATAAAATGCAATCCGTGCAGGAAGCCCTTTTTTTACAAGGGGCATGTGAAAATCAGAAAACTTGATCAAGATAGACTTCTCTTTTACAAGAGGTGCAAAATAAATGACTTTTTCACCTTTTTTAATGAGTTTGTTTTTGTCATTTTGAAAAAGACGAACAACATACCCGTCTTTTTGAGCAAAGACCTCAGACCTGGCATATCTTGAAATCAGCATAGACTGTTTATGTTCCTCTTGATTGAGTTGAATCATCTTATGTTGGGAGGATAGAATCGCTTTTTCCAGAGAGTTGATTTTATTTTGACTCTCATTGATAAACTTCTTTTTCTCTTTGTTTAATATCGTAAGGTTGTTTTTTTCAATTTTAATTTCAATGGCAACTTTGTCTAACTCGGCCTTTGCCTTAATATAGATATTTTCCAATCTGTCATAATGTCGTTTTGACTCTATCCCGTCTTTATACAGAAGCTCTATTCTCTTAAAATGGGACTTTTCTATCTCATAATTTTTTTCTAAAGAAATCCGTTTTATTTTTAAACTTTTTGTTTTGTTTTGAATTTTATCAAACTTCTCTGCATAGATATGGAGTCCATTAAGAAGATACTCTTTAGCGTTATCTCTTTTTGTTTTAGATATAGAGATCTGCTGTTCAACATTAAGTTTTTGATGTTGTATATTTTCTTGTATCTTGTTGAGCTTCAGTGCATATTCTCTATCTAGATCTATCATTGTAAAAAGAAGATCACCTTTTTTGACAAACTGATTTTCTTTAACATTAAAGCCATCAATAAACCCATCGATCGTAGCGGCTATAGCATACGGCCTTTGCGTTGGCTCAAAGGCAATAACCGAACCCATCCCTTTAACTGTTTGCTGCCAAGGTAAAAATAGAAAACAGACCACAATAACAATAACACCCAAACTAATTCTCTTAAACCGTTTAATAAAAGGATGCAAGGTCACTTTTTCTAAAGCTGAAAATTCATAATTACTCATAATTTTTCTCACTTAAAGAGCTAGAAAGCTTATCAAGTTTGTAAAAGCCTTCTATCATGTCATAGATATAATCAATCTGTTTCACAAATACTTTTAATGAATAGATAATAGAGACAATAATGATTTCTGCCGCTACAAACTCACCCACGGGCAGGGTTCCGTTAATAACTAAATGGCCCCCTAAAATCAAAAAACCACTTAAGATAAAGCCTTCCATAAAAAAGGTCAAGCCCAACTGTCGAATGATAACTCTAAAGCTTTTGTCCCGTGTCTCCACATAGTTATTCAAATGGGCATCATATTCTTCTAAAATCTTTTCTTTTGGCTCTTTTAATTCAGGTATGTGTTGCAAAAAATAAATACTCTTATGTTTGGCATCTGATCGTTCAATAGCATACTTAATGCCATTATGCCCCAGTAAAATGAGAAGCATGATGTACACTATAAACAGGACTATTGCAAAACTAAAAAGAAGGGGATCAAAAGCGAGTAATAACAATAAACTAACTGCTATCTGCATAATCAGTCCAGTCCCATCAAGTAAAACGATTGGGAATAGCTTTTTAATAGAAGAGACATCAAAAAAATAGTTCATATATCTATCAATTTGATCTTTATTCTCATCATTTTCCAAGTCCACTGCTAATCGGGAGATTTTAATACTGGTCTGAATAAAGATCTTTTGCTGAAACTTTTCAACAATATACTCTTGAATAATCTTTAAAAAGGTAATAAAAACAAAGGCCGTGATCACAAGAAGTCCTAAAATTAGCACAGAAATCGAAGCATGAGAAAGTACACTGTTGATAATAAAAGAAGATGCCAAAGGAATAGATAAAACCAAAACTGATTTTATTGCCGAATAATAGATAAGGTAAAAAACATTTTTTTTATCGTCTTTTATAATGCTCATGGCATTGTAAAGAATTTGCATTTTGATTGACATAAGATTCCACCGCTTTTTTTATATTGCATTGATATGCTGTAGATTTAAAAAAAATCCACCACCACGCTACTGTTCAGTCTAAATAATTTGATTTTACTATTATTGTCGAACATCTATATTGTATTTTTTAATCGTTTCAATTAGCTCTGCTAGATTCTTAACCTTCTCTTCTTGAAGTCTTAAATCATTTTCAACTTCTAGATTAAAGTCTGATAGTTTTTTCTCCAAATAGCCCGTATTAAAATTTCCATCTTTGAATTCTTGATCCTTAACAATTTGTTTGTGTAAAGTCACATTAGTAGGAACACCTTCAATAACATACTCTTTTAAAGCCCGTTGAGCCTTCTTCACAACACCGCCCCATGTCATTGAGTAAACAATAAGTTTTCCTATCATTGAATCATAATAAGTGGGAATAGTATACCCTTTATAGGCAATAGTATCTAAACGCACTCCAAATCCACCGGGAGAAAGATACTCAGTGATTGTTCCTGGATGTGGAGCAAAGTCACGCTTAGCGTCTTCTGCATTGATTCTAAACTCAATCGCATAACCGCGAAAACCAATCTCTTCTTGTTGATAAAGAAGTTTGTCCCCATCAGCAATTTCCATCATTCTTTGAATCAGATCTATTCCTGTAATCATCTCAGTAACAGGATGTTCCACCTGTATTCTTGTGTTCATCTCCATAAAATAAAATTCATCTTGATCATTAACAAGAAACTCAATCGTTCCTACACTTTGATAACCCAGTTCTTTCATAGCGCTAACGGATACCTCATATAACTTTTTACGGGTATCTTCATTTAAATGCGGAGCAGGTGCGATCTCAACAATTTTTTGATGACGTCTTTGAATAGAACAGTCTCTATCGCCTAAGTGCACTACATTTCCAAAAGAATCTGCAATAACTTGAACTTCAATATGTCTGTGATTTTCAAGGTACCTTTCTATAAACACCTCATCTCGTCCAAAAAAGCGCCGTGATTCGCTCTGCGCCTCATCAAAACACTTCGAAAACTCTTCAGCCTTGCGCACAATCCTCATGCCTCGTCCACCACCACCGAAAGCAGCTTTTATGATGACGGGAAAACCTATAGTATTAGCAAATTCTTCACCATCATAAGCGCTAGAAAGCGGTTCTTCTGTACCCGGGACAACGGAAACTCCAACTTTTTTCATAGCGTCTTTTGAAGCGATCTTATCACCAAAAAGAGCAATATGTTCTGGACTTGGTCCAATAAAAATTAGCCCTTCATCTTGACATTTTTTTGCAAAGTCTGCACTTTCAGATAAAAACCCATATCCGGGATGAATGGCATCACACTCGGCTTTTAAAGCCAAAGAGACCACCCTCTCATAATCCAGATAAGCATTAATAGGATCACCCATAATAGGATAAGCCTCATCTGCTTTTTTGACCCATACACCGTCAATATCCACTTCAGAAAATAGACAGACACTGATAACACCAAGTTCATCACAAGCACGAATAATACGTAGAGCAATTTCACCACGGTTGGCAATCAGTACTTTTTTAATATTTTTCATACTTAGTCCTTTTTTAATCTATTGTTAGAGGTTTTATTTCTAGTATCAAATATAAAAACACCACATTAATATAAATATTATGCCTATCTTTTTTAAATAATACACCCTTAACTTCAATCAATTACTATAAGTAAGCAGAAGTTTTTTAAACGGAGAATTAATGTTTCTAATTGTAACTATTAACACTTCTGAACTTTATAATCATAAAATAATAAATAATTTTAAAGGCATTTTTGTTACTAAAAGTATCATTTTATTAAATTAAGTAAAATCATGTAACCTAATGTTACGTGATTAAAAATTAGAAGGAGGAAAGACAGTACCTCATAACTTGGTACTGAATGAAAAAAAATTTTAAATGCATTTTACAGGTGAAGTTTCACCTTGGCTTCATCAGGTTGATTATGGGTTGATTACAACTCTAAATCCCATATGGTCATCAGCGCTGGTAGGAGCATCAGATGCACGAGAAGCAATGAGAATAGTATGTTGGTCCGTAGTAGCGCTGGTATCATCTACCCAGTTGCCCCCACGATTTACTCTACTGGTACCTGAACTTGGTCCTGTCGGATCCGTTAAGGAAGCAGAAGTATAATCTGAAAAATAATCATATACCCATTCCGAAGCATTTCCGGCCATATCCATAACACCGAATTCCGAGGCACCTTCTGGGTAGTTTCCAACAGGAGATGTCCCTCCGTAACCATCATCTATCGCAGTATTTGGCTTGCCCTGTGATGAACCGGCGTAATCAATCGAAAACTGTAAATCTGCCAAGTTCGCCTTTTTCCCATCCGGTTCTGAGTCTCCCCAAGGAAATTTCTTTTGAGTCGTACCTTTTGCTGCCAACTCCCACTGAGCCTCCGTCGCAATAGCCACGTTTAATGAAAGTTTCGTTGACAGCCATTTAGCATAGGCAACAGCATCGTTGTAACTAATGCATACTACAGGATGATTTAACAATGAACTAGTATTTGAGAATGCATTGGCATAATATCTTCCAGGTTTTGCAAGAAATCCCAATTCCGCTTTATCATATACAAAGCACCCTTCAGAAGAGTCTTTTTGTAAATCGGAAACATAGTTTGTCTCTTTTACAAATGTATTAAACTGTTCATTTGTGATAAGGTTTTTAGATATCCAGTACTCTTTTGAGATACTTACTTGATGTTCGGGTGCAGCATATAATACTCCATATCTTGAATCACCCATGGTAAATGTGGTCGCAGGAATAGATACAAATGTATGCGAAGTATCAAAAGTAGCTTCGTTACGTCCCTTTGTATTCACAGTTATGCTTGTGGCTTTTGATTCAACCGTTGCCGGAGAAGAGTTAACTGAAACCGTTTTACTACTAAGTTTAACATTTAATACTCTTGGACCATCACTGGTTTTTTGAACAACTGTAGGATACAATGAGCCTAAGCTATCAGACGATATCATTAATGAAAAACTAGAAGTGTCCGTTGGCATCTTAAGAAGTGTAACCAAGTCACTTGCCCATAACAGTGTGACCTTATTTGCTTCAAAAATATACTCTTTTTTGTACTCAGTACCTGTTGCATCAGGGTATGTACCAAGTGTGGCTGTTATATTGCTATTAGATTTGTTAAGGACT
>Ga0316207_10002639_pt1 | contig 17981 bp, 19 predicted proteins | sample 6weekpyrite_MG_FD_204943 | JGI IMG/M metagenome (GOLD analysis project Ga0316207, IMG submission 204943) | Microbial mat bacterial communities from mineral coupon in-situ incubated in ocean water Damariscotta River, Maine, United States -... | ecosystem: Environmental > Aquatic > Marine >...
TTTTACGGCGTGTCTTATACAGGTGTTCCCAATTCATGTCTCGATCAAAGTGAAATAATCTTTAAACTCGCTACAGTGTGGTTTAAGTATAAACTCGTTTCTTTTAACGGGACAGCAGTGAAATGAATAGATAACATTACATATTTCTAAACCTGAGTCATCACCACAAAATACACTGAAAAATCAGTTAAGATAAAAGAAAACACGAATAACGCGAAAATACGCGAATGCACGCAAAATATTATTGACTCATTTACCTTCTCTGTAGCATTTTTCTAACCTTTGCCAATTGGTAGATACAATGTACGGGCTATTTTAATGATATTCTTATAACAATAGCTTTTGTAGTGATCGCGGCTATTTGCGTTTTTCGCGTTTTCTTTTGACCTTATTAGTATCCAGACACTTAACTACGCTAAACCCTTCAAAGCTGAGTAGAATAACGGCTTTCTAATTTTTAACTAAGGGCTTACCTCCCCTTCATCACAAGCCACCAAAAACATCTCAATCGCATCCGGATGGACCCGATAAACCCCTTTACGAATTCGAAACAGAAACCTTGTATAGGTAACACTACACCGTCCAGACTCAATCGTTGCCGCAGGTAAAAATGAATTTATATAATCGGTTTTAATATCAGAAAAAAACAACTTGAACTCCTGCAAGGTAAACACAATCCCTTCATTATCAACATGCCCCAGTTCACCGGATATAATCGCATTAAAAAAACGCTGCCTTAAAGTCATCTCCAATCCCTTCTTAAATTTTGTTTTGTTTAAACTCATCAGTTAAATCATAAAGCCCCTTAATTAACTCACCCACCACCTGTAAATAATGATCAATCACCTCATGTTGAACATGCGGTTCAGTAATACCTTGATCACTAGCCTTAAACGCAGGATTCTCTAGCAGGCGCCTTAAATGCGCCGTATAATGTAATAAGCAAATGGTATAGGACGCATCAGAAAAAAAAGGTTTCTCCAGTGAACAACTTAAAGGCTTAACTCCATTAACCACAGCCACCAACTCCGTCTCCTTAACAATCTTTGCAAGCAAAGTCTCCGATAAAACAACATCGTCATTAATAAATGAATCACACATACACACCTCCAATCAAAATTAGAAATAAACCTAAAAGTCCTGCGCACAAAACAGATTACAAAAAACACAAGAAACAACGTCTTCCACAATGCCAGTAAGTAATGTAGGTGCGAATTTATTCGCACATGGCTACGTTATAACAAGCTTTATTCGAATCAATACCCGCCTACATCATCCCCCCTTAACATACTGGCATTGACGTCATCCCGGCGTGCCATGGCTGGCCCCATTAACTGTGTCGTACAAGAAACCATCAACAAATAAATGGAAAAGGAAACCAGAACCTGAAGGCAAAAACCCCAAAGGCCCTGATTATTCGCCACCACGCCAGATACAGCCTGAGCACCTAACCCCGCCCACATCCAGACCACGGCAAGGGCACCACCGGATTGAAGTGATGCCAACTCACCTGCAAAAAACACAATTCTTGCAGCCTGGGTAAAACAGCAATGACACATGCAAACGCCCAAAAGACGTGACTCTCGCGGTTAAAGATGGTTTGTTGGGTGCACAGAAAGGCACAAACGGTTTCCTGAAAACCGTGCAGAGGCGGTGATTTAAACGAAGAAATAGCATGCCAATGATAACGCCTACGCGCAGGCACGGGCGGAAATGGTAACTTTGCAGAAAAAAAACTACCGGCAAAGGGGGTTCGTGACTTAGAATATATCTCAGCCATAATCAACTCTCGCTTAGTTGGTGGTGGTGAGCAGGCTCATTGTGTTGCTAGCACTTTGAGCTTGCGTTAGGATTGTGGGTTTAGTTTATTAGCTACTCGATAGACTTCTCCTTATAAAATTAAAAATGTTTTGATATATCGCTTATGATTATTTTAATAAGCTATAAAAACGTTGTTAATATGTATGACGTGAACGGCATCTTAATCGTGTAAAATGATTGGGATGCCGTTTTGCGCTTAGCCATAAAAATAATCACCTCAAACTTTCGCATATAGTGTGTTTAGATGGCAAGCTTTTTTTGTTTGAGCGTTTATTCTGTATTTAACGTGTTTAATATTATGGAAATAAAGATGGCAAGACACCCGTAAGTCATTGATACCCGGTAAAATAGAATAAACTACAGAATCTCGAAATTAAAACTATAGCGATGCGATCTATTGTGTATCGCCATAGAACAAATTTATAGAACTATAATATTATGTGTATCAAGCAAGTTACTGCAGATGATGCTTTACAATTGATAAATATAGCGAATCTAGCAGTTCGAAAAACAATTGAAGCTACCACGAGCGATAAATCAGAAATTTGAGAAGGCATATCAAGGAATATTAAGGATTGGTGCTCCAGAGACAATTGCGCATTTTTTAAATTTAGCAATAATGGCGCTATTATCGGCTTTGTCCTTATTAAAGAGTATTGGAATTTTTCAGACATCTTTATATTACCGGAACACCAAAGAAAAGGCATTGGCCTTAGTATTGCCAGGCACGCAATAGATATATGTAAAAAGATGGGAACAGGAAAGCCAATAAGGGTAAATTCTTCCAAAAATGCAACCGTTTTTTACCCTAAGCTGGGGTTTAAAGAAATTGATATTGGCAAGTCATTACCATATAAAATGGTTTCGTATGAGTACACTTTCTAGTTGATACTAATTATTAAAACCTATTGTAATCTACATTTTTTCAACCAACAGGAGAAAAAATTGAGACCAGGTCTTTCTATACTACAGAAATATATAGAACACTCAATCTAATTACTTAAATACTTTATAGAAATGAAGTAGACTATAGAAATTTAAAATAAAACTATGACAAAGTAGTCTATCGTATATAGATATAAAAAATGTTAGGTAAAAAACAAAGTACATGCTGAAAAATATTTGCCCCGATTGTAATAATAAATTTTGGTTCATTAAAAATGAAGCAAAAGCGATAAATCCAGAAACCAAATGGTACCTATACAGTAAAATAGAGATTCTCTCTTTTTGCCCTTTATGCCACACACAACTAAAAGAAACCAAAAAATCCAAACAATTAGATACATTATGGCGAATTACACTAATACCATTTATATTATTAACTGCCTTTGAATTTATAGAAAAAGAAACTTTACTATACTGGGCTTCTCTAATATTCATACTTTTAATTTTACTGTTTTCTTCAATAATCGATAAATATGAAGTCGTAAATAATAGAAAACAGGAAACCCAATCTAATTACATTGATACTTATTAGAAAAGGAGTAGACTACAAATATTCTAAGTAACAATAGCAAAGAATAACTACCAGATAACATAGAAAAATATATTACCTTGCATCATAAGAATAATCTAGATCCAGGCAAGCGAAAAATTCAACTTCGAAAATAAAATCAGATAGGACATCTAGTTCAGTTAATTCTTACTTAAAAACAGAATAAAAAAAATAATGGTCTTTATGCATATTCCTATAATGGTTACGCAACTATAAATAAGCCTGTTTACTCTAAAATTTTTGATGTTTATTACTAGAAGGGCGATGACCAAGCTGACGAACAAGCAGGTGGCCCCATCAAGGAAGATAAAGCTATATTTTTATTGGTGCTAACGTAATAAACGATAAAAAGCACGTTCGAAAAATAACCGAAAAAGATGAAAGATTAAGAGATTGTAAACTTGAAAACAATGAAATTATTCAAACATAAAATATACTCGCGTTCGCGCATAAAACATGAGCTGGAGCTTACGCTTCGCACCACCCCCTCTACTCAGCAAACTCATCAACACACCAACAAAATCTGGATGCAACTGAATCAGCCTGACACTAAAACCAGATTCTTCTCTCTGCCAGGATAGCAATCCTGTTACAGGGCCCTAATGATAAACTAAACCATCAGCAATAACTGTAAACAGGAAATAAGATAATAATGAAAATAATATATGAATCACCGTTTTCTTCTTACCCGTTTCACCCAATAATAATACTTGTAATTTCTCATATTGAATGTTGACGCCAAAAGAACATTTCCTGTATCTCCACACCATTCAGGAACAAATCTACATGTAGCTGAATCCGTCGACAACACCTCCAACACTTGACCAGGTTTTAGTTTATTTATATAACTGTCCATATCGACAATAAGAGCAGGGTAAAGCCTGCCTGTAGCATCTAAAGTCTTAGATACTTTAATTTCATCTATTTCATCTGGAATGTATTTCATATTCATTAATACTACATAATTTTTTAAATTAATTAAAATCAGTTAATTTTTTCTAGAATAATAAACACCTCTAAATCACACCAGGATTCGCTAGAGTTGTAACATGATTCTAATGTTCTTACGTTAAACAGATGATTAAAATATTTTTCATATTCTTGCATTGAACCACCATATGGTGGCCCCACATCCGATTCAAAATCAAATAACACACCGGCCATTTTTCCATTTTTCACTAAAAGATTGTTAACTTGTTCTACATATACGGCACGTAGTTCTGGTGAAATAGATGAAAAAAATGTTTGCTCAAGAATAAGATCGTACTGGCCTTCATGTGTAAAAAAATCACCCAATATTATATGATCTATCGGAAATCCCGGGCAGCGTTCAATAAATTTATCTAGAATAATCTCTGCCACATCTATAACAGTAACGTTATAAAAACCATTATCATGAAGATATTCCGCTTCATATGCGCTCCCGCAACCAGGTATTAATATCCTTAAATCCTTATTGGTCATCTGATCAATATATGCCTTTAATGGCGGAGAAACATTACCAGTATCCCAACCTGTTTCGCCATTTTCATATCGTTGTTCCCAATATGTTTTATTGTTGTCTGCATTATCCATTAATATACCTACTCGTTTTATATAAATACTGAATTACTCTATATAATGATTTGAACAGCATAGAGCATCAAAAGCCTGATGATAACAGCCATAAATTGAATATATTTTATTCGAATCATGAATAAACATAATTATTGCCGTACTAATTTAAAAAGCATAACGAATTGCAGCATAAATGTTACTGCTATCTTCAAATTGTGCATAGAAAGTATATTGATATTTACCATAAAAATAATTAAAACCAGATTCTACTTTTAAGTCATCTGATAATTTATACGATGTAACAAAGCGTGCAAATCCATCCTTATCAGTTGTCGAATAAAAATTAAAGAAGGATACATTCAATTCTTGCTGTAACATTAATTTAGTAAAACGCACAGTTATAACCTGGCGATTTTTATCGTCCACTATAGAATCATCAGGCAAACTGTTGGCATAATCATCGTAGTCTTGTTTATTCTCTACATAGTATTGCAACGACCCCGTCAATTCTAATGCTAACTCTCTTTCATAACCCATTAGCAACCGAAGTTCACTGTTGCGACTCAGAGGATTACTTGCCGCTGAATCATCACTTTTATATAAACCAACTTCTGCATATCCAATACCACCAGCAACTGTCCCTCGAATACTTGCTCCGTAAACCTCTAACGCTGGAAACAAGCCGTTCCCCGATAATGGGTTCACACCTGCTGGACTTTTCCAGAATCCATGGTAATAATAAAAAGCTACCTCGTTAGCACCAAATGAGCGAAACAAGCGCAGTGATAGCTCATCGTCATCAAAAGCATCCTCTGGTTTATCCACTGACAAAGGCTGATCTCTACCTCTAAAGGTGTTAGTCATGCGATCAAAAAAAGTAATGCGATTACCATCAATAAAACGATCAGAATCGAAAACTGGGGTATAAACAATGTCAACATTTAACACGTTGAAAAACATCGACACTTTAATCGCATCTGTTGGTGCTTTAAGATATTCCACATCGCGCCCGATAAGAAATGAATTCCAGTCTTTAGCAAACAAATCATTAATAAAAAGCAGATCTCCTGTGCCCCAGGTAAGCAATTGACGTCCCAGTTTTATATCCATAAAATCTACCGGGCTCATGACAATATTTGCCTGCCTCAGATCAATAACACCCTCTCCGTTTTCCAGATCTGGAGGATAAACATCCAGCACAGGATCATAAACAAAATCAGTTACAATATTTAATGTGACTTCATCAAATTCCTGTTCAGTTTCCAACTGTAATCGAACTTCACCAATACTCGCGTCTTTTTGCCTTGCATCATCCATAATGCGTACACCGACTCGCGTTTCTAAATAACCATTAAATTCTAATATTTCTGTATTAGCATTGAAATCATTTGCAGAAACAGACGAAAATAAAACACTTAAAACACCTATAAATAACACACTATATTTATTCAACATATATTTACTTTTAAACTATCACTGTTATTATACATATGAATACTGGCTGCGATTCATTAGAAGTATTTTTTAGGAACTTTACGTAAATATCGCTCACTAAATATCTTATCTGGAATATTTTGTTGATATTTTACTGATGAATAGCTAATAACAGTCTTCCCCCCTGTTCTTTTATCTTCCATCTTTGCCTTAAGAACTGTCATATAACCATCAATATTACTCATCTCCAGGGTTTCATAATGACGATAGATGAAATCTTTATCGTAATAATCAATTTTCATTGGTATAAAACTATTTTTATCTATCCATATTTTATATCTTGTAAACTCCACATTTTCTGGATTCTTAGGTGTGCTATTAAGAATATAATATTGGTCAGTTTCATCAATAAGCTCATGACTGTCTTCAGCAAGACCACGCCCTGAAACATCTTCATAGAAAAAATTAGACCCAACAAAACTAGTACGATCATCACTAGCCGCTATTCTTTTTACCAGATCAAGTGCTGGAAGATACAACCATCTATCATCATCCTGTTCAATATTTTTCCAAACCATAAACACCATTTTTTTTACATCTACTGGTTTATTAAAATATACGTAGTATTTTTGTTTGCCATCCTTTTCACCTAAATTTAATCTGAGTGAAACGAAATCTCTAATTCGTTTTCGACCCTGCTTGTCAGTAATTTCCATATGTGCTTTTGCACTCTGATCATGACCCTGATAATAAAATGCCTGTAATGCCTTCTTCATTACTTCCTCACCTTCCATTGTATAGGCTGGTGAACTTATCATTAACATAACCAAACTCATTAAGAAGCTTAATAGTTTCATAGTAACCTCACTTGTGTTAAGCGCGAAATAGCTGCTTTTCAAACATATGAATAAGGGCTGGCAAAATAACCAGCGTGGCAACCCCTGCCAGCACCAATATACTGGAGAGTAAAATACCAACCATTTGATAAGGCACCAATGGTGTTATTAATAAGGGCAAAAACCCAATACCCACAACAATCACATTTCTTGATATCGCTCGTGCGGGTTCACCAAATGCTGCCGGTAGTGTTTCATTCCAGCTATTATATTTTTTATGTAACTCTCGGCTACGTGTCACAAAATGGATTGCATAATCGACTGACAGGCCAATACTAATTGCAGACAGTATCGCCAACGGGGTATCCAGGTTACCCGTAATAAATCCAGCGGCACCATAAATAACAACCACAGAAAATGCTAACGGCACCATTGCAAGGACACCCCACATAATCGATCTGAAAAGTATTATCAGAGTCAACAGAATAATAAGAAATGAAACACTGAATGCCTTCACCACACCAACCGTAACACGGTCTTGCCAGATCACATTAATGTGGGTCATACCGAACCAGCTACGCTCAAGACTTACAGGTGGAGGGTTGGCCATGAAATAGTCATCAATCATATCTTCAACGACTATCATATCCTGGTTATCCCCGCTTTTAAGCTGAAACCAGATATTAGCCTCCTGATAGTCCGGCGTTACATAATGCCAGAGATCATCGGGGCGATGGCTGTTTTGAAATGTTAATAAAGTTTGAGCCACTGCTTCACTGCTATCGGGAATTCGGTAGTATTTCTCATCTCCGTTATACAATTCCCTATGCACAATTTTTACGATTTCAGTCAGGGCTATGGTTTTTCCAATTACGCCTTTCTTGTCAACATAATTTTGTAAGTTATTAATGTAATTTAATACAGCTGGATCTTTAAAAACCTGCTCCTCACTTCCTTTCAGTGACAAGTAAGCCATATAGCTACCCGCAAACTGTTCGTTAAGAAATTTATCGGCCTGACGGATTTCATGCTCCTCACCAAACCACTTCATAGGATTGTCGTTTGGTATAAGCTTCATAGCCCCCAGAGCAAAAACAATACTGACGACTAACATCAATAACACAATGGGTATGGCACCCTTCGTGGCATAAAGACCCACTTTAGGTAACAGGCGCCCTAAATAAGTGCCTCCACCTGGATGACGAGTATGTTGGCTACCAAAATTATCAAATTTATTCTCGGGCATTAGCATGATATATGCGGGAATTAAAGTCATGGTCATTGCCCAGGCTATAATGACACCGACACAAACAAAGGTACCTAGCACCTGCAATGGTGGCAGAGGTATCAGATTCAAGGCTGCGAAGCCTACTGCTGTAGTGATTGTGGTGAGCAACATGGGTTTAGATAATTCCGCCATCACACACTTGATTGCCTGTTTTCGATCTTTATGCTGTGGATAACAATCATAAAATTCAGATAGTATATGAATACCATCTAGCACTGCTATTGGCATAATAAAAATAGGCACCATAGAGGTTAATACATGTACTGGATTACCTGTTGCAATCATTAAGCCCATGGTGATCATGACTGAAAGCATGGCAATAATCATCGGTGCCATCACCAGCGTAACATTTCTGAAGAAAAACCAGAGTAGCCCAAAAATCAGCATCATGGCCAGTGGTGTTGTCACTGCCATTTGTACAAACATCTCGACACCAAATGTATCTTGCGCAGTCGCCATTCCGGTTATTAAAAATGAATCACCACTATCATAGCTCGCATATTTTTCCTTCAAGAGGCTAGATATTTTGTAACTTATATCTTTTGATGTCAGTGGAATATATAGCGCCAATGAATAATTTTCATTAGATGTCATACTCCCCTGGAGTATGGGCTGTTTGTTTGCCTTTTCCCTGATTTCAAGTGCCTCATCATCACTTGCTGGCGGCTTTGCCATTAACCAGTTAAACGTAACAGTTCCTGGTCCATCCTGAGCTATATTATCTACGTTAGATGGTGCAATGAGTTCCACAGAAACGACACCTTCAGTTTCTCCCTCCTCATTCTTCCACTGTAAACTTTTTGCATAACTAACCAGGTCGTAAATATTTTTAAGTGTCTTTTTATTGAACACGCCATTCTCATGTGTATTATTAGTAATACCCACAACCATAAAATCATAAATTACAAATTTCTTCTTTTGTTCACGATGAGTTACTCGCACTGGATTGTCGTACAACAACATGCTTTCCGGATCTGTATCTACCGTTAAAGGCGACAGAATATGAGTAAGCTTTCCGGTAAGTGTTGGCACGGCCACCAGAGTCAGCATCACTAACATTAGAGCGACAGGCAACCATATAAATAATTTCGGTGACTTAATTGCCTGGGTTGACATTTGATTCATGATTTATCTCCAACTAACTTTTTAATATTTTCTCTACGCTCACCCTTAAACAGGATAATATGAAGACTCTTTGCACTTCTTACATGAAACAGAATCGATATATTCATTATGATCAGGTAAATGTAGAATTTATTTTTGAATAGCAACTTTCAAGTTCCGCGTTTTTTTCATGAAGAGTATTTTTCATTGGTTTCGTGCCGTCACTATCCACATGGCCGAACCTAATTCAATACCTTGATTCGTCTGGTATGCTTCAAGCACGGCACATAGATCATTGGTAAATTTAGCTTGTGTTTTACTATCAATATCAGAATTATCTAACACCGAACCTGCTGGCCCAATATGTGTCATAAATCTAAGCGCCTCATTCAGATCAGCACCGATATTTATTTTAGAATTAAATTTATCAATAGCGATATCGACAAATCCAGCTGAGTGAAGAATATCTTTCACTCTATTCGCATCGCCAAATGAAAATCCACCTGGCTCATCCGGTGGTGATGGCGGGGATAAATCTATATAATTGCCTACAATATTACGTGGGACATTAATCCACTCAATGTCTTTAACTGCTTGCCAGCAGACAAATGCCATTCGCCCACCTGATACTAATGACTTGCGAATATTTTCAAATGCAACAATGGGATCATCAAAAAACATCACACCAAATCGAGAAAAAACCACATCAAACACATTCATATCAAACGAGTGAGTTTGAGCATCTACACAATCAAAAACAATATTTCGTTGATTTGTTTTACACACTTTATTTTTTGCCGACTCTATAATCATTTCAGATATGTCGACTCCGAATACAGATCCATTCGAACCGACTAATTGTGCAATTTCAAATGTGGTACCACCACAACCACAGCCTATATCCAGCACTCGTTCACCATCATCAAAGTCCAGTATATCCATGACTTTTTGACCGAAAGGTGCCATACTCGCTTCAATAATCTGCTGATGATTTACCCACATGCGACCACCTGCATCATTCCAGAAGCCACGCATCCCACTATTCACAACACCATTCATTTGTTCTCCACCTCTAAATACATTTCCATCAGTAGCGATATCTGATTTCCCTGTTCAGTCATAGGCCGTGATAGATAAATCAGACGCCAAGCATGACAATACTCCGGGATTAGCTGTGAACCCAGTACGCGTTATATGACTTTGCGCATACTGCGCACTACCGTTCAGATTAATGATGGGATTTTTTCTTTGTTCAGGATCCTGATTAAGCTGTACACTGACACTACAATCATAAATTCGTAAACAAGTATCATCTAGATGCTGCTCTAAGTAGCCGGTTTTAACGAAAATTTCAGTGCTTATATATTGCTTTGTTTGAATTATCAAAAACATATACTCCTGTATGCCCATCAATTGCCTGAGAAACATACTAGAGTATTTATTAGTGTTTTATAATAGACTTTTACTGCATATCATTTATTCTTATAGAGAATAATTTATTTCATTTACACGTAAATAAATACTGACTGTACAATTGTTTTAAAATTGAAACAGATATAAACATTTTACTTATAAAATCGATAGTGCATCCTCTCCTGCACAGATACTGAGAAAGACTAGGCGAGTAATTGAGATATCTTGTCGTCATTTAGCACTGTGATGCTAGCAGCATTAGACTACACGCACCACATAGTTACCCACTACGAAACAGTTTTAACAGATGAAATAGAGCACTCAGGAAATGATTTAGTCCTGATATAGGAATATTCAATAAATCATATTGTCTATTTACCTGAACGAACGCCTGGAAAGAGGAACATCGACTCTAATATCTGGTTTAAGCAGCCCCAAAGACTTTTATAGGCCAACACATAAGGCCTATGTGTGGGAAGTAAGACCGTGAACAGGAACACAGCGGCCTGAAGCGCAACCCACTCCCAACGACCAGTTATAAAATCCTGTCAAAAGTCCAGCCAGTATTAATACCTAATGAGTACGTAGCTCATTTTGATCAACCCGTTGAGGTTCTAAATTTTTGTTCACCTTGTCCTCACGAAAAATGTAATTTCTCCAAGGGTATATGCAATCTTACTTGTTTCTAAATTGACATAATAATAGGCAACAGGCGCCTAACATTTATTCGCATTAGGAATGATTACTCCACCAGTTTGTGACTAGAATTAATTACTTCATATAAAAGCATCAGTGAAATTAGTATCAGCAATATTCCGTATATTTTTTTTAACCATGATGGTTTTTTCATATTTGTCATATACCATGACCCTAACTGCGAGCCCAATATGACGGGTAGTATCGTGATGGCTATTAAATTAAGATATATACTTCCATGACTTAGATGAGCAAGATAACCTGAAAAAGAAGCAAGAGTAACTATAAAACTTGTTGTAGCAATTGATTTTTTATTGGAAAACCCCATCATCATTAACAATGGTGCAACGATTACACCTCCTCCAATACCTAACAAACCACCCGCATAACCGGCAAGTCCACCTGCAGATATACTAATTACAAATTTACGAACGGCGGAATCATTTTTTGTGATTTTACGTACTGCATTAGTCTTCAGCAAACTATAAATGCCAACAATACTGAGCACACTTGAAAATATCACTAATAATATTTCGTTAGATACATGCTGTGAATTCCATGCACCAATGGGCGCTAACATTAATGCCGAAAATGCAGCTGGCATTCCACTTCGGACATCTACAAGTCCTGCTTTATAGTATCGAATGAACGCAAAAAATGTATTCACTCCATTAAGAAACAATCCTGTGGGTATCGCAACAGTGTTAACAGGAAAACCAAGCCAGTGAAAAATTGGAACATAAAGAATGCCACCACCGAGACCTAGCATTGCAAAAAAAGCAGAGACTAAGAATATCAACAGAGCAGAAAATAAATAAAGATAAATATTTACATCCATGTCTAGATTAATTACAAATCGTGTAAGTCATATATTTATACCATTAATTATAGTAGTCACGACCTGATCTGACTAGAATATAATTCTAGTCTCGATTAAAACGACAATGCACAAACTATTAACCGCTAATGCACGCAAATAGTCGCAAATAGATTTGACATGCCGGATACCATGATTTTACTGTACTCTCAGTACCTTGGTGAATGATTTTGTTCCGTGGCCTTGCAAGTTACTCATAGAGCTAGAGCCCACGCTATCGCTTAGAATGACCTAATTAAAAACAAGCAGCAGACTAAAAAAATTATTTCCATTGGCGTATATTTGCGTGCATTGGCGGTAAATCTTTTGATCTTAACTGAATCATCGTCATTAAAAGGCCTGAGTCATAAAATTGCCAGGCTGTATCGAAACTCATTTTTTAACCTGCCAGATTAAGTCGTGACTTATACACATTAATCAATATTCTTTTCTTGTCTTTAAATTTACAATAACCAACAGCGACTATCAGATAATCACATTGAAGAATTCATTTCAAGATCGTCTATCACTGATTTAATACCAGCTTTAGCACATTCCTCATCAATAATACCTGTTGTTGCACCACTTACACCAATTGCTCCAAACTTTTCTCCTCCAACATTTATTGGCAATCCACCCGCCGCCATAACCAGTCCGTCTAATTTACCTAAAGGCGAATTAGCACGATTAACGAGTTGTGATGTTGGAATATTAAATGATAATGCTGCATACGCTTTTTCTGGTGCAATTCGAAGTGTTATATCGGCCGCAACAGTGTCACGTAAAGCCACCTGTGTATTACCTCCACGATCAATAACAACGACAGCAATTTGTATGCCTCGTTTTCGACACTCTGTAATAGCGGCTTGACTAATAGCAAGTGCCATATCAAGTGATAATCGTTTAATATTTACAGCTACAACAGTATCATCAGCTAAGCTAATTGAAGACCATAGTCCTATAAAAAAACTAAAAAGTATATTTTTTTTTATGAAATTATCTTTCATGATTTTCCCCACCTGTTTTTATGGCATGCTTACCTTAAGTTGCCTTATAAGACTTGCTTCAGATGCTAGACCATTATTAATATGTGAAACATTACTTTGCTCATCAATAATATATGTAGTCGGCAAAGTCCGAACGCCCCATAAGCTAGCTAATTCAGCATTATCATCAACACATATTGCTATAAGATCAACATTACTCTTGTCAATTTTCCCCATTAACTTGTCAAGCATAGGCTTCTGGGCATTTTTACATTGAGAACAACCTTGTGACCAAAAATACACAATGTGTTGTACACCTGCTTTAAAATGAATATTATTCTTTTTAATGGATGCATTTTGAGCACGCCGCAACTGTAGCTTACGTAAATATAAATAACTTCCATAAGCAAAAATTGCAGCTACAATTACTATCATTAATCGTTCATACATACTGATTACACCACTTTAAGGTTTAGGCGCTCTTACACCCGGGAATATATTTGCGATCTGTTTGTGACGAAAGAACCCTTTTATTCCCATTTTCTGAATCATGTAATACATAAAGCACCCTGCACACCAACCAAAGAATGCCAGGCTACCTAAGCCAATCATCACACCGACTAAAACCCACCCTATAATGGCATATTCCCCACTATAGATAAGATAAGCAGCTGTTCCAGAAACTACCATGCCAATCATATTTGCAAAACGATATGCTTCAACATTATCGATACGCAAATCTGGCTTTACAATACCTAATGGTTTTAGAAAACCTTTATAAACCAGGGAATATATATCCAATACGTCATAAGAAATAATACCTAAAATAAAAACACCACATTGAAATGCTACTAACTCCCACCGATTAAAAATAAAAGCGGTGGTCACTATGACTACTGTTAAAAATTGGCCTGTTCTAATGTTATTAGCATCTAGCCATCTATCATCTGGCACACCATATGAAACATCTGTTGGAATTGAACTTACATCTGTAACCATTTTTATTACCTCTTTTTAAATAATCAAAATATATATTTTAATTAATACTAACTGATAACTATCAAATATTTGATAACTTTATCAGTAGTATAAAAACTTGAGTAAAATCTGAGTTATATTACTAACTGACCATATGACTGTGTATCATTCAAAAACTCATGAATACCACTACCCCAACATCATCTAATGGTTTAACAGCATCATATCCATTTCCATCGGTAACGATGTATCATTCCCCCATTCGAGCAAAGACCCGTCATAAACAGAGACATTGTTGTAACCTAACAAGGTAAGAGCAAAGGCATTGTTTGATGAAGCTATGCCCCCACCACAATAGTTAATGATGTGCTTTGTATTGTCGGCACCTACATCATCAAATAGTTTCTGTAATTGCTCTGAGGATAAATAGCATCCGGTTACCGGATCATGAAGAGATGTAAAGGCAACATTGACACTGCTAACAATTTTTCCTTTCCTGCCAAAAGTATTATCACTAGCGCCTGAATGCAAAAGAGATGGTAGTGCATTGACAATACATACACCTTCATCTTCAATTGCATTCAATACCCGACCCTTTTCTACAAAAATATCTGGCCGGTGGCGTGGAGTAAACTGGCCTCGCAAATATTCACACGCCTGATTAGAAGTAGCTCGACCTTCCCTAACCCACTTTTCCCAACCACCATTTAAAATAACTGCATTATCAAAGCCGAATGTATGTAACATCCACCGGACACAAGCAGGCCAATTTGGCTCAGTCGTGCTATAAAGTACAATGCGGGTATTATCATCTACACCATAATTTCTCATGGCTTCAATAAATTCTTTTTCAGGGGGCAACATTAATGGTAATTCAGACGTCTGGTCGGACAGTACGCCAGGAATATCTATGAAACCAGCATGCGGTATATGACTTTGTTCATACTGTGCTCTACCATCCTGATAAATAAATGGAAACTTCTTACTTAGTTCTGAATCAGGGTTAACTTGTACACTTACACTACAATCGTATATTCGTAGATTAGTATCATCCAGATGCTGCTCTAACCAATCAGTTTCAACTAAGTAGTCTGTGTGTCGGTATGGCTTTGTTTTTGTAACCAAAATAATGTACTCCTGTATATCCTTCAATCATCTTAGAAACATACTAGAGCATTTATAAGTGTTTTATAATAGATATTTATTGCATATCATTTATGCTTTACTGGAATATATGGACCCTGCATCCCATAGACACTATTAATTAGTGTCATTCATTTTACAAAGAAAATACGTGTGAAATTTTTACGAGTAAAGCGAAAGAGCATACAGCGATTTTTTATCACGCACTGTTAAATAACACTGGGGATCTAGCGCTTAGGTATATGACTATAATATTTTAACTTCAATTAAGCTTTGTTCGAATGAATCAATAATACAGCGAACCTTAGCAGGTACGAAACCTTGATCTGGATAGATTACATAAATCTCTAATGGAGTTGACACATATTTGTCGAGTATCACTTCCACTTCTCCCTTTTTAATAATGCCATCCATTAACCATAACGGCATAATAACAATTCCCTGACCTGCTAAAACGGCTTGTTGAATGGCACGAGGATTATTAACACTAAAACGACCACTCACTCTAATTGATACCTTTCGTTTAGAGTTGTCAGCAACTTATACAGAAAGCGCAAAAACGGGGTCAGCCATTAGCCGTTCCCAGTCAATAGACAACAAAAATCAGGTTCAGGTCTTTCCATGCCATAAATGCTAAAAAATAACTTTGCATGGGTGTCTATTTACGCTAGAGCAAATATAACTCCCAATCTAACTAAAGCAATCAGCATAGGCATCCAAACAATAATTAATCATAAAAAACTATTACAATCCACATTTTTACGCAGAAAATAAAGGCTATAAAAACACTCGTAAGTCATTGATACTTAGCAGAAATGGAATAGGCTACAGAAATTCAAAATAAAACTATGACGATGTAACTATTGTATACTGTTAAAGAAAAATGGTATGTTGGGTGTCTGAATTGTATCCTATTCAACACATTAAGAACTAGCTGCTTCTATTATTGGTCGGTTGTAAAAATGTCAGGCGAATAAATATAGGTTAGCTACATATTGCAAAGGAGAGATAGATATGAGCTATATACTTGGCCAAAAATCACTTGCTGAACTAGAAGGTGTGCATTCTGATCTGGTTAAAGTGGTAAAACGCGCTATCGAAATAACTCCCCAGGACTTCTCGGTACATGATGGCATTAGAACACTTGACGAACAAAAAGAGCTTGTAAAATCTGGAGCAAGCAAGACGCTTAAGTCCAGGCATATTACAGGACATGCTGTTGATCTTGTTCCCTATATAAATGGGAAGTTACGTTGGGAATGGGAACCAATATATCAAATAGCAGAAGCAGTACGTACCGCAGCCGAGGAACTACAAGTCAATATAAGGTGGGGAGGTGCATGGGATATTTTGCTAACCTCTGTAGATGAGCCAACTGAAGATATAGTTTCGGGTTATGTTGAGAGAAAAAGAAGCGAAGGTAAGAAAGCATTTATTGATGGACCACATTATGAGCTTCCTAAGTCTGAATATTCAGAAAATACCTGACAAAACTAATCAATAAATAGGATACCCAGCTCGATAAAACATTATGTTGTGTTTCCAGTTAATTGCTAATTTATTTAGAATTTAAAAGAGAATTAGTTAAATATAATATTTTTTCTAGTTTATTATTTGATTATTCATAAAAAGCTAAGCAAATTGCAATAGAAAAATACAGCCTGCTCCTTACTCGTTTCATAACGTATCCCACATAAACAGGTGAATCCACTTTGCTTGATCCACCCTACAAATTCATTTAAATTATTAGTACTCACTCTTAAGCAAATGCTATACGGATAATCCCATTTTAGAGGATTGATTAAAAACAGGTAACACCATGACTTTGAATAAATATTCTTTACTCTTACTCACTTTATTAATAGTTTTTTCAAAATTGGCTTATGCCAACCCACTAATCACCCCAATGCCCGACAAAAAAGCGGCTGTCAATTTTAAACTAAAAGACATGGATGGTAATTACCATCAGTTATCTGACTATAAAGGCAGGCCGGTTATTATTAATTTTTGGGCAACCTGGTGCCCGCCGTGCCGTGATGAGTTACCTTCAATGAACCGGGGTTGGGATAAGATTAAATCTGAAGGTATCGCCATGATTGCTATAAACGTGGGTGAGAATGAAGATACTATTTTTACTTTTACCGGAGATTATCCCGTTAACTTTACCATCTTACTTGATGAAACAGGTGAGATTATTAATCAATGGCCTGTTAAAGGGTTGCCCACTACGTTTGTAATTGATCCCAGTGGGCATATCGTTTATCGTGCTATTGGTGGTCGTGAATGGGATTCTGACAAGTTGCTAAATCTGGTTCGATCTTTGAAAAATAAACCTTAAGTCAACAGAAATGACTGAGAGCCGTTTTAATAAAAT
>Ga0316207_10002640_pt1 | contig 17960 bp, 18 predicted proteins | sample 6weekpyrite_MG_FD_204943 | JGI IMG/M metagenome (GOLD analysis project Ga0316207, IMG submission 204943) | Microbial mat bacterial communities from mineral coupon in-situ incubated in ocean water Damariscotta River, Maine, United States -... | ecosystem: Environmental > Aquatic > Marine >...
CACCTTTCAAAAAGCAAAGGCAACCTCATCCAATATGAAGCCTGAAAAAAAACAAAAAAAGCTTGTTGTTAAAGCTAAAGCATATCAACACCCTCAATGTAAACTTACAAAAGATGGATCTGCCTATGAACTTCTTTTTATTCAGGAAGCTCAGTTCTATGAAAAGGGTGTTTTTTATAAGATTACTAAAACATCAATTCAACTTGATTAATCAACGTTTTAATCGAAGGAAACCTTATGAGTAAGATTGCCATATTATGTTCAGGTGGAGACAGTAGTGGGATGAACCCTGCTATTAAAAGATTTGTCGAATACAGTTTTTCTAAGAATTTAAAGCCCTACTTTGTCTATGGCGGCTATGAAGGGCTCATTGATAATAAAATATCCCAGGCTAATTATAGTGATGTTACAGGAATAATCCATAGAGGTGGAACCAAGATCTATTCTGCCAGATCCTTACGTTTTAAGGAAAAAAAGTACCGAGATATTGCCGCTAAGAACTTAAAAGACTTGGGAATAGAAAACCTTGTCGTACTAGGTGGTGATGGCTCATTTCAAGGGATGCAAATCTTTTTTGAAGAACACCACATTGCCTTTTGTGGTATCCCTGCAACCATTGATAATGATATCAATGGCACTCAATACTGTCTTGGTGTGGATACTGCCCTTAATGTTATCAAGGTGGCTACGGATAATATTCGCGATACTGCTTCATCTTTTAAGCGTGCCTTTGTCATTGAGGTTATGGGACGTGACTGTGGTTACCTCGCTCTCGTATCAGCACTCACCTCAGGAGCAGAGATGTGCCTTATTCCAGAAATCCCTTATGACTTGAATAGCTTAAAGAAGCGATACTTAAAAGAGGTAGAACAGGGAAGAAGCTATTTTATTGCCATTGTGGCTGAGGGGCTGGATAATGCAGAAAGAATTTCTACTTGGTTTGAAGAAGAGATAGGTTTTGAATCTAGGGTTACTACACTGGGCCATATCCAACGTGGGGGAAATCCAACGGTAAGAGAAAGACTGATGGCATATCAGTTTTCAACCTACGCCATTGATGCCCTTGTCTCAGGTAAGACGAACTCTGTTATCTGTTACAATGATGGAGCCTTTAATTTTAAAAGTATTGATGAAATTAACGCTAAAAAATATGAAATTGAAACGAATCTACTAAACCTGGGAAAGTCACTTTTAAATAAATAAGAAAAATGGATGTTTAAAAAGAAGGGATACAGGCCAAAGACCTGTATATGTAGTATAAGATTATACTGGTGTTACGTTCTCAGCTTGAGGACCTTTTTGACCTTCGCCTACTTCATAAGTAACCGCTTGACCATCAGCTAAAGAAACACGACCACCATTTGGGTTGTTTACTTGACGGAAGTGTACGAATACATCAGCTCCACCATCATTTTGTTGGATAAATCCGTAACCTTTTTCATCATTGAACCATTTTACAGTTCCGCTTAGCAATTCTGCCATATTAATACCTCTTAAGTATAAAATTCACGCCATAAGGTCGTGGAATCAAAATCAGTGAGTCTTTCGGTCTATAGCAGAGATTACTCGTAACATACCCAAAGATGAACTCTATCCTCATCTTTCATCGCACACATTATAACAGCTTTTTATACAATTTGCGTTAAAAAAAGTGTTATTTTCTTGTAATAATGCATTTTACAAACAATTCTGTCTAATAAGAGGCGTTTATTTTTATGAATTTTTACTACTTAAAGAAGGCGACTTACATTCTTAAAACAATCAGGTAGAAGCTAACTTGAGGGATAAAGCTTTGAACTATTATCAGTTTTATCGTACTGACATTTCATTGAATTTGTTAAAAGAAAAATATCTTAAAAATGTTATTTTATATCTGTAGGGGGACTATAAAAGCAGAATAAATGATTAAAAAGTAGTACAAGCCTACCTCTTAATGGATTAAATATCTTGTTCGATGACTTTTTTGAAGGTATCGAAATACAATCCTTTAAGCTCTGCCATTTCCATTGAAACATCGTTAATGATGACCTGATTCCCACCAACAGTTCCAATCTTTGTACATGAGATACCTTCAACCATAGATTCAAAGGCTTGAGCATTTTCAGGAGAAACTTCTATAACCGCTCTAGAAAAAGATTCTGAGAATATATCATTCTCATTCTCAGTGCTTAACGTAACATTTGCACCCAGATCACTAACTGCTGCCATCTTTCCAATTACAACAGCCAATCCGCCTGATGAACAGTCTTTAGCTGATGCTAGAAGGCTTTTTTTATTAGCGTTGATCACAGTATTCCAAAGGCTCAATTCTTTATCATAATCGATTTCAGGTAGTTTACCTGCTACCTTTTGGTGTAGCTCTTTCATATATAAAGAACCCCCAAATTCAGACTTCGTATCACCTAGTAGGTAAAGCGTGTTCCCCTCTTTTTGAAAAGAGTTAAACAGAACCTTGTTCTCATCATCATTCACACCAACAGTAGCGATTGAAGGTGTTGGGAAAACAGAGACACCGTTTGTCTCATTATATAGGGATACATTTCCACCAATAACAGGAGTCGTCAGTGCAGCACAAGCTTCTTTAATACCTAAACACCCTTGGCCAAACTGCCACATTACTTCTGGATTTTCAGGATTTCCATAATTTAAACAATCTGTAATGGCTAGAGGCTGAGCTCCTGTCATGGCAACATTTCTACCTGATTCTATAACAGCTGCTGCTGCTCCCCCACGCGGATCGATATAGCAGTGGCGAACATTACAATCTGAACTCATTGCCAGGGCCTTCCCATTTTCTTTCACACGAATAACAGAGGCATCAAGGCTTCCACCTTTTTTGATGGTATTGGTCTGTACCATTGAGTCATATTGTTCATAAATCCATGCCTTATCAACCACTTCCATCGAAGACATCAATGTTTTAAAGGCATCTTGATTTGCTACCGCATCAAAGTCTGTAATCTCAGTCTTATCAAGATCTTTCAGGTAAGCCGGTTCACTCATTGGGCGATTAAGTTCTGGTGCTTCTTCACTCACTGGATCAACAGGTACATCGGCACATTTTTCACCATTCCAAAACAGTTCCATCGTCCCCGTATCTGTTACCTCTCCAATCACCGCGACCGCTAGATCCCATTTTTCAAAGATATCAATAATGGCTTGTTCTGAACCTTTTTTAGCACAGATAAGCATTCTCTCTTGAGACTCAGAAAGCATAAAGTCATAAGGCGTCATATTTTCTTCTCTAGCAGGAACCTTATCAAGGTGCATGATCATACCTGAGCCTGAACGCCCTGCCATCTCAAAAGATGAAGAAGTAAGACCCGCTGCACCCATATCCTGGATACCAACAACATGATCTGTCTTAAAAAGTTCCATACACGCTTCTAAAAGAAGCTTCTCCGTAAATGGATCCCCAACTTGAACCGTTGGACGTAAAGACTTTGACTCTTCTGTAAATGAATCAGAAGACATCACAGCCCCACCAAGACCATCTCTACCTGTTTTTGAGCCCACATACATTACCGGGTTTCCGATACCTTCTGCTTTTCCGTAAAAGATCTCGTCAGACTTGGCAATCCCTAGATTAAAGGCGTTAACAAGAATATTTCCATTATAGCACTCATCAAAACTTACTTCTCCACCGATGGTTGGAACACCCATACAGTTTCCATATCCACCAATACCTTCAGTCACCCCACGAACAAGAAACCTTTGATGAGAAGACACTTGATCACTGTTTAAAACATTTCCAAAACGTAAAGAGTTAAGTGAAGCTACGGGACGTGCTCCCATAGTAAATACATCACGCATAATACCACCAACACCTGTTGCTGCACCTTGATACGGTTCAATGAAAGAGGGGTGATTATGTGATTCCATCTTAAATACAGCGGCATAACCTTCACCAATATCGATAACACCAGCATTTTCACCCGGTCCCTGAATAACCCATGGTGCCTTCGTTGGAAAACCACTTAAATGTACTTTTGAAGACTTATATGAACAGTGTTCAGACCACATAGCAGAGAAAATTCCAAGCTCAACCATATTAGGTTCACGACCAATAATCGTTAATATATTTTGATATTCTTCTGGCGATATTTTATGATCTTTACAAGCTTGTTCTATGTTTTCAATTTTATACAAGAGGTTTCCTTGAGTAGTTTTGTGATGACTTTTTAGAAGATAGGATCTACTATCTTTATCTTCTAAAAAGTCTAAGACGCGATTATACTCATAGTCTGCTAAAAATAGCTTTATAAAAACCTTTATCTAAACTGTAGATTATTTGATAGTACTTTTTATCACAGAAAGAACTAACTTCTTTTTAGATAAAATCCCTAAATTTTAAGGGAATTGGTCATTCCCAAAGAGGCTTCTCAAATGTTCAGTAAAACCGCTCAATATACCTTTAGAATACTAATATTCATGTCCAAAAATGCCGAATTGCTTTTTTCAGCAACGCATATACACGAAGAAACGAAAATACCCTACAAATACCTTACCATGTTACTAACAAAACTAGCCAAGGCAGATATTTTGAAAGCAACACGTGGAAGAAATGGTGGTTTTTTACTTAACAAGACTACTGATGCTATCTATCTGGTAGAGATCCTAGATGCCATTGGTGAAAATGATTGTGCCAACTGTGCATTGGGAGAGAGTGAATGTAATGTGGATAGTCCATGTTCCCTTCATGATGCTTATACACTTCCAAAAATAGCCCTTGTTGAGATGCTTAATTCAACGACGCTGAGTATGTTGGATCCATCCTTAATGAAAAGCCATCAAGAAGCTGCTGCTAAAAAATAGAACCTCGTTTTATTCATAGCCATAATCTTCCATGGTTCTAATCTTCTGTTTTAACTCGAAGATAGGGATATACTCTATCTTTTCAATCTCATACTCTTTTTTCCCATGGGCTAAATGTATATAGAACTCATCTTCAAGTCCCTTTCCAAGCATCAGCTTAGACAAAGGTGCATGGATAGAAATCAATCCGATCTCTGGTTCAGATTCCAAGACACCGCAAATCGTATATACCTCATGCTCATCTGTATTCAGGTTCAATAAGGTTACCGTTGAGCCAAAATGGACCTTATCATTACTCAAAACGGAGGGATCAATAATCTTTGCTTTTTGTATGTGATTGTTGAGGAAGAAAAGCCGTTTATCAATGTGGCGCAACTTTTCTTTTGCTGCGTGATACTCAGCATTCTCACTTCTATCACCTTGAGCAGCAGCTTCTTGTTTTTCTATATTTACCCGTGGTTTAACCACATCTTTCAGATACTTAAACTCTTCAGTTAGTTTATCGAATCCCTCTTGTGTGGTTGGTTCTATATCCATAGAACCCTCTTGTTCAAGTCGATTTTAGCTATTTTACTCCAACAAAGCATGCTCCCAGCATACTTTTTTTGGAGGTATCCTTCTTGTGTGGTTGGTTCGATGTCCATATTAATGAACAAACCCTTTAATATAATAGGTGTCTTTCTTATCTACTCTTGCCGTATCTACCTTATACTTTTGGGACCAGTGTTTGATCTTTTCATGGGCTTCATCTGTCAATTCATTGCTGGGTGCATCTATCTTGATCTTAAAATAATCTTCGGAGTTTGACATTGCTATGTAAGAACCATCAACTTTTAACTGTTTATGTAATTCCATAATATGTTTTTCAATTTTTTCAAATGCTGTTGTATTTTGAATAATTCTACCCATTTGTTCTTGTAATGCCTCATTGGGTGTGTAATCTAATTGTCGTAGTATCGCTTCGTTTATCATCAAATAATGCCTTCTCATAAAATAGGGAGAAAATTATAACCTTTTATATTTATATTTTTTTTTAAATTTTAAAAGCAATTTATCACTTAAAGTAGCCTAGCCTAAAATTTGTTAAAATTACAAAATACTTAAACAATACCTTATTACCAAGGAAACTATCCGTGTCAAAACTAAAAAAAACAAACTTACTTACTGAACCCATAACCATAAATAAAGGCGCCCTAGTGCAGGCCCTGAGTTCTAATAAAGAATTTGCTATTACACTTAACTCAGAATTAAAATTTCCTCCCTTTAAAGCTAATGATATATTTATATTTCAAGGTTCATCCAAGACCCTAGAGCCAAGTAATAATGAAAAAGACCTATTGGGAAAAAACTATCAGATTACAGAAGAAGGTGATTGTCTCTTCATTAAAGCAGCCGATGCTTGGCCGCAGATAAAGGAGCTGAATCTTCCAAACTGTGATTATGATGATACCCAGGCAGAAGGTGCTAATGAATTTAGCAATCAGATGATGGAAGATATGAGTTGGATGCTTGTGGATTTTGATGTTACCTATAAAGAAATGATAGATTTTTTAGAAGAAAACCTTGATATCACCCTTCTTGGTGTCGAAGATAAAGCTTCTTCAAAATTTAGTGCTATGGGGTATTTTGATGATATTATACAGGCACAAAAACTCTTTTTCGACTTCGCTCAGGATCAGATAAAAGACAAACTAGCCAATGATCCTGACTATACCTATGACTATTTAGATGAAGATCAACGTGAAGCGGTCGCCTATTTTAAGGCTAGGTAGTTTCATTTTCCCATCTAAAAGAGACCTTTTTTAAAAGCTCTCGACTATAATCATAGCCTTCTTAGCTTGTTTATTAACAGGCCTTAGGCTTGAGATATAAAGACCCTATTTCTTCCTGTTTGCTTGGCTGTATACATGGCATCATCAGCGATTTGATAGATATCTTTTGCAGCGAGTTTCTTTCTTCCATCAAATTGGCATATTACAGCACCCAAGGAGACTGTAATCCAAGAGTAAGGATGGTTCTCATCATGCCTAATATTTAGATTTTCTATGGACTTAATTATCTTTTGAGCAAAGGCATGGACCTGTACTTCTTCCATCCCTAACAAGACCACACCAAATTCTTCTCCCCCCAGCCTAAAGACCTGATCCGTTGCACGCTGACAGACCTCTTTTAAACAGGCAGCTACGGCAATGATCACCTCATCTCCTTTAAGATGCCCATAATTGTCATTATAGAGTTTAAAATGATCAATATCAAGCATCATGAAGCTTAAGGTACCCTCCTCACGATGAAGCCGCTTAATCTCTTTTTCAAAGACCATATTAAAATAACGACGATTATACAAGTTACTCAGGGCATCTGTAATTGCCAAGGTCTCCATCTGCTTTTTACTGGTAATATCTTTTCGTATCGCCATATAAGAGGCGACCTGTCCATCATCATCAAATATAGGCGTAATACTTGCATCAACCCAATACTTTTCACCTGTTTTACTGGTATTAACGATCTCACCCTTCCATATATTTCCTGAAGAAATAGTTTTCCAAAGTTTGGAATAAAAAGAAATAGGAGTATGGGGATTTTTCAATAACCTATGATTTTGTCCGATGAGCTGTTCTCTTGTATAGCCTGTTAAACGACAAAACGCTTCACTAGCAAAGGTGATGTCTCCTTTTAAATCCGTCATCGACATATAAACATTTTGATTAACGACATCAAGCATACGTTGAAGCTCATCCTCTGCAGATTGTCGTTTGAGTACTTCATAACGCAAGCGCCAATTAGAATAGATTAATATCCCAATCAAAATGATGGCAAATAACATAGCGACTAGATAAGCGCTGGTATCTTTTTCTTTCACAAACTCTGTACTCTTCCATTGATTATTGATCATATTATGTTCATCAATAGAGATAGCGGCAATGGCTTTATCTAAGATCGAAACTAATTCAGGATAATCACTTCTTACCCTAATGTTTAATGAATAAGGATGAACAAGCTCCCCCGATATTTTCACATTGGCCATATTTAGCTCTTTAATGTGTAAACTGACCAAGGGCAAAATTTCTGCTGTTGCATATACACCTGAGGAGGAGACTAACTTAAGGGCTTCTTCAATATCTTCCACATAAACCTTTTGAATCTCAGGATACATCTTTTCTATATAGAGTGCAGATTCACTCCCTTTAACCAAGGCCATGGTCTTCATATTTAGACTTTGCATATGAGAGATATAATCAACATCATTGCGGGTTACAATCACAAGAGGATAGCTTCGTATATTAGACGTTTTCAGAGCGTATTTACTCTCTTGTGTACCCATAAACATATCAATACGTCCTCTTTGCAGTTCGGCCAAGGCGTAAGAATAGGGTTCTTTTTGTGTATAAGAGAACGAAAGTCCACTTTTTAAAGAAATTAATTCCATGTACTTTTGTGTGATCTCTCTACTTTGATCTCTACTCTCTTTTGGTCGCCAATGTACACTGGAAAACTTTAACTGAGGATGTGAAGCAATCCAGTTTTTCTCTTTATCACTGAGTTTGATCTGAGAAAGCTGGGCAGGATAAAGATGTTTATAGATATCAATATCTTTATTAATAGAACCTGTTTCTTTCATCATTAAGATCATATGTGAAAGCTTTTTTAGTCTGATCTGACCTATGGTATCAAGGTCAACAAGAGCATGTCGGCGAATCATAGAAGCTTCGAATAAAAGTGCTTCTATTGATTTCTTTGCATTATATTTTTCCACAATAAGTTGGGCAAGCTCTTCTTGATGTTGCATCGCATATTTCCAACCTTTTAAAGAGGCTTGAATAAAATCATTAACCCTTTTTGGATGTTGGGTATACTCCTCTTGGCTGGTAAACAAGATATCAGAATAGGCATCTAAGCCGTAATTAGCAGGATCAATAATGGTAAAAGGGATTGCATCTTGACTCAGAGCATAGGGCTCATTTCCTAAGTATCCGGTCAAGGCATCTGCCTTGCCTTCTTTAAAGGCCTCAAAATCAAAATCAACAGAAGTGTAATTAACGCCTTCTTGCTCTAACATACGAGATAAGGGTAAAGAACCACTTTCTCCCTTGGCAAACATAATCTTTTTACCATGCAGATCTTTTGGCTTACGAATACCTGCTCTTTTATTACAGACCAAAACCAAAGGAGAATGCTCAAAAATAGCGGCTAGAAGCATTAAAGGCTTATCATTAGAAATATCTACCAATAAAGAAGAAGAACCTACCCCATACTGGGCTCTACCTTCAACTACTTCCGTGCTGCTTTGTAAAGGACTATTTTCACCTTGTGATCTTATCTCAACATCAAGTCCAAGGTCCTCATAATATCCTTGTTCTTTAGCAGCATAATATCCGGCAAATTGGAACTGGTGTTCCCATTTTAATTGTAAAACAATCTTATCATCTGAAAAAACTGACAAACATAAAAAAATAAAAAGTATTAAATATTGCATTAAAATGATTATATCCATTGCCCTTTAATAAGGAGCTTAATAGATATTTAATCCAAGCATATAATTAAAACTTATTAGAAAATAAACTTAGCGCCCATAATATGAGATCAATGAAGCCTTAGATATAGTGTGCGCATTAATATAATATCCTACCAAGGCAGGATTCGCATCTGATTTAAGTTCGAGTTTCTCTATATCCAAGGCATGAATGGTAAAGATATACTGATGGGCCTTATCCCCTTTGGGTGGACAGGCACCACCAAAACCTGTTTTACCAAAATCGGTTAAGCTCTCTACCATAGTACTCTTACTTAAATCTACACCTTGAATGAAACCTTTAACATTTGGCTCTATATTAAACACAAGCCAGTGCCACCATCCACTTCCTGTTGGAGCATCTGGGTCGTACACTGTCAGAGCAAAACTTTTCGTACCCTTTGGCGCATTAGCCCACGATAGTTCAGGAGAAATATTTTTTCCTGTACAACCAAAGCCATTAAAAACTTCATTAATTGAAAGTTGCCCTTTTAAGTCTTTACTTGTTAATGTAAGACCTTCTGCCATTGCATGTGAAGTTAATGCTCCTAAAACGAAGAGTGTTGAAAGTATTTTTTTCATTATATTTTTCCTTTTTATGTACTTTAGCAAATTATTTAGAATTTACCAAAGTTTAGTATATTTGAGACCATATCAAAGGCATCATTTAAGGTACCTCTTTTTTCCATTAGATCGGAGCTATAATGGGCATTGCGTTTTTGATGCGCCATTTTGCGCTTTCGAGTTTTTGCCCTTGCATGCACATGTTTTTCATCCAGAGCATCTTTTAAGGCATTACGCTTACCCCCTAAGGCTGTCCACTCTTGAATCTGTTTAAGTTCTCCAGCATCCAACCATAAGCCATGTTTAGGACACACATCCATAATCACACCTGATCGATTAAGATAGTTTTTTCTTTGCATCATCTTATTACATTCAGGACATCTTCTATAAACGAGTTGATCCTTATGGCGGGGATGCTGTAAGAGGGAATGTAACTTATGCCTATCAATCCAGTACGATTTTTCCAGACGCTCTTCTAATAACCTTTCAAGCTCATGATTGTCAAAAAAAAGTCCAAAACATCGTTCACACTTTTCAATGATAAAACGGTTGTTTTTACCTATATCTATACTATCAAGAAAGACCAGACAATCCGGACAAGTTCGTTTTGATTTGGGAAGCTTAGCTCCCACATCCTTTCTCTTTAGTTCAATATCATTTCTCACACCGCAATATTCACAAATGATACTCTTTGAGGGAAGCGGTGCAGAACAATGGGTACAATTAGCCATTACAGTTCACTTAAAATCGTCTTCTTTTTCTGAGTATATTCATCTTCAGTTATGAGTTCGGCATCAAAGAGTTCTTTAAGCTCTAAAAGACGTGTTTTTACATTTTTTGCACCACTGCTTTGTGCACTTTCTTGTCCCATTATCGAACCAGAAAGTCCTCCCGCTACACCCATACCCATCATCATACCAGCTGCACCGACTTGGTTATTGGCAGCATCTTTCATCGCTTCAAGCTTTTGAAGTTCGCTATAAGAGACACCGGCGATTTCAGCACCATGCTTATGGGCTGTAATATCTGCTATCGTTTTAATACGTTCTTGGGTCTCTTCATCAAAATCTGTGCCCTCTATTCGAAAGTCAGTTAAGGAGAAGCCCAACTTTAAAAAGTCCTTTTCTAACTTTTCACCCAAGGCATTGGATATCTCTTCTCTTTGAGAGTCAACTTGCGCATAGGAATATTTTTCTGTTGCTAGAAAGTCAGAGATGGGTTGATTAATACGTGAAAGCATCATCTGTCTGAAATCTGTTACTCGGTAATATTCTTGTCCCCCCAAGATATTAACAAAAAAGGATTGGGCATCTTCTATCTTGAAACTATAGTTTCCATAAGCGACCAAGGCCACAGGAAATTTATATTTTGGATCATCATACTTGATCGGCGAAGTCGTCCCCCATTTTTGATCTAAGATACGCGTGCGCTTAAAAAAATAAAGTCCAACCTTATGTTCACTTTCAAAGGCTTGCATAAACTTCGTTACTGTTGTCCAAAAAGGTATGTTTTCAGTAAGAAGAGAAGTCATTCCTTCTTCTTCTATAACTGCGACCACCTTTCCCTCATACACAAAGATACAACCTTGTCCCGGACCAACTATAAGCTTTGAGGCATTTTTTATCTCATCACCATTCTCACCCCAGCGATAAAAAAGTTCATCAGCCCCTGGGTTATCCCACTCAATAACTGAACGTAACTGTCGTTTAACTCCGTCCCACATACCCATAAAGCTACCTTTTTATAAAAATCTTATAATTATTATCTTAGTAGAAAAACTTAAAATCTACCTTTATTCTTAAGATGAAACAGATATTGAAATAGTTTTGCTAGTGTGCTAAGGAAGAGAGTATTTTTTTAGACCTTGGAGATCTTCTTGCCATCTCCCATCAACCATCTCTCTAAGATGATTTTTGCTGCAAGGGAATCAATGCGGCCATCTTTTTTCTGCTTAATTATCCCCTTCATCGAATCTTCAGCCTCAAGTGAGGAGTTTGATTCATCTTGATGATACACAGGGCCATCAAAGTCAACCAAGTTCATAAAGTGCTCGACCCGGCGGCGCATCTCATCTTCAGAACTGCCCCCCATAGGAATACCGATAACAACAGCTTCAGCACCCCACTCTTGAATGACTTCTTTAACAGCAGCAGAGGCTTGATTTCTATTTTTACGCTCTATGGCATTTAAAGGGGTTACAAAATTGGGATCGACACTGTAAGCTAAACCTATACGCTTTAACCCTAAATCTATTGATATGACTTTCATATAAGTTTATTTTCCTAAACAGAAGTTGCCGAACATCTTATCCAGCATCTCTGAATGCTCATATGGTCGTGTAATAGAAGATATTTCAGCAATAGCCATATTCATATGAAAGGAGAAGATTTCAAGTTCTTGTTCTTCTAAAGGCATCTTTGCCTCATCTATCTCAGAAAGTGCCTTTTTAACAGCATTGATCTGACGCACAGAGATCAACATCATCTCATCTGAGACATTCTTTGTATCCATGATCTTCTCAAGTTCAGCAATCAGTTCTCTTGCACTCTCTTTACAACTCAGTGCAATAGGGTTATGTTCACTAATCTTAGAAGTATCAATCTTTTGTTCAAGATCTGTCTTATTTAATAAGGTGATGAAAGACTTTTCATCCTTATGCTCTTTAATCAATGAAAGAATTGTTTCATCTTCATTATCAAAGGGACGTGAAGAGTCAAAAAGAGCAATTACAATGTCACTGGCTTCAATCGCTTCTATGCTTCTTTCTATCCCTATGCGTTCAATCTCATCATTAGCATCTCTAATCCCTGCTGTATCAACCATACGAATAAGGTGTGTCCCAATTTTGACCTCTTCTTCAATCGTATCACGTGTTGTTCCCGCAATATCAGAGACAATGGCACGTTTATAGTTTAATAAGACGTTTAATAAGGAACTTTTTCCAACATTAGGCTTACCTATAATGGCAACCTTAAAGCCTTGCATTAAACCGGCCCTGCTTTGGGATGCTTGCAAGGTATCTGAGAGTTGAAGCTTTAGAGTCTCTAAGCGCGCTAATATCTGATCAATCAGATCTTGGGGAAGATCTTCTTCTGCGTAGTCAATGGTCACCTCAGAATAAGCCAAAATGTTTAGGAGGTCTTCTCTAACATTTTCAACATATCCTTTTAGTTCACCCCTCATCTGTTTAGCTAAGATCTTGGCAGCATCTTCACTCTTGGCTTCAATGAGTCCAGCTATGGCCTCGGCTTCTGTAAGATCAATACGCCCATTTAAAAAAGCACGTTTGGAAAATTCACCAGGTTCTGCCACTCTTGCACCCAAATCAATCACAGCATTGAGAACTTGTTCCGCAACAATCTTTCCCCCATGGCATTGGAACTCTATAATATCTTCTGCCGTAAAGGAGTTGGGAGCTTTAAAATAAACAATAATAGCTTCATCAATCAATTCACCTGAAGCATTGTATAAGGGGGTCAGCGTAGCATGCCTAGGCCTGAAGTCGGAAGCCTTGGAAAGTTGTTTTGAGATACGAAGGGCTTCGTCCCCACTTAAACGAATGATAGAGATAGAACCTATTCCATGAGCGGTGGCAACAGCCGCTATCGTATCATGCGTCATCTTTAATAGTTTTTATTATCGTTATTGAAAGAATTAATAATTATAAATTTAGCACCATCACGTGTTGAGCGAATAGCAACATATTTATCCGGATAAGCAGCACGTAACTCTCTAAGAGCAATTTGAACTAAGACCCCGTCAAGGATCTTAGTCTGTGCCTTTCCGTCTCTATCGATATTAACATAAACACCCTCAAGGTATTTACGTATCATCTCTTCTTGATTTTTTAAGAACTCTGCAATCTCTAAACGAAGTTGCAATTGATATTGCGCATTGATCCAGTTATATAGCATATAAGACAGAGCCTTGTAACGATAGCCTTCCTTACCAATAAGCAAGGCCGCATCTTTACCGCAAAATTCAACTAAGATAGTCTTATCATCATGCTCACACACCTTGATTTCATCAATTTCAAAACAAGCATGTTCAAACAGTGCATCTATTTTCTTCTTGATCTCTTCAGCTACATCAGAAGGCTTGCAAACTTCATTAACTTGGTCATCTTTATAACTATTGTTTTGGAAAAAACTATCAACAACTTGTGAGTTACCCTGCTTTCTTACACCGCTGGCCAACTGCTCGTGGATCTCATCATGAGAAGCGTCACATATTTCAGTCTCTTCACCAATATAGATCTCTTCATCTTCATCATCATAAAGATCTGAGCCATCATAATCATCTTCTTGATCGGTTACAAAAGAGGCAGGCAGGATAATATCATTATGTTGCCCATTCTCTTTTTTGGCCGTTCTTTCTTTCTTCTGTGAAGGTTTTTGAGTATTTTTCTTGGCTTTCTTATCCTCTTTAACAGAAGGGGAAGGAGCTTCTTTTCTAGTTACACTCTCAGTTGCTGCCTCAGGCTTAGCTTCCTTATGAGCAGGTTTTGTTACTTCCTGAGCTTTCTCTTCTATCGTACACATAGCAACAATAATTGCTTTCTTTTTAAATAAGCCTAAAATACCATTTGATGGAGCTTGAACCACCTCTACCTTTAATTGGGTAATCGAACATGAAAGCTTATCAGCAGCCAGAGAGTAAGCACTCTCTAATGTTTCAGCTTCTATTTTGATCATAATTTATGCCTCTTTAGCCTTTTGCATGGCTTTAAATTTATTATTTACTACGAATTGTTGAGCGATTGAGAAAATATTATTCATTAACCAGTATAGAACAAGTCCAGCTGGGAAAGTTACAAAGAAAAATGTAAATATAACCGGTAAAAATCTAAAAATCTTTTCTTGCATTGGATCAGTAAAGTTACTTGGTGTAATACGTTGTTGATAATACATTGAAGCACCCATTAAAACAGGTAATACAAAGTATGGGTCCATATGGGCCAAATCATTAATCCACAGTATCCATTCTGCGCCTTTTAATTCTACAGCATTTAATAATACCCTATAAATCGCAAAAAAGACAGGAATTTGCATTAAAAGTGGTAAACAACCACCTAATGGATTAGCACCCTCTTTCTTATAAAGATCCATAACAGCCGCATTCATACGCTGTGGATCACCCTTATACTTGGCTTGAAGTTCTTTTACCTTAGGTGACACCTCTTTAAGTTTTTGCATAGAGATCATACCCTTAAAAGTAAGAGGGAAAAGAACAAGACGAATAATTAAAGTTAACATAACGATTGCCCATCCCCAGTTACCTACAAGACCGTGTAAAAACATTAGAAGTTGAAAAAGAGGTGCTGCGGCAAAGGTAAACCAACCATACTCGATCGCATTAGTCAATTCAGGTTTAATCCCATGTAATATCTTATAATCTTTAGGACCGATATACCCGTTAAACGTGAAGTTTTGAAGACCTTCAACAAAGGCAACAGGATTATCATCTCTGTCTCTATCGACCTTAACAGTTGTATCCTTATCTAAAGAGTAGAAGATTGAAGCAAAATATTGTGAGAATGAAGAGACAAGGTTAACATCATTATATGAGGTCAAACTTGAGGCATCACCATCTTCAACAATGGTGATAAGGTGATCTTGGCTTGTATCAACCATAACCCCTTCAACGGCCATCATCTGCTTATCAGAAAAAGTTGGGTGCATTCCAAGATAAACATAATAACGTTTATCTTCACTTAGTTTAATATTAATATCATAATGACCATCAGCATAAAAGGTAAGATTTTTTGTAACGGTTAAAGAAGAGAGTTTTTGAGTCAGAGTCACTGATACATGCCCATCTACAAGATTAGCTTCTTTAACATTAGAAGAATAAGGCGTTGTCATCGCTTCTTGATTAAGTTCTTTATCGGCAAAGCGGATGTAAAGAGGCTTAGCTCCTGATTCAGCCACTAATTTGGCATTCCCTGTCTCTTCATCTACAAATTTCTCTTCTAACATCTCTTTTTGAGCGATACGACCTAAGGTATCAATCGTTAAAATGTAATTTGCTCCCGTAAGTTTTGCCAAAATAGCATTATCAGAATCATCTGTTGTTGTTGAAGATGTATCATGCCCAAGATCAACAGATGAACTATCTGACCCAGGAAGAGACACAGTTGCTGCTTTTGAACTTGTTGTAGTATTTAACTCTGAACTAACTTGTTCTGGTGGAAAGATAGCTGTATAACCCATAAAAAATACAAAAGATATAGCTAATGCTAATATCAATCTTTGATTTGAACTCATTTTGTCTAACACGATAACCCTTTAGAAAAATTTTTTATTAAATAGTATTTTCCATTCCCTTTAGGAACATACCAATATTTTATCGGTGATATTTTATCTTTTTTAATCTTACACGAAGGCGTGTTCACGAGAGGATAATCAATTCCGCCCTTAAAAAGTTGATTACAGCGTAAAATTCTCACAAACGAGAAGAAAAAAGCTTTAAAAAGGGAGTTTTTTTCAAATTGCCAACGAGCATATTCTGAACACGTTGGATAATATCGGCAGGACCCATAACCGATAAGAGTAAAGAATTTTTGATAAAGTGTTAATATCGCTAATAAAACTTTACGCATTTATTCCAAGGCTCCAACTTTTTTCAAAGCTCTTTGCATATCACGTTTTAAGTCATCATGAGAAACATTTCGTATTGCTTCTTTAGCAACAAAAATATAAGTACCAGTAGTAATTTGTGGGGAAAATTCTAGAAATAATGCACGAAGTCTGCGCTTTGCACGGTTTCTATAAACCGCGTTGCCGACTTTTTTGCTGGCAGTGAAGCCATTTTTATACTCTTTACCTTTAAGGTAAAACAGTACCGAGGACTTAGCATGAGCTGCCTTTCCTCTTTTATAAACCAGCTGAAACTCTTTGGGGAGCTTCAATCTTTCAAAACGGTTTATACAGTTAAGCTCTTACGCCCTTTTGCACGGCGTCTATTAATAATACGGCGACCATTCTTTGTAGCCATACGTGCACGGAATCCGTGAGTACGTTTACGAGGAGTGTTATGGGGTTGATAAGTACGTTTCATATTAAGCGTCCTTCTATTAGTTATATTCGTGAAATTATAGTTAAGTTTTACTTAAAAATTAGTAAAGCCTTAGCTTTACACTTTATTTTCTCTGTACATGGAACCCTTTTAGACTTCCTTTAAATGATATTTTAGCTTTTATATCTAAGAATTATAGTATCAGTAAACGAGTATTTTCCTGTATAAAACTATTCCAAACATCTTTTTCGACCATAACCGTAAAGATGGCTCCTTTTTCATCAAAGTCTTTATTTTTAATAAGGATCTTATCTTCTTCAAGCTTATACTCAATCAAAGAGATATCCGTATACTTAAGGGAAAAGGTCTGCTCTTGTAATTTAACATAAGGAATTAAATCTGCCTCTTCAATCACCCCATTACTGGCTTCAGAATAAGCCCTTACCAAACCACCCGTCCCTAATTTTGTGCCTCCAAAATAACGAACAATTATAAGAGCAGAGTTTATCAAGCCACCTCCTGCTAAAACAGCAAGAGTAGGTTTACCGGAGGTTCCCTTAGGCTCTCCATCATCTGAACAATGTTCAACAATCTGATCAAATTCATTAATATATCGCCAAGCAACAACAAAATGTCTGGCCTTGGGATGTTCCTCTTTTAAGTTCTTTAAGACCTCATCGAAAGCCTGATAAGGCATCAAGTGGGCAATGAATTTAGATTGTTTGACTTCTAAAGTCTTATGGATGTGTTGATTTACAAAGTGCATAATGAAAGTGTAACTTATTTATGGTTAGACTTCCACTATGTATAAAAAAGCGCATGATTCACTCTATCAATGGTATTTAGACAATGGTCGCCATAATCTTCCTTGGCGAAATATAGATGACGCCTACAAGATATGGGTATCAGAGATAATGCTCCAACAAACTCAAGTCAAAACGGTATTAGAGCGTTTTTATTTCCCCTTTATCAAAGCCTTTCCCACCCTGCAGGATTTAGCCTGCGCAAGAGAAGATGAAGTACTGAAACAATGGGAAGGACTGGGGTACTACAC
>Ga0316207_10002641_pt1 | contig 17952 bp, 15 predicted proteins | sample 6weekpyrite_MG_FD_204943 | JGI IMG/M metagenome (GOLD analysis project Ga0316207, IMG submission 204943) | Microbial mat bacterial communities from mineral coupon in-situ incubated in ocean water Damariscotta River, Maine, United States -... | ecosystem: Environmental > Aquatic > Marine >...
ACCCGTATATTGGTTCATATAGCTCTTGCACATATATCGGGAAAAACGATAATGATAATGACTCGGCAAAAATCAGCAGGAAAAGTGCCGGCCGAATATACATAGTCAATTCAGTGGAGACTTTTTCTATCGATTCGGGTGGCGTAAACAGATTAATTCTTGTTGCCGTATCAATATAGCCACCAATCGCGGCAGAAACCTTTTTCTCTCCAAGCGAAAATTTAAGCGTATTAATTCGCTCCGTTAATGAATAGTATCTATCATTCAATTTTAATAATGCAGAATTAATATAACCTGTAAATTGACCAATCTCATCACGAGATTCAATGCCCGCAATATGTGAAAAATCACCATCACTAGCATTTTTGAGTAATTTTTTTAGTGATGAAACAGGTGTAGATATGGTGAAAACCATTAAGAAATATAATAACTCTAACGAAAACAATATCGATACAACAATGACCGTAATGATATCAAGCAAACTATCTTGCAGACGTTTTTGTATTAAACCTTTAGCTTGCCCTAAGTGAATATAACCCAAGACTTCACTACTTGCATCGTAAATAACTAATGATGTGTTATAAAAACCATTTATTAATACTGTGCCAGCACTCTTGCCAACAAACATTTTAGTGTCTTCATTTGAAAATAATTGGGTCTTACCAGTTTTATACAACGGAACATGATTTTTGTCTGTGATCATTATGTATGAAAGATCATTATGTTCATGCTTTAATTCGTCAAGATATTCATCCATTCCATTTAGTGAATGGAACTTTGCACCATAACTCACGACTTTAATAGTCACGCCCTGCAACGATTCACCAATCGTCACTGTTTTCTTGTGCATTTCTGGCGCAAGTGTTTTCTCTACATAACCTAATGAGAAAAACGAGATCAATAACGTCGATACAATAATCGCAAAGATGGCAAGCACCATCATACTAACTCTAATAGGCACTCTAAGATTAAACATCATCAGAATTCCTTTCGAGCTTATCTAAATCCTTGTCTGCCGCATCAAAACTCAATAATAATTCTTGAGTTTTTTCATGAAATACCAAATAGGCATCTTCAAAGTTACCTTTCGCCGTTACTTCATCTGGATCATGACATGAATCTGACATCAAGTTTGTTAAGGCAGCTCCCATACCTGCCAAACGAAACCGAAACTTGCGTGTAATAAAATACACCAATATCAAAATGACTAGCGCAACAAGCGAAATACTTAAAATAGAATGTTGTAGTAAAAACCACCTCGTTCCCCATGAATACGCGACAGTTTGCTGACTTGAATAGCCAATTTGTAATTCCCCCACCTGTGCAGAAAAATTATTATAAATCGGCATACGTAAAATAATAATGCCATCATTCTCTGTCACTCGATAATCAGATCCTGCAACAACTTGCCCATGTTCAACTTCCAATGATCGACTTAAGTTATTTGTCACGCCATCCTTGTCGTAGAGAACTTTATTATTAACTGTTAATATCCGTAAAACATCAATATCAGAATTTTTTCTCGCAAGCTCATCAACCAATTCTTGAGTGTTATGAAGTTCATCAATATTGACACCAATATTTAGACTGTATTCAATCGATTTTTTTAGATCACCACCTAGAACAAGGTAGCGCGCCTGCGTAATATCTGAATAAGCTTTACTGAAATTAAAATAAGTTAGAAATGCAGTAAGAAAAACAGCAAAACTGACAACAAATGTGATTGTCAATGATAATTTAACAACAAGTCCAATATCCCGCTTCTTATTTGCGACCAATGATTCATCTTTGTAGTCAAACTCGTCTTCAATATCATTCTTCATCTGCTATTGTTCTCACTTCTTTTACTGCGTATACATCAACACCTTGCGTCCTTCCTTTTACTTGTTGTTGTCCAATATGAGTGAAATTAAAACTATCCTTTTTCACAATCCCATTATACGTTTCATCATTAATTAAAATATTGTATTCAGGGTAGTCTTTGGTAAGCGTTTCAAGTCTTGCCGCAACATTAACGGCATCACCAATAACTGTGTATAAAAACCTTTCCAATGAGCCGACTTGGCCAGCAACCACTTCCCCTGTACTAATACCAATACCGCATTTAACTAGCGTTTCTCCGCGCTGCTCACGTTTTAAGTTAATTAATTCTAATTTTTTTCGCATCGCCAATGCCGCTGACACCGCATTGAACTCCATTTCACTCTGCGAATCTGGTGCACCAAAAATGACAACAATAGCATCACCAATAAAATTATTAACGTGCCCTCCCCATTCCTGCACAGCCTCAGTCATTTCAGTTAAATACTCATTCAGAAATTCAACAACCTCATCAGGCTCCATGTTCTCACTCATTGTTGAGAAACCACGAATATCTGAAAAGAGCACACTCACTTGTCGGCTTTCACCTCCAAGCTTGACATCACCCATCAATAATTTTTCACGTACTTCAGGTGATACCACTCGACCAAATATATCTCGTTCACGTTCACGCTCACGAACACCTGCCACCATCAAGTTAAATGTTCGCATTAATGTTCCAAATTCATCGGCGCTGGTAATTTTAATCTCACCTTCATCATAATCGCCCTTTCGAACTCGGTTAGCAGCTCTCATTAAAGATTGAATCGGTTTTATAAATGAACGAGAAAAAAGCAGCGCTATGATTGTAAAAATAAACCCAACACCAATGACGCTATAAAGCACATTATTAAACTGCGCGTTAAGCGGCTCTGAAAAACTACTTTGTTTAGTGCTAATACCAACAACCCAGCGATGACTGATAACAGGCGCATAACCTGCTATTTCTTTTTCACCATTAAGTGGTGAGCGATAATTAACTGTACCCGGATTTCTCGCGCCTACAACCGCATCAGCAAGCGTCTCAAAACCAAGGCTCTCAATATTATTAAGTAAGAACCGTTTACTTTTGACTATTCTTTCCAGTGATTTTGGCGGCAAGGGTGTTAAGCTTTTGTAAAGCAAATTGTTATCTGGGTGATAAATCAATACACCCTCGTTATCTATTAAATATGCAATATGTTTGTTCGTGTTCGCCTCTTCAACAATACTTGATACAGATAAACCTGATATTTTTACAACAACAACGCCTTCTACCTTCCCAGATTTACCTAATACAGGACCCGAAAAAAACAATCCCGGTTTTCGTGTTACATCACCGACTGTAATATCTGATACATAAATACGTCCCTGAACTGCCGCTTGAAAATATTCCCGATAAGAATAGTTTCTGCCAATGAACTTATCAGCTGGCGCAGACAATACATTGCCTTTTTTGTCCATTACTAATAACAGCTCAAGCTTATTGTCTGCATACACGAGACGTTGTAATTTTCCTTGTACTGATTCAGCAATATTTTTATTACCGCCTTCAACTAGGTCAATAATGTCTTTCTCGGTTGCTAAGTATTTAGTCAAGAAACGAGTGCCATCGATTAGTTGGCCAATACGATTAGCCGTTGCAACTGATAGCTGTTTAAGGTTGCGCAATTCTGTTTCTGAGATACTGGCAACACTACCCTGCAGGTTATAATACGCAGTAAAAATCATCGGCAATAAGGCCGTCATTAATAGCGTGACCGACAACTTGATGAAAATAGGCCATGAACGAAGTTTAAATATTTTATTTATTTTCATTTTTAAAATTTAACCTTCTTGTGCCAAATGGCGGAGTACGTCTACACTCAGATGCAAGATGCTTTTGCGCAACGCTCAAATCCCCACATTATCTCGAAATGACAATGACTTATTATGCTTTATTAGTCATATCGGCTGTTCTTGGCTTGATATTAATCCATTTAAAAATGGTATATTCCCGATAACTATAGGTTAGGGATCTGGAAAATACTATAGACAAAAATGGCTTATATTTTAGCTATATCGACGAAAAACAAATCCACCAATGTTCGAGTTTGAGCAATATGAACTACATCACAAGAAAGTCCCCCTCCCCTTACAAAACAAACTCGCTAGCAAAGACAAAGCAGGAGGTATACCGAACAAAATCCGTCAAGATTCTAGAGATAAACCAACCTGAATATAACCAACGGTTCTCATCCCTAAACCCAAAGACCTAAAAAGCCGCCCACAGGACGGCTTTTTAGTTTATATGGCGGAGAAGAAGGGATTCGAACCCTTGATACGCTATAAACGTATACACACTTTCCAGGCGTGCTCCTTCAACCACTCGGACACTTCTCCAGTAACCCTATGCTATTGATTTTCAACAAATCAATAAATTAGGGCGAGAGATTGTAGCATATCCATAGTCAAAAAATACCAATGGGCTTAGCCGGTACGCTGTACTTCAATTGCTTTACCAACCAGTTGTACCAATACTTTGAAACGCTTATAACTCGCCTCATCAAGCTGACAGTCACCAATATGACGATCCGCATAAAACAGACCAATAGGCTTATCGTCCACAAAAACTGAGCCAGCGAAAAATGAACTAGTATTGATAATCTTTTTCAATGACTCAGGCACTAGTTTCCAATACTTTTCTTTATTACCTGTATTTAACCAAATACTTTGTGATTTCTTCATCACGTGTGTAAATAAATTTGATGGTACAAGCGATATTTTAAATTGATTAAATTCAGGGTCATTATCCGTTCCAAGCATATATCGCGCATTTAATTGCTCATGCTCAAGTCCTTCAAGCATAGTAAATACAACTCTATTTAAGCCTAAACCATCGTGAAGACATCTAGTTACCAAATTCATTAATGAATTTAAGTTGAGCTCTCTAGCTTGTGTCTGTATTTGTGAAATAATTTCCTGATAAACATCCAATTGTGGCATTAAACAGAAGTGATGGTGGTCATTCACTTCTATCGATATTTGATTACCTTCGTTATCCAACTCAAATTCTGGAATAATTGGCAATAAAGCAGCCGCATGTATCACTCCATACCAATCTGACTCACGTGCAGCACTAACAACATTTTGATGCGTTATGCTAACGGTACTACTAAAGTCACGATCAAGATGTTCCGCTACGTGCTCAATGCAATCCGTCATTTCCTGTGTATACCAGCCCTCTTCCGCCAACCTTGCTAATTGACATGCCAGCATCACACCATAAACTCGCGGATTAGTTGCCTTATCTGCAGACAAGGTATCAATGACTAGTTCTGGTAATTTCCAGCGTACGGCCAAGGCATGACTTAATTGTTTGATACTAAAACCGAGTACTAAATACTGCGCCTCGTCAGCTGACATATCATCGTTAGCGATAACATCCCGAATTCTGTTTATTTCATCACCACCATTTAACAATATTGCCATGGTGCCAATATTATTTAGAAAGCCCGCGACAAACGATTCTTTAGGCACCATATCGGCTCGTCGTATTGCCCAATCGTATGCTTGATAGGCGGCATGAAATGAACGACTTGCTACATGCATATATGCGCGCATATGTTCATCTGCCGCAGGCAACTGCAACATATCCATCTCACTTGGCAAACGCTTCACTTTATCTAAGCCAATCATCATGGCTGCGCTTTCAAGTGTCGTCACATCTGATGATAAACGTCCACGTGGTAAGGAATTAGCCCAACGCAACATGGTCAAAACAGTGCCAGGATCGTGCAACATACTGTCGCAAAAGCGATCCATTGGCATACCATCTGACGTTTTAATACCAACGACACTGCTTGCCGTACGATCGAGTATCGGGAAACGGATATCCGACAGCAATTCAACCCAACCCTCGAGGCCAGGTTTATCGATATCTGTTTCTTTCATTGCGCTCATTTCTAACCCATTTAATCCTTAACACCCTTATAATCGGCACTTGTGAGCTTTTCATTAATCCATATTGTTGAATTAATCTGCTCAAGCTTTTGTTTCTGCTGTCGATAGCACCGTTTAAGTAGATACAAAATGTTTTGGAGTGAATATGTTTGCCATTATTGGCGTGATCGTCGTGCTAGGTTGTGTTGCTGGTGGCTATGTCTTGTCGCATGGTAATCTCATCGCGCTCTGGCAACCCTATGAGGTACTGATTATTTGTGGCGCCGCTTTTGGTGCTTTTCTCATTGCTAACCCAATGAAAATCGTAAAAGCTGCTTTTGGTGGTGCATTGGGTGTGCTCAAAGGTGCAAAGTACGGAAAAAAAGAATATTTAGAACTACTTTCACTCATGTTTGATATTTTCGCCACTGTGCGTAAAGAAGGCATGATGGCCATCGAAGAACATATTGAAGACCCTCATGAAAGTAGTGTTTTTAGCAATTACCCTAAAATTGTTAAAGATCACCATGCCATCGAATTTATTTGTGACTACCTACGCATTATTGTCGGCGGCAATATGAATCCCTTTGAACTCGAAAACCTCATGGATATCGAGTTAGAGACTCATCACCATGAAGCTGAACAGCCCGCTGCTGCCGTCACCCGTGTTTCTGATGGTCTACCTGGTTTTGGTATCGTTGCTGCGGTACTCGGTATTGTGATTACGATGGGATCATTAAGTGAACCACCCGATGTGATCGGTGCTCACGTGGCTGCCGCATTAGTGGGTACCTTCCTTGGCATTTTATTTGCCTATGGTTTTGTTGGCCCAGTCGCTACCGCGATGGAGCATAAGGTCGCTGATGAAGCAAAGTTTCTTCAATGCATTAAAGTGTGTCTACTCTCCACCCTAAATGGTTACAGCCCACAAATTGCCGTTGAATTTGGTCGTAAGACTTTAATGAGTTCCGATCGTCCAAGTTTCAATGAACTTGAAGAATACTTGAAAGAGAAAAAGGAACAGAAGGCCTCTTAATCTGGTTGCATAGGCAATGGAAGATAAAAAACAACCGATTATCGTTAAACGCATCAATAAGGGTGGCCATGGTCACCACGGTGGCGCGTGGAAAGTTGCTTTCGCTGACTTCGCTGTCGCGATGATGGCATTCTTCATGGTCATGTGGTTACTCGGCGCGGTACCAACCGAAACACTCGGCGGTATTTCAGACTATTTTGAAAACGTTAGTTTGACCGAAGGTCAAGCCACTGTCCCCACGCAAGGAATGGCCGGCCCAGGTGGAGCAAGTACAAGCATGATCGATATGGGCGGTATGATGGATATCGCTAAAGGTGAAGGCAATAAGATTAACCAGCAAAATAAGGCTGATGATGAATCAATTGTCGAATCGGATGAAGATGTAAGTGCAGCGCTCAAAGCAGAAAATGATGCAAAAGAAGAAAAACAACGCCTCAATGAACTAATGAAAGATATGGTTGATGCCATCGGCAAGAATAAGGCCCTATCACCTTATAAAGATCAACTCTTACTTAAAGTCACCGCTGAAGGTCTACAGATTCAAATCATTGATGAAGATAATCGCGCGATGTTTGACAGTGGCGGTTCAAATATCAAAAATCATATGCGTGGAATACTCTACGAAATAGCGAGTTTTCTAAATACTGTACCAAACCGTGTGAGTGTCAGTGGTCATACAGATGCCTCACCGTTTACTGGTCGTGAGGACTATAGTAACTGGGAGCTTTCAGCAGACAGAGCCAATGCAGCCAGACGTACACTTGAAGAAGGTGGTCTCGCAACAGAAAAAATTGGGCGTGTCGAAGGGCTTGCTGCATCAAACCTATTTGAAAAAGATGCGCCCTTTAGTAAACATAACCGACGCATTAGCATCTTGGTGATGAACAAAAAAACTGAAGTAGCATTAACAGGGCTGGTAGAAGATCCTGTGATCGATGGTGCCAATACTGACCCTATTAATGATGCGCCTGTTGAATTGCCTCCACTTCAATTACAGCCGATAGAATCGCCTATAAATAATGTAGAAAAAGATATTCCACCCGTAAAACAACTAGAACCAATACCTGAGACTGAAAGTCTCAATACGCCCGCCGAACCTATTCGTGAAGAAAATGATTCTCCTCCAGATTCAGAGAGAATCATCAAGCTACCGCCGATAATCGATCCTAATTTATTACCCCAACGGTAATCGTTGGATATTGACTCTGCCTTTCACCTTCAGTGAAAAAACCAAATCAAAGCGTAACTCACTGATCTTTTAGTATTAGATTCAATATCCATGCATATTTTTCATACTATAATTGCTAAAATTAACACAATGAATATTGTCACGATGACACTAAAATAATTGAGGCTAACTTTTGCGCCACTTAATGCTACTTTTAGTATTGCTATTCGTATCAAGCTGCGGTCAACCGTTGACCCTGCTCGAACAAATAAAAAAAGATGGTGTTCTGCTTGTTGCTGCCCGAAATAGTCCCACCACTTATTTTGAAGGCCCACATGGACCAACGGGTTTTGAATATGATTTGGTTAGCTTATTAGCCAAGGAACTGGATGTTAAGGTTAAAATTATTACTCCTTCCAACTTATCTGACATCCTTTCCCTCGTTTCACAAAATCAAGTCCATTTAGCGGCAGCTGGGCTGACTGTCACGAAATCAAGAGAACAATGGATACGCTTTGGCCCGTCCTACCAAACAATTACCCAACAATTAGTATATCGGATGGGCACTGGACAGCGAAAACCCCGTAAGCTCACCGATTTAATTGGCAAGCATCTTGAAGTTGTTGCGGATAGTAGTCATGCAGAACAACTTGAGGAACTGCAAACAACCCAACCTCAATTAGAATGGATAGAAAACGCTGAACTCGATAGCGGTGAGTTACTGAATTTAGTCTGGGAACAAGTCATTGATTATAGTATTGCTGACTCAAATGAGATTGATTTAAACCAACGTTTTTATCCTGAACTAAATGCGGCATTTGATATTAGTGAGCCTCAACAACTGGCATGGGCATTCCCACGCAATGACGATGACAGCTTTTATAATGCTGCTGCTGATTTCATTAAGAAAATTAAAGCAAACGGTAAGCTTGATGTCTTACTGGACCGTTATTACGGACACATTGAGCGTTTTAATTTCGCCGGCACACGTACTTATCTCCGCCACATACATAAACGTCTTCCTCTCTACCGTGAAACATTTGAAGCGGCTGCTGAAAAAAACCAATTAGATTGGCGATTGCTAGCCGCCATTGGCTATCAAGAATCACATTGGAACCCCAAAGCACGATCGCCAACAGGTGTCAGAGGCATCATGATGCTAACTTTGCCAACAGCAGAGTACTTAGGGATCAAAAATCGTATTGACCCAGTGCAAAGTATTAATGGTGGTGCAAAATATATTAAGAAATTAATCAAACGTATTCCAAAACAAATCAAAGAACCAGATCGAACTTGGTTTGCTTTAGCCGCATACAATGTTGGATTGGGTCATCTCGAAGATGCACGTATTATCACTGAAAAACGTGGTGGTAATCCTGATGTCTGGAAAGATGTAAAAGAGAACTTACCTTTACTGAGTAGACGAAAATGGTATAAGCAAACCAAACATGGTTATGCGCGCGGCCGCGAGCCAGTGCGTTACGTCGAGTATATTCGTAGTTACTATGATTTGTTAGTTTGGTATAACGCACAACTTGAAGAACGCGTCACGCTTCCAGAATATACTGAAGAAAATACTGATGCTGTAGAAATTACCTCGCCAGCACTTTAATGTTCTCCCGATAACGGCGATATTTTAATCAACTATCTTTGATAACTCACTTACCGATCTAATATCTAATTTTTTCATGATGTGTTGCCGGTGGACCTCAACTGTTCTTGGGCTGATATCAAGATCTCTAGCGATTTCTTTATTGCTCATTAAACTCGCCAACATTTTCATCACTTCGTTTTCACGTGGTGTCAATGTTGAAAGTTTCTCACTTGCCTTACCATTTATACTTTGAGCAACTTCATTGTTCTTCTCAAAGGCGATGTGAATACTTTCCAACAAAGATTTACCATTATAAGGCTTTTCAAAAAAATCAAACGCACCCGCCTTCATAGCCTCAACAGCCGTTAATACATTTCCGTGACCAGTTAAAAATATAACAGGCAAAATACAACCGATGTTATTCATCTTTTTTTGCAATTCAAGCCCATTCATATCTGGCATATTGATATCCAGCACAATACAGCCTTCATGGGATGGCTCATAAAAATTAATAAAATCTTGCGCACTTAAAAATGTTTTTGAAGTCAATCCGGCAGACTCTGCCAATGTTTCAATTAACTCTAAAACTGATGGCTCATCATCAATAATGTAGACCGTCTTTTTTCCCATACTTCTTCTGTGTTCCTGACTTTTATTATTGCTTCTCAACTAGGCAATTATTGCTATGTATAATTATTCTATTAATCAGAAATTTGCCAAACCAATTTAATGGTATATAAAAACAAAATGCAATATTCACAGGTACTTACGTAGTCAGTGTCACAAGAGTGAGTAGTAGAATCAAATACGATAACATTTAGCAGAGAGGCATAGAGCAAGCCTCTACATAATCCATGCTGCTACAAGTAGGGATATGCTTACATTGCTATACACTGTGATGCGAAACTAGCCTCGGCGTTGCTGAAAGAAGTTTCTCAATAATTGGCCGCATTCATCAGGAAACACACCACCAACCACATCAATATGATGGTTCAGCTTTCGATCATCAGGAATGGTGTAGACGCTTTTCACGGCACCTGCTCTCGGATCAGATGCACCATATACAAGCCGTTTTATTCTTGCGTGCACAATAGCGCCCATGCACATCACACAAGGCTCTAACGTAACGTATAAAGTGGTATCAGGTAGGCGATAATTATCGAGTGTTTTTGCTGCAAAGCGTATCGCTTGTATTTCTGCATGCGCAGTTGGATCATGATTAATGATTGGCCGATTCCAACCTTCGGCAATGATTTCGTTATCCTTAACAATCACCGCACCAACAGGCACTTCACCTTCGGCTTCAGCACGTTTAGCAAGCTCAATGGCATGTTGCATAAACTGTTCATCGGTATTCATATCAATGCTGCTTATCAGTATTTATCGTTGATATTAGATCGTCAGAAAAACGAGTTCCCTATATTATTTACGGCTACGATCAAGTCGTAAATAGCAAGAAAAATGAATTCGATTAAGGTGATGATAGCAAGGCAGACTTTGACGCAAAAGCGCAGCTTACATATTAGTAAGTGAACATTTTAAGGAAACGTCTAACGCAGCTAGCACGCCTTTAGCGGATTCATTACTCCCATTCGATCGTTGCGGGCGGTTTCGACGATATATCATAAGCAACTCGCGAGATCCCAGTTACTTCATTAATAATGCGACTAGAAACGGTTTCTAAGAAATCATAAGGCAAATGTGCCCAACGCGCCGTCATAAAGTCAATCGTTTCAACAGCACGCAATGACACAACATATTGATAACGACGACCATCACCAGTTACACCAACTGACTTAACAGGCAAGAACACAGTAAAGGCTTGGCTCACAGTTTCATACAAATTATGTGCGCGAAGTTCTTCAATAAAAATATTATCGGCTAACCGTAAAATGTCGGCATACTCTTTTTTCACTTCACCTAAAATACGCACACCTAAACCCGGGCCCGGGAAGGGGTGGCGATAAACCATGTCATAAGGCAGACCTAATTCAACACCCAGTTTACGCACTTCATCTTTAAATAATTCACGTAGTGGTTCACACAGTTTCAACTTCATGTAATCTGGCAAACCACCCACATTGTGGTGTGATTTAATTAAATGCGCCTTACCTGTTTTAGCACCCGCTGATTCGATTACATCAGGGTAAATCGTCCCCTGCGCCAACCATTTTGCATTTTCTAATTTATTCGATTCTTCTTCGAAAATATCAACAAAAAGGTTACCAATAATTTTACGTTTTGCTTCAGGGTCATCAACGCCTTTTAAGGCATCTAAGAAACGTTGTTCCGCATCAACACGAATAACCTTCACACCCATGTGTTCGGCAAAGGTCGCCATCACTTCATCACCTTCATTCAGGCGAAGCAATCCATTATCCACAAACACACAGGTTAACTTGTCGCCAATAGCTTTATGTAACAAAGCAGCAACAACAGAGGAATCAACACCACCCGACAAACCTAAAATGACTTCTTCATCACCGACGGTTTTACGAACCGTTTCAATACTATCACTCACAATATTATCGGCCGTCCATAAATTTGCACAGCTACAAATGTCATGAACGAAGCGACTAATAATACGTTCACCTTGATGAGTGTGCGTCACTTCAGGATGGAATTGCACGCCATAGTAACGACGTGACTCATCCGCCATACCGGCAATCGGGGCACTCTCAGTTGACGCCATCAACGTAAAGCCGTCTGGTAATTCAACAACTTTATCACCATGACTCATCCAAACATCCAATAAGCCATAACCTTCTTTGGTTTGATGATCTTCAATGTCTTTTAATAGTTCACTGTGACCACGTGCCCGTACTTGTGCGTAACCGTATTCATGCGTATCCGCTGATTCAACCCGACCACCTAATTGCGCCGCCATGGTCTGCATGCCATAACAAATACCCAGTACTGGTATCCCCATATCGAATACACAAGCGGGTGCACGGGGTGACTCCCCTTCTGTGACCGTTTCAGGACCACCTGAGAGAATAATGCCCTTGGGATTAAAATCAGTAATTGCCGATGCATCAACATCGTAAGGATAGATTTCACTGTAAACACCGGCTTCACGAACGCGGCGCGCAATCAATTGCGTATATTGAGAACCGAAATCAAGGATCAGAATACGATCAGCATGGATATTAGACATGAAGTGACCTGTTTGAAGTAATTAAAAAAGGCGGGCCATCATATTCAATCAAGCCCGCCTAACAATGTTAGCTAGAACGGTAATTTGGTGCTTCTTTAGTAATAGTCACATCGTGTACATGACTCTCACTCATGCCAGCACTGGTCACGCGAACAAATTCCGGCTTAGTACGCATTTCATCCATATTGGCGCAACCGGTATATCCCATACTGGCACGAACACCACCAACCATCTGGTGCAAAATTGCCAACACAGAGCCTTTATAAGGCACACGACCCTCAATACCTTCGGGTACGAGCTTGTCTTGATCAGAGCTGTCTTGGAAATAACGGTCACTGGAGCCATCTTTCTGCGCCATTGCTCCTAAAGAGCCCATGCCACGGTATGACTTATAAGAACGCCCTTGATAAAGCTCTACCTCACCCGGCGCTTCTTCGGTACCTGCAAACATACTACCCATCATCACGCTGTATGCGCCTGCTGCCAAGGCTTTCGCAACATCACCAGAGAAACGGATGCCACCATCAGCAATCAAGGGAATACCATCTTTCGCCAATGCCTTAGCCACATTACTAACCGCTGTTATCTGCGGTACACCAATGCCCGTCACAATACGTGTCGTACAAATAGAACCTGGACCAATACCCACTTTGACGGCATCTGCACCCGCATCACGCAATGCTTCAGCGGCGGCGGCCGTCGCGATATTACCGCCAATTACCTGTACATCTGGGAATTGCTGTTTTACCCAGCGCACCTTATCAATAACACCTTGAGAATGGCCATGAGCGGTATCCACAACAATCACATCCACCCCTGCCTCAACCAGTGCCGTCACACGTTCATCTTCAATCGCTGTACCGACAGCCGCACCAACTCGCAAACTACCTTGCTCATCCTTACACGCAAGTGGTTTTTCAGTGGCTTTTTGTATGTCCTTGACGGTAATTAGGCCACGTAGCTCAAATTTGTCATTAACGACTAAAAGCCGCTCAATCCGGTGTTTTTGTAACAAGGCGATGACTTCATCTTTACCCGCACCTTCCATCACCGTGACCAATTTATCTTTCGGTGTCATGACTTCCGAAACAGGCGCATCGTAACGGGTTTCAAACCGTACATCGCGATTAGTGACAATACCGACCAAATTACCATTATCAATCACCGGCACACCGGAAATATTATTTTTCCTTGTTAATTCAAGTAGTTGCCCTATTTTCATACTTGGCGCAACCGTAATAGGGTCTTTTAGGACACCACTTTCAAACTTTTTAACCTGACGCACCTCGTTAGCCTGCTGCTCAACGGTCAGATTCTTGTGGATAATCCCCATCCCCCCTTCCTGAGCCATGGTGATAGCCAAGCGCGCTTCAGTCACCGTATCCATGGCAGCAGAGACCAACGGCATGTTGAGGGTAATATCGCGAGTCAGGCGCGTCGCTAAACTAACTTCTTTGGGTAAGACGATAGAGTGTGCGGGCAGCAGCAAAACGTCATCAAAAGTAAGAGCTTCTTCAATAATGCGCATATTTGGCTTCCATATGTAAGGCTGGCCAAGTGTGGCCAGTTAATTAGCAGATAATTATAGAGATTGACGCGGACGGGGTAAACTAGATAGCCTAGGTAAATCGTCAGAACATGTAAGATTACTGTCGACTCAGGGCAAATATAAGAATATATTAAGGCCTAGTACCGAATAACTATATTAATATTATAACAATGCACTTCCGGAGGAGAACCACCAATGAAGAAAATTGCACTTATCGCTGCCGCTGCTTGTATGGCTGTATCAGGCGCTACATTCGCTAAAGCACCTAGCAAAAAAGACACCAGTGCTGCTGTTCAAGCTGCTGTAAAATCAGTAGAAGCTGCTAAAGCCGTACGTGGTGAATGGCGTGATAGCTACAAAATTCTTGGTAAAGCCAAAAAAGCTTACCGCAAAGGTGATATGGCTAAAGCAATGAAATTAGCGAAGCAAGTACAACGCCAAGGTAAAATGGGCAAAGCTCAAGCACTCGCTGAAGCTAATGCTGGTAAAGCGAGCGACGCACAATACAAATAAGCTATATCAATAGACAGCTTAATGAAAAAGGTCGGCTTTGCCGGCCTTTTTCTTTTCCTCCCCTCCCCCCCAAAACCACTATCAATTTAACTAATAACCCACACATTTAAGGCATTAAAATAGCGTGTTATGACTATCGACTCGCGGCAAATATAGGCATATATTCAACGTTCTAGTCCAAAACTGGTTAGTTAATACAGTCACAATCTACTTCCGGAGGATATCCTTATGAAGAAAATTGCACTTATTACTGCTGCCACTTGCATGACAATATCAACAGCCACTCTCGCTGCACCCCCCGGTAAAAAACAAGTCGGTGCCGCCATTCAAGCAGCGGTTAAATCGATTGAATCTGCCAATGCTGTACGCGGCGAATGGCGTGATAGCTATAAGATCCTTGGTAAAGCAAAAAAAGCTTACCGTAAAGGTGATATGGCAGGCGCAATGAAGTTAGCCCACAAAGCGAAAAGACAAGGGGAGCTAGGCAAAGCACAAGCCCTTGCTGAAAAGAAATACCAAAGCATGCCGGCTAGCGTCAGATAAACAATATGTTGATATTTTCATAAAAGGCCAGCATTTATGCTGGCCTTTTTATTATGTCCCTTATTCAACATTAGTAAACTGTATACCCTAATTTTAGGGGCTTCTCTGCCCTCCAGTAAAAAGTTATCATCAATGCCATGAATGGCTTTGAAGCAGAACAACCCCAACGTGAAATTTATTCTGTTTCACAGCTGACTGGTGATGTCAGGCACGTGCTTGAGCAAAACTTTCCGCTCACTTGGGTCGAAGGTGAAATTTCTAATCTAGCCAGCCCTGCTTCAGGGCATATTTACTTTTCGTTAAAAGATCCAAAGGCACAAGTACGTTGCGCCATGTTTAAAATGCGTAAACGTTTACTCGATTTTGAACCTGAAAATGGTATGCAAGTATTGGTACGTGCCAAGCTTGGTTTATATGAAGCACGTGGTGACTTCCAACTGATTATTGAACACATGGAAGAAGCTGGTGATGGTGCAATGCGTCGAGAATATGAACAGCTCAAACGACGTTTACGTAGCGAAGGATTATTTGAAGCAAAACACAAACTGTCACTACCCCAATTACCAACACAAATCGGTATCATCACCTCGCCAAGTGGTGCCGCTATTCACGATATGCTTACCGTATTAAAGCGGCGCTTTCCAAGTATTCCTGTATTAATCTACCCAGTGCCCGTACAAGGTGAAACAGCTGCAAACCACATCTCCAAGGCCATTAAACTTGCCAATACACGAAAAGAATGTGATGTATTAATCATCGGGCGTGGCGGTGGATCATTAGAAGACCTTTGGGCCTTTAATGACGAACACCTCGCACATACTATCTTTAGTAGTAAAATCCCCATCGTTAGTGCAGTTGGCCATGAAGTTGATTTTAGTATCGCTGATTTTGTTGCCGATGTACGCGCACCAACGCCATCAGCCGCGGCAGAATTACTCAGCCCTGATCGTAATGAATGGTTACAACGACTTAACTCCTTAAACCAGCGATTGATCTCATCTATACAGAATACACTTCGCCAGAACTCACAACGTATGGATTGGCTAAGCCAACGTGTCACATCACCACAGCAACGCATGGAACGGGCAGAGCAAAGAGTTAATGCGCTTAAACACCGTTTATTTTCGGCACAACGAGAACAACAGCAGCAATACCACAACCAATTACAAGTATTGCAAGCCGCATTTTTACGCCATAGCCCTATGCAACGAATCCAGCGTTTACAACAACAACATAGTGCTCTACAAAGTCAGTTACAACAAGGCATACAACGTACCTTACAGAAATATAATGAAAAACTTTCATTATTGGCTAATACACTTGATGCCGTTAGCCCACTAGCAACACTTGGCCGTGGTTATGCGATTGCAAGCCGAGTAGATACTGGTGAACTTATTCATGATGCCGCTGCCATAAAAAAAGGGACACGTATTGAAACCCGTTTAGAAAAAGGTCGACTTATATGCAACGTAGAAGATACTCAACTCGACTCATGAATTTTATTCAGTATGCATTGCTGATTTCATTATTCAGCATGAGCCATTTTGTGAACGCACTTCCAACCCACAAACCAATACCAGGTGGCGTTGCAATAATCCCCATTGAGAACAGCAGCCTAAAACAAGAGGTGGCTCCATTTGTCACCTATAACAAACGCCGTGCGATGGTGGTCAAAGAAAAAGACACTTGGCTAGCCGTTATTGGGATTGGTTTAACTGCAAAAACAGGACGTCATGCCATTAAAGTCAAACCCAAAGGCGGCATCCCTTATACCCAGCATTTTATTGTTAAACCAATGAAATATAAGAGTCAGTATCTAACGGTAAAAAACAAACGACATGTTAATCCTAATGCGGCTGATCTAAAACGCATCCGTGAGAATAAAAAAGAGATTGTCGGCGCACTCACACATTGGAGTGATAATAAAAATGTCGCAACAGATTTTATTTTACCCGTACAGGGTCCGTATAGCAGTCCTTTTGGATTACGGCGGTTTTTCAATAATCAACCACGAAAACCACATAGTGGTTTAGACATTGCTGCAAAACAAGGTACACCAATTGTAGCGCCTGCAGATGGTAAAATAATTGAAACTGGTGATTATTTCTTTAATGGCAACACTGTACTCATCGATCATGGCCAAGGCTTAGTAACCATGTATTGCCACATGCACACTATCGTTCTAAAACCAGGACAAACAGTAAAGCGTGGTCAACAATTTGGTACCGTTGGTAAAACAGGTCGAGTGACAGGTGCTCATTTGCACTGGGGAGTGAGCTTAAACAATAAACGTGTTGATCCAAAATTATTTTTACCCGAAGAAAACCAACAGTGAGTATCAAGCATCCATAATAACTAATGGCGGAACAGGACAATCCAGTATCTCAGCGATTGCACGGTATAATTCGGCTTCTTTAATGCTAACCGCTCCATCTGCTGTCAAACATGCCACGCAAGCCGAGAGTAAATCACTTTTATCTAACGGAACCAAACTCGACAATTTCTGAAGCGACACTTCAAGCTCTTGAAAACTTATTTCACGTGCTGACATCAACGCAATATTATTCATTGCAAGTTGCTGTTTAGCTAATTCAAAAGCTTGTTGCTCAGCAATCTGCGGTTTTTTATCGAG
>Ga0316207_10002642_pt1 | contig 17947 bp, 14 predicted proteins | sample 6weekpyrite_MG_FD_204943 | JGI IMG/M metagenome (GOLD analysis project Ga0316207, IMG submission 204943) | Microbial mat bacterial communities from mineral coupon in-situ incubated in ocean water Damariscotta River, Maine, United States -... | ecosystem: Environmental > Aquatic > Marine >...
TCAAAGAAAAGTACCACGGCTGCCGGGACGGGCCCCGGCCCTTTGAAACTAATTGCCTTATGAAGTAGCAGGAAACTTATCTAAGCAACAAAACAAGCATCGTATCGTATGAATAACAACACAAAATAGTGAATATGAAAGCGGGCAAAGCCTTTCAAATACAGGTATTCCCCGTAAATACCTGCTAATTACCACCCCTCATGCTAGTATACTCCGTAAAAACAACCCTGCTGGTAGCGTTTGAATGGAAATCGAAAAACTACAAAATGAAAGCGACAAATCCTGCGAGCAACTGGAACTGCTGACAACGGTTTTGCAGGAGTTTTCTACTACCCTGGATATTGAAGCAACGTTACAACATGTTACAAGCCTCGTAAAAAAATACCTTGATACCGAAGGCGTCTCCCTGTTTCTGCTGGATGAGGGTAGCAACGAGCTGGTCTGCAAGGCCTGTTCATCTGACAAGGATATTACCGGCGAGCGTTTTGCCGTATCACAAGGAATAGCCGGGCGTACAGTTCGTACGGGTAAAACTCAACTGGTTACCGATGTTTCTGCAGACCCGGATTTTTTTCAGGGTGTTGACAAGCATAGCGGTGCAGTCACACGTTCTGTGCTGTGCGCGCCGTTATCGTTGAAAGACAGTACCCTGGGAGTGCTCGAGGCTATCAACAAAAGGTCTGATAATGGTTTGTTCGATGATCATGACAAGAACCTGCTGACCATACTGGCCAATACGGCAGCCATGGCGATTCATAATGCACATATGGCCGAAGAGTTGGTATTTCAGGAAAGAACTCGCCGGGAGCTGGAGCTGGCCCGTGAGATCCAGTCGGCCCTGTTGCCGGATAATTCCGGGCTGTTTCCAATGTATGGTATAAATATGCCGGCCCGTATGGTATCGGGGGATTTCTATGATTACTTCATGCTGGATGACGGAAGGATCTATTTTGGTATTGGTGATGTAGCCGGTAAAGGAATTAATGCTTCTCTGCTCATGGCAAAAACGACCTCGTTGTTTCGATGTCTGGGTAAGCAGGTGACATCACCGGGCACCCTGTTATCTATCATCAATGATGAACTCTGCGCCAATTCCGCACGTGGTTGGTTTGTCACTATGGTGGCAGGTATTTATGATCCGGCAGACAGGTGCGTCACTATGGTCAATGCAGGTCACCACGCGCCGGTTTTTATCGATGCTGAAGGCGTGATGTCTGACCAGGAAACAGGTTCGATACCCCTGGGCATTATGCAAGATGTGCTCTTTGAAGAGTATCAGCTGGATCTGTCTGGAGGTGATTTGTATATTTTTACAGATGGCCTGACAGAATGCTGGTTCGAGCGTGAACAACAGCTGGGTGATGAGGGGTTAAAACAGGTCATCCAGCAGTTTGCCGATGTCCCTGCAGAAGATAGATTGTGTAAAATAGTGGAATACGTGACCCAGTGGAAGCGTGATCATACAGGTTACCTGTATGATGATGTGACCATGTTGCTGATAGAAAATTCACGGGGCTAACATACTGAAAGGGAAAGTTTTTAATTGTCATTATACCGTTCGGTAACAGGGCGGCTAAAGACAGTTTTTTTCTGAACGCTAACTAGATAACAATGCCAGGTACTAATAACTAGTATGGAACATACACATGAAGAACTTTGCGGTATCCTGAACGCCCAGGCAGGCAAGCTGGTTTGGGCAGATATCGAGAAACATTTTGCCCGTGGTGTTGTCATAAAAATAGGTCCTGAAATGGACCTGATAGAGGTGGCAGCCACTATTGTAGAGGACAACAAGGCCTTACTAGAGTCATGGATGAAAGATGCTTCCGTATGCAATGCAGACGAAAAGGACGCGAAAGATTGGCTGCAGCGACAGCCTGAATTCTGGGCAGTTGTGGTAACGCCCTGGGTAGTGGTGCAGGAAATAGTGTGAGTCTTCTCGCAGAAAAAACAAATTGTTTGATTTTTACAGGGAGCCTGTTTCCGCTGGTGCCGGTTGCTGGCTACAATGAGTAAACTAAATAATACAGACTTATATCTGGATAATGGATTTTCAAAACAATGGCAAAACTTTCCATAAGAAATAAACTGACTTTTACATTCGCATTGCTCATGCAGTTGTTATTGATCACCGCCTGTGGTGGCGGAGGTGGAGGTGGAGCCTCGGCAACGACCTATACGGTATCGGGTAGCATCACCCCGGTCAGCGGTTCACAAGTTGATTCAGATGTGAATGACATTAATTATCGTTTTATCTCTAACAATGCTTTGCAAATTGCCCAGGTCTTACCTAACCCTGTCAGCCTGGGTGGCTTTGTCAGTGTTGCTGGAACGGGTATGACGGGTGATCGTTTTGCGGGCTCGGCGGATACTGATGATTATTTCAGTGTGCAACTGGCGCCGGGACAGGTGATCAACCTGACGGTTGCCGAGAGTAACATGGATATAGATCTGTATCTGTATGATCAGAACGGGGTGATTGGTTCGTCAGTTAATGGGCCAGGCAGTAATGAAAGTATCACCGTTCCGGCGAATGCCGGCGGGGTGCAGGATTATTTTATTCAGGTCAGGGCGATAACCAGTGCGAGTGGTGGAACGAAATCCAATTACCTACTGGTGATCGGTTTATCAGCAACAGCCCTGGTCAAAAACGGCGATCAGCTAAATCAGGATTTTGTTCCGGGTGAATTGATAGTGCGCTTTCATGACAACTTATTGCCCAATGGTATGTCCGTCGATAGCCTGGCGGTGCGGTCGAATTCCGTGGGTATGCAAGCAACAGCCGGTGCACCTGGCAGAGACATGCTTCTGCGTTTGGGTGATCAACAACAGTTTCTGAAAACACAAGCTGTATTAAACATGCAGGCCACCCCCAAGGCAGCGACTCCACATTTACAGAAGAAGCTCGATACCCTGCTGACGCTCAAGGCACTGCGCCAGCGTGCTGATGTAAGACAGGTGAGGCTGAACCATATCTACCAGGCCATGGCTGTACCGAACGACCCCAGTTATGCAGCTCAGTGGCACTATCCCATGATCAACCTGCCTCAGGCCTGGGATATTACCCAGGGTTCTGCCGGCGTGATAGTCGCAGTGGTAGATACAGGGGTATTGCTGAATCACCCGGATATGAGCGGCAAGTTGGTGCAAGGGTACGATTTCATCCTCGATAACACAGTTGCTGCAGATAATGATCCTGGTATTGATAGCAACCCGGATGATCCAGGTGATCAGGGGTTTGGTTTCAGTAGTACCTTTCATGGAACTCACGTTGCCGGGACTGTGGGAGCAGCGACAAACAATGGCACGGGTGTAGCCGGTGTGGGTTGGAATGTGAGGGTCATGCCCATGAGAGCGCTCGGTGTAGGTGGTGGTACCTCCTATGATATAGAGCAGGCGATTCGTTATGCGGCCGGGCTTGCGAACGATTCAAACACCTTGCCGTCGCAAAAGGCCGATGTTATTAATCTCAGTCTGGGTGGTCCGGGCGCATTACGTGACAGCAACAACAATGTCATTGTACCTTCAGCCTATACGGCTGCACGTAATGCAGGGGTTATATTGATTGCCTCGGCCGGAAACGAGGCCAGCAGTACACCACTATATCCTGCCTCATATACGGGTGTCGTTTCTGTCAGTGCGGTTGATCTCAATAAACAACCGGCATTTTATTCCAATTTTGGTCCGGATATTGATGTTGCCGCACCTGGTGGAGATACCTCGCAAAACCTGAATGGCGATATCTACCCGGATGGAGTCTTCAGTACGCAGGGTTCGGATGTGTCGCAGCCGATCAGTTTCACCTACGGTGTCAAAAACGGTACTTCGATGGCAGCCCCGCATGTTGCGGGAGTGGCAGCCTTGATGAAATCCGTGCACAGTGGTTTGACCCCGGCCGAGTTTGATACGGCCCTGCAAAGTGGTACGATCACAGAAGACCTTGGCAGTACCGGGTTTGACCAGCAATACGGACATGGTTTGATCGATGCATTAGGTGCTGTCTTGGCGGCACAGCAACTCGCTGGTGGCGGCTCTTTGCCAAATAACCCGTTCCTTGCAGTCTCGCCGGGCTCGGTCAATGTAGGTAGTTCAGGATCAACGGCGACCTTGAATGTACGCAATGCCGGTAGCGGGACGTTGAGTGTCAGTTCCCTGAGTGAGGATTCGGGTGGCTGGCTGACCATCACTGCGACCAACAATGTAGATGCAAATAACCTGGGAGATTACACGCTGTCCATAGACAGGACGGGACTGGCCGATGGCACCTATACTGCGACGATTACGGTGACCTCCTCAGTGAATGTCGTCACTATCCCCGTGATTATGCAGAAGGTATCGGTGGCCGCCTTTGATGATGCCGGGTTGCAATACATCTTGCTGTATGATCCAAGCCAAACAGGTGCTGCAGCCGTGATCTCCCAGGTGACGGCAAATGCAATCAATGGAAATTATACTTTCAATTTTTCCAATGTCGATGCAGGAGAGTATTTGATCTATGCCGGCACAGACCTGGATAATGATGGTTTTATCTGTGATGAGGGAGAGTCATGTGGTTTTTATCCGAACAGTTCACCTGATCAACTGACTTTTACCGTGGGTGCCGATATTACCAATATCAATTTTGTCACTGGCTTTAATACCGGCTTGCAAGGCACTGTTTTATCTGCCGGTCCACTACCAAAAACGACTGGGTCGGTGAAGAGGCTTGCTAATTAAATGAATAATCCAGGCATTGTACTGACATGTTTGATTGCATTGTCTGCTTGTGGGCAAACTGCCGTCCCGCTACCGCAGTCAATCCCGATACAACAGGTTTATGCGGGTGTTGAGTGTGGGGGTTCGCAAGTCAAGCCCGGAATACGGTTGATTCGCTCGTCTGAGCAGCTGGGCCATTTATACAAGCAACTGCCACTCAATGCCGCTGTCAGATCAAAACTGACGAAGGTCGATTTCAACCAGTCCAACTTGTTAAAGGTCAACATGGGTCGGCAGAATACCGGCGGTTACTGGCTAAAGCTGGCCTCGGACCATGCCAGTATCAATGAAGATTTCCTTGTGATTCGTGTCGACTGGCACACACCGCCCAAGGGTGTAATGCTGACGCAGGCCCTGACGAGTCCTTGTCTGTTTATAAAGCTACCCAAGGCAGGATTTAAGGGTATCAGGGTACTTGATCAGAAAGATAATGATAAACTGTCTGCCCGGTTATAGATTTTATTGGGTGCTTGCTCTGACGGTGTTCAGAGCCAATACAGATGTCTTCAGAAAAAACACAATCCCCTGACGAAAAAGCCTTGCAGGCATTTGTGGGCGAGATGGCTTCGTGCCTGTTGCTTGATCGCCGATCTATAAGCAAACAAATCGAAACGGTTCGCAAACGCGTCATCAAGAAACAACCGGTCGATCGTGCCCTTGAAAAGTTACACGGGAAAATCGAACGCTCGCGCAGAATATACGAGGCGCGAGCCTCTATCCCATACCGGCTGCACTATCCTGAAGACCTGCCAGTTTCACAAAAACACAATGATATTGCCGAGGCCATTAATCGCTCACAGGTGGTTATAGTGGCAGGTGAAACAGGCTCGGGTAAAACCACCCAGATACCAAAGATCTGCCTGCAGCTGGGTAGGGGGGTGGCTGGAAGAATAGGCCACACCCAGCCACGTCGTATTGCCGCTCGTAGTGTGGCACAACGAATTGCAGAGGAATGTTCGACTGAAATGGGAGGGGTTGTCGGTTACCAGGTGCGTTTTCATGACCAGGTGAAGCCCGAGACGCGGGTCAAACTCATGACAGACGGAATCCTGCTGGCTGAAATACAGTCTGATCGTGACCTGTTGCAATACGATACGCTAATTATAGACGAGGCTCACGAGCGTAGTCTGAATATTGATTTTATACTCGGCTACCTGTCACAGTTGCTAAAACGCCGGCCGGACCTGAAGCTGATCATCACCTCGGCAACCATAGCCACCGACAAGTTCTCCAGGCATTTTGATAATGCTCCGGTGGTGGAGGTGAGCGGGCGGAGTTATCCAGTTGAAGTTCTGTACAGGCCCTTGTACAGCGATGACCCGGATGAGCAGGACCTGCAACTCAAGGAAGGCATATTGTCGGCTATCGATGAAGTAACGCGACGGGAAAGAGGCGATGTGCTGGTGTTTTTGTCGGGCGAGCGCGAAATTCGTGATGTCGCCGAGGCATTGCGTAAACATCATCCACCCGACACTGAAATCCTGCCGTTGTTTTCGCGGCTATCTGTTGCTGAACAGAATCGTATTTTTCAGGCGCACGCCAGACTCAGGATCGTGTTGGCTACGAATGTCGCAGAAACATCATTGACAGTGCCGGGTATCAAATATGTTATTGATCCGGGTACTGCCCGTATCAGTCGTTATAGTTACCGGAGTAAAGTTCAACGTCTGCCGATCGAGAAAATTTCCCAGGCATCGGCCAATCAACGTAAAGGCCGTTGTGGTCGCGTCAGTGCCGGTGTCTGCGTACGGTTATATGATGAAGATGATTTTAATCTGCGCAATGAATTCACCGAGCCAGAAATACAACGTACCAACCTGGCTTCCGTCATTCTGAACATGAAGTTGCTGGGGCTGGGTGATGTTGATAAATTTCCTTTTATTGATGCACCTGATCAGCGATTTATCAACGATGGTTATCGACTGCTGTTTGAACTCGCGGCGGTTGATGAAAAACGCCAGCTCACCCGTCTGGGGCGTGAGATGGCCCGCTTGCCTGTTGATCCAAGGCTGGCGCGTATGTTGCTTCAGGCCAGGGATGAATCTTGCCTGCAGGAAATGCTGGTGATTGTTTGTGCGTTGACCATACAGGATCCAAGAGAAAGGCCACTGGATGCACAACAGAAAGCGGATGAAGCGCACAGGGAATTTCAGGACGAGACATCTGATTTCAATGTACTACTAAATATATGGGACTATTTCCTGAAAAAGAAAAAACAGCTGTCGAATAACAAGCTGCGCAAACATTGTCATGAACGTTTTTTGGCCTATCGGCGCCTGCATGAATGGTTTGAATTGCATTTACAGTTACAACACCAGATCAAGGAAATGGGTATGCGTCCCAACAGCAGCCCGTCCGGGCAAGATGCCATCAACCGTTCATTGCTGTCCGGGTTGATAAGCCATGTGGGTTTCAATATTGAGCAGTCAGAATATCAGGGTAGTCATGGCAAAAAATTTATGATATTTCCAGGATCCGGGGTCTTTAAAAAACGACCCAAGTGGATTATGGCGGCAGAAATAGTCGAGACCAGCCGCTTGTATGCGAGGACCGTATCGGCAATCAAGCCGGAATGGCTGGAACAGGTTGCCCGTCATCTGCTTAAACACAGTTATAGTGAGCCTTACTGGCAGGCACGAGCAGGGCAGGTAGCTGCAAAAGAGAAAGTAACACTCTATGGCCTGGTTGTGGTCAGTAATCGCAAGGTGAACTATGGTCGAATCGATCCTCATGTGTCGAGAGAGATAATGATACGTAGCGCATTGGTGCAGGGTGATTTCAAGACACGAGCCGGCTTCTTTCATAGAAATAGAACGCTTATAGAGCAGGTCGAAAACCTCGAAGACAAGGCCAGACGACGTGATATCCAGGCTGATGAACAAAGTTTATATGACTTTTATGATAGCAAAATACCGGCAACTGTTTATAGTCAGGCAGCATTTGAAAAATGGTGGCGTAAAAAGGAAAAACAACAGGCCGATTTTCTGGATATCAGTCTTCAACAATTAATACGCGACGATGCTGCCCTGGAGCAGGAGCAGACCTATCCGGATGTGTTGATGTGCAAGGCTTTACCTGTTGCGCTCAGTTACCATTTTGCGCCGGGTAAGACAGACGATGGTGTAACAGCACACATACCACTGGCGATTTTAAACCAGCTGGATGCAGGCTGTTTTGACTGGCTGGTACCCGGCTTGCTGGAGGAAAAGGTCGTCGGTCTGATCAAGGGGCTGCCAAAATCCTTGCGTCGTAACTTTGTACCGGCGCCCGAATACGCCAGGGCCTGTTTATCGGTGCTGGATCAAAGTGGCGGCCCATTGTTGCAACAGTTAACCCAACACCTCAAACGCATGACCGGGAAAGAGGTACCTGTGAAAGAATGGCAGATCGAGAAACTGCCGCTACACTTGCAAATGAATTTCCAGGTTCTGGATGATCAGGAGCAGGCTATCGCTACGGGGCGGGATCTCGCCGCGCTACAGCGTGAGCTACAGGGGCAGGCGAGGGCATCGTTTTCCAAACAGTTGCAGACAACACAGGAACATGAAACAAACCTGCCGCAGGACATTACCACGTGGGACTTTGGTGATCTGTCTGAATTCCTGGAACTGGAACGTCACGGGGTAAAACTCAAGGCCTACCCGGCCTTGCTGGAACAGGGTGGCAAATTGTCAGTCGTCAACATGGACCAGGCCGAGCAGGCCGAGCAGGCCAGCCGACAGGGTCTGGTTTCCCTGTTCATGCGCATGCATCAAAAAGACATGTCATACCTGGACAAGAACATACAGGGAATAGATAAACTGTGTGTATTGTATTCCCCTCTGGGTCAGTGCGAAGAACTCAAGGGTGACATAAAACGCCTGGCTATTTATACCGCACTTGGCCTGGCTGACGGGTTAATACGCACTGAGGCTGAATTTCAACAAAGAGGCAAGGCTGCGACAAAGATACTGCCTTCAGTAGCCAATGATATTGCCACGCTTCTGTTGACGATATTAAACCAGTATAAAATTGTGCGTAAACATATCAATGGCAAACTGAACCCGGCGTGGTTGAAATCGCTGTCTGATATCAAGTCGCAACTTGAGCAGTTAGTGCCTGCACGATTTTTGCAGCAACTTTCACTTGAACAATTAAGGCATATGCCACGTTATTTGCAGGCAATAGAGCTGCGACTCGAAAAACTGGATAAAAACCTGCAGCGTGACATGAAGTTAATGCATGAGATAAATGTATTTGATAAACAGTTAAAAGCGTATGTAGACGGTCACCCGGATACCTATTACAAGAATGCAGGTTTCATACGATTTCGCTGGATGCTCGAAGAATTCAGGGTTTCCCTGTTTGCACAGGAGCTGAAAACGGCCTATCCGGTTTCGGCAAAGAGACTAAAGATTGCATGGGAAGAAATACAAGCCCAATAGCGATATTAGTTACTTGTTAGCTGTTTTTTTACTATAGAAGCTCTTGATTGCGGGGCATTGCCAGTTTTTTATACCTGCAAATTTTGCTGATTGTTTGTATAAATTGTAAGCTTCACTTGGGTCTGCATTGGCTATATTTCTTCGTAGGTCAAGTAAGGATGGAACTTCAATATTTATCCTGTTTGATATTTCATAAGATTGCATTTCAATAGGAATATTTTTTTTCATTGTCTCATCAAATATTTGACAAAGATTTGAATATTTTTTTTCAGTTTTTACACCAATATTATCTTGGTTGGCGCAGGCAGTATTTGTTAAGGAAAGCGATAAAATTAATAGCAAATTTGATGGCGAGATTGATAATTTCATATAGTTGTGAGTCTCAAATGAGTTATAAGTTATAGGAAATATAATTTTAGAGTATTATTTCCGTTCGTTCCTCATGAATTAACCAGCCTTTTAGTGCATTTTGTTTGCGAAAAGGATCTACGAGAAAATATGAATTAATATGCATAGGCTTGAATGTGCCATCTGATCGTGATTTTCCTATTTCTTCAATCTGCCAGATTTCATCGCCACCTCTAGCTAATACGCGTTGTGATTTTTGTGACATACTTAAACCGGTAGATGCGACTGTAAAAAAAAGTCCTAGGCTAAATGAAGCTAGACCTGTAGCTGTGCCTATTATGGCAGTTAATACGGGATAACTGCGCCCACCAAGCAAAGCCGTGTTAAGTACATAGGTGAAATTTGTATCTGTACTTGCTGGTAAACTCATGACTTTACGCATGGACTGCCTATTTTTAGCTTGTAGAAGTGATTGACTGCCTTTTTTTGGTTCGCTGACCCAGTTCATGCTGGCTATTTGCTTGGGACTTACAAGTTGTATCGGGTTTATCGAGCTGTTAGATAATTTTTCTTTAAATGATATATCAATATTACCAAGTAAGTGTTTGTTGGAATGTGGACGAAGTTCCTGGAGTTGATTTAAAATAGCGGTGCTCATTACTAATTTCCTTTTAGTAGATTAATTTCCATATCTCTGATGAATTATATAGTAACTCATTTTGTATTTATTGTTAATTTTCATGTGATATCTATTCTAGATAACTGATTAATAGAAGAAAAATACGTTAAGTAGAAATTTGCACTTAAATCTATTACCATTGCATGCCTTGTCAGAAACAGATAATCCCCATGGTCGATAAATTAAAAGTTGAACAATGTGTCGAAAGCCTGTGCCAGAATGGTTGTGCGACCGTACGTGCGACTATCGCAGCTATGGAGCAAGATATCAGCAGTGTACCTTTAACGGGCCTTGAACTGGCTGAGCAGCAGCAAGTGCTAAACGAATTGAAAGTGATAATGGCAGTTTATGAAACAAATAGTAACGAGTAGTAAGAATAAGTTTGTAAGCTAAAAAAATTTTGTTTGAATACCACTAGCCACTAGCCACTAGCCACTAGCCACTAGCCACTAGCCACTAGCCACTAGCCACTAGCCACTAGCCACTAGCCCTTATCAAGGCATGATCTCCAGAAAGTTGTGAATCGCTGGAAACTCCAGGATGTCTCTGGCCGGCGCCTTGGTGTCGGGTTTATAGATGGCGCACAAATGTTTGATGCCATAATTATCTGCAGACCGTAATACTGGTAAACTGTCGTCAACCAGCAAAGTGCGTTCGATATTGTAATGTATTCTGTTTTTCAGGTGGTCCCAGAAGCTTGTGTCTTCCTTGGGCACACCGAACTCATGTGAGCTGATCAGAGTGTCAAAATGCCCACCTAGCTGGGTGCGATTCATCTTCAGTGTTAACACCTTGCCGTGGGCGTTGGTTACCAGTGCTACCTGCTTGCCAGCCTTGCGAATAGCATCAAGAAAGTCGATCACATGCGGGTGTACAGCAATCAGGTGATCGACTTCCTCTTTGAGTAATGGAATATCCAGGCCAAGTTGATCGCTCCAGTAATCAACACAATACCATTCTATTTTGCCTTCCATTTTACGAAATCGCGGAAAGAGTTCCTGCTTGGCCTGTTCCACATCGATATCATGCAGTTGCGCATACCTGAGCGGTACGTGTTCCAGCCAGAAGTAGTTGTCGAAATGAAGATCAAGCAGGGTGCCGTCCATGTCGAGAAAAACGGTATCGATGTGTTGCCAGTCAAGTCTCATACGGTCTGTTTGCTTACCAGTAAAAAAATAAAGTGAAATAGTAGCATGACAGTATCAAAAATCTAGCTTGCTATCTGTTAAAAAAGGAACAAAACTAGTGTTAGGTGTAATGAAAACAGTCACTGGAAAAAGATTATGCTTAAACTGCTGAATATCATAGGTTTTGCTGGTTTGCTTGCCGGTTCGGTCTGGGTCCATGGACAGATCGGCGACGATGAAAGCTGGTTGGAGCAGGATCCCGAAAAGATTTTTAATGATATCAATGAAGGGGAACTGAGTTTTTTACAACAGACACCGGATAAACCGGTGCATCACCACCATAATACATTGATCGTTTCATCAGAAAGTATCGATACGGGTTGGGTCAAGCTGCAACAATGCCATGAAAACCTGGATCGCTTTCCGAGTGCGCAAATCGTATATAACAAGGACAAGGTCAGGAATATCAAACTCACTGCAACCCGGAATATCGGGCACGCATGGGTGGAAGGGCCTAGCGTTCAGTTAACCGATATACGAAAAGATGCACGTCTTTGTATGGAGGCGGAAAGTCGTGCATTAATTGCTCAGCAGGATGGTTCTTTTGTAATGCAAAATGGCCCATTTATGAGAAAGTTTCTGGATGGTTATTTTCCCATGCGGGTTTCCATGAATATTGAATTACCTCAGGGAATGCATTTTGTCGCAATAGAACCCGTAGAGCAAAAAGGTTTCAAGGTTACCAGGCGTGACAGTGGTATACACTTTGACGCCTGGTTTGAAGGCAGGCTGGTTACCCGGATATACTTCAAGCTTGATCCGGCAACCAGAGTTCAATAATCCATGGATGATACACAAAAACCTAAAATCACCAAAACAGCAATACTGGCACAAACACGGATGTTCAAGGTCGAGCAAATGGATCTTGAATTTTCCAATGGCGTTACTGCACAATATGAACGCCTGGTCGGGTCATCGCGTGGCGCGGTACTGATCGTGCCAATGCTGGACGATCAAACGGTATTACTAATCAGGGAATATGCAGCCGGCCTGCATCGTTATGAACTGGGTTTACCCAAAGGCAAGATCGAGGGTGACGAACGGATTATCGACGCCGCTAACCGTGAGATCCAGGAAGAAGTGGGTTATGCCGCCAACCATCTTGAACACATTTCCTCTATTACCCTGGCACCGGGTTACCTGAGCCATACTACCCATATTGTTATTGCCACGGGTTTGTATGAATCTTCAGCGGAAGGAGACGAGCCTGAAGAGATAGAAGTAGTGCCATGGTCATTGAATGATCTTGATCAATTATTGTTACGCGACGACTTTAGTGAGGCCAGGAGCATAGCAGCGTTGTATATGGTTAAAGACAGGTTAAAGACAGGTTAAAGACAGGTTAAAGACAGGTTAAAGACAGGTTAAAGACAGGTTAAAGACAGGTTAAAGACAGGTTAAAGAGAAAAGATTAAAGGGAAAAGTTCAAGCTCGATCATACTTGCATTCCGATTAACATGAATTGATAATCCCCCAGTCCTATCTTTTCCACTTCTTGAAGCGTTTTTTGCAATATTTTCTAAGTGCTTTGTAGTCCTCAAAAAACAGTTCGAAACCCTCTTCAGCTGGTTCATCATATTCACAGAAATCATTTTCATAGGCCCGGCAAATTTCCGGTCGGCGCTCATAGATCCCGCAGCTGCCGTCATCCTGCACATGCGTGCACTTGTTACGAATCATCAGGTACCAGCCATCCTCGTCCTTGTATATGTTGGTATTTTCGTGTGAGATTTGCCATAACATATGTTCGAAATCATATTTCGATCTTGGTGTTTCTATCTGTTGAGTATAATAAGTGCAGCATTTTGTGCCCGGACAGAAGCTGCATTTATTTTCAGACGTTATTTGTATGCCGGGTATGGATTGGTTGGTCATTACTGGCTCCGGGTAATTGGTTTTATTGGTCGTATATTATCATTAATGGCATGGCTTTGTGAGGCTGGCGCGGCTTAGATGCTGGTGAATTCAAACCTGTCAAAAGTAAAGGAATCATCGAATAAAAAGCCGGCCTTGATTTTCATAGGTTGTTCGGCAATGGTGACTTCCATCACCCTGCCACGTTGATAGATGCTTTTAGGTGTTAACAGTGTAGCGGGTGTGCCATCGAGTGAATCACTGCTGATAAAAATGGCGGAGAATATATTATTGGCGTCCGGCCCATCAATTAGTCTGCACATGGCCGGCAGGATATTCCCGTGTACAAGTTCTACGCCTATATTGATGTGATTATTCTGGTCGTTCTGGCCCCATTTGATGGTCGCGATCTTACCCCGGGTTTCACCATCACTGGCCTGTTCCGTGAGCAGGCCGATAATGTCGCCGACCCTGACATCATGTCGGGTTGTTTCCTGGTTGGTCAAGCTCAGGCCGGTGCTGCTTTCATTATTGATAGCCCAGGGTTCGAGTGGGTAACTGCCAAAATTATCTGCAGAGGAATCCAGTACCTGTTTAAGCTCCTGGCTGTTCAGGGTCAGGAAATGGTAAACGGCATCAATACCAAATGTCACCTTGCTGGTTCTGTTGCTATCCAGTCGTTCAGCCTTGCGGGTGCGTTTATCTTTCTCTGGCGGGATCAGCCTGTTCAATAACTGGGTTTCATTAGTGGAGACAGTATTTTCCTGTTCCGATTGCATGGCGGTGATCTCTGCCTTTATTTTGCTGACCATCGGATGTGCATCAAACACACGCGGTGTTTTCATGTTCTTGTGGGTTGAAATCTTGTATATGGCTCTTGGCGCTTCATCCGAGTTCAGGTCGACAGCAAAAATATCCTTGGAGTCTTCATCGGGTATTCGCGACAGTATGGTGCAATATTGTGAAAATCGTGACAGGCGATCGTAAAGTTTTTCTGCTATGCCATTGGGCATATGAAAAGGGTCAAGGAAGGCAAGAACCATGATTTGTCGATACATATTGCCGATGCTGGAAGCAGACAGGTTCAGGTAGTTGCTATCCATTTCATGGTTAATCAGACCCAGATGTTCACTCAGCAAGTATATCTGGTGAATATCCTGGTAAAGATTTTCAGGTGTAGATCTGTAGGCACGGTAACAATTCAAAACTGCCAACGACAATGACTCCATTGCATGGTAAAGCGGCAGGAAAATACTTTCGTCTTTTACAGCATTACCGGACTCCAGTGCATCACGGATAATGATTTTATAACCATCTGCGAGTGCCAGGCAGAGGCGGGTGGTCTGATCCTGGATTTTATTACGCATCTGTTCGTTCAAGGAGTAACGTTTGAGCGCATCCTGTCCGAGGGACGGGAATGTTTGTAATATGGTTTTCCAGTATTCATGCAGTAGCTGGTTACGTTTTTTTGCAGCCATCTGTTGCAGGTTGATAGACTCGATCGCTTCGGTAATCTGGCGAATGGTCGGGTCCGGCTTCAGTAAGGGTAATGAGTCGAGCCATTCTCTGACTTCCTTGTGGTTGAGTATGGCTTCAGGGTTGCGATAATCCTGTTGCTTTGGTGCTCGTATTATGACTTGGTTCTTGTTGCTCATGTATGATCAGATGAATGCGGCTGTGACTGTTGTCTAGTATAGTATGACAAGCTCATATTGATAAAGTGATAAAACCTGGTTTTATTCTTCCTGTGAACTTGTTGGCGCTAACAGTGTTAAGTCGATTTCGATGACATTTAGCGACGATGCTGATGGCGTCCTTTGCTGCCTGGTTTCTTGTGGGCATGATGGGGTGCACGGTGTTTGTTCGGGCGTTTGATTCTGATAGGTGGTTTGATCTCGCTGAGTAGTTCTGTCGAAATACTGGACTGCTCTATTTTGTTGTTTATGTATTCTTCGATGTCAGGCAGGTAGTAGGCAAAATCCTCGCAGGCAAAACTGATCGCATCACCGCTTTCACCGGCGCGAGCTGTGCGTCCAATACGATGGACATAATCTTCAGGGTCCTGTGGCAGGTCGAAGTTAAATACATGGCTGACACCGGGTATATGCAAGCCTCTGGCAGCAACGTCTGTGGCGACCAGAATGGGTAATTCGCCTTCCTGGAAAAGTTTGAGTAGCGACTGTCTTTTCTTTTGCGGGACATCTCCCGACAGGATAGCTGACTTGATGCCATTGCCTTCGAGAAAGGACCAGATTTTTTCTACGGCTCTTTTCGTATTGGCAAATATGATACTGCGAGTAGAGTCATGCGATTTCAGCAGGTTAATGAGCAGGGGTATCTTTTCGTTGTTGGCAGTGTAATACACCGTTTGTTGAACCTTGTCTGCAGTGACATTTTCTGTCTCGATTTTGACCATTTCCGGCTGATTCATGTGTTCATATGCCAGTTCGGTAACCTTGAAATTGAGTGTTGCAGAAAAGAGCAGGTTTAGCCGGTTTTCCGGTTTAGGCATACGGTGGAACAGGTAACGAATGTCTTTGATAAAGCCAAGGTCAAACATGCGGTCGGCTTCATCGACAACCATGACCTGAATGTCGCGTAAATGGAAAACATGTTGCTTGAAATAATCGATCAATCGACCTGGCGTACCGATGAGGATATCGACCCCGGCCTTGATGTCATTGCGCTGCTGCTCGTATCCTGTGCCACCATAGGCTACAGCAAAACGGAAATCGGTATATTTCCCCAACTGCACGGCATCCTGGTGGATCTGGATGGCCAGCTCCCTAGTCGGTGCGAGGATAAAGGCCCTGGGTTGCTTGCCATTTTCCTGAACGGGCTGGGTGTTCAGCAGATGGTTAAATGTTGCCAGCAAAAAAGCAGCCGTTTTACCTGTACCGGTTTGCGCCTGTCCAGCGATGTCTTTGCCTTTGAGAGCAATAGGCAGGGTTTCGGCCTGGATAGGGGTGCATTGAGTAAAACCAGCTTCCTCAATCCCTTCTAACAAGGTGGAGTGCAGCTCAAGCTGGTCAAATCTGGTATCGGATAAATGCTTTTCGTCTGACATGATAGTATTTTTGCCTGTTATCGTAACTGCTGTAACAGGCAGTGACTGATGGACGGTTTGTTTTAATAAGGCCTTGATCTTAACAGGTTTATTGTACGAATCGAATGTTTTTTGGTTGTTTTTTCAAGTATTTTCCTTTCGTCTGGTCGCGCAGGCTTGAAATCCATCGCAGTTTCAGCTCAAATAGACTAGAATTTTGATTGTTTATTACAAAAAAACACAACTTCATGCATTGCCAGTGAGCGCAGTATCGATTGTCGGGCAGTGAAATACAGATTAAATATTAATGTAGGAGATAAACCAGCGTGAGTGACCAGATTGTATACTTGTCTGATAGTTCGTTTGAAGATGAAGTGATTAAGTCGGATCAGCCCGTTTTGGTAGATTACTGGGCAGAATGGTGTGGTCCATGCAAAATGATTGCTCCCATTCTTGATGAAATAGCGGGTGACTATGCCGGTAAGTTGAAAATTGCCAAATTAAATATCGATGATAATCCGGAAACACCGCCTAAATACGGTATCCGCGGGATTCCTACATTGATGTTGTTCAAGGCGGGTAATGTAGAGGCCACCAAGGTTGGCGCCGTTTCCAAGTCTCAATTGACAGCCTTTCTTGACAGTAATTTATAAAAATTATCGTCCAGCTCCTGAAAGAGCTGGACGATTCTCGCTTTCCATGCTACCTTTATAGCTTAAGAATAATCCTTTACCAGAAACTCAATCATTTCTTACACAATTAACTCGGGAATCCCCAAGCGATCAATTTATTAACTGTCCTTTGTGGGCGCCTGTGTTTTTTCATCCCATTTGAATAATTATTTATCATGAATCTTACTGAATTAAAAACAAAAACTCCCGCAGAACTAGTCGAAATAGCCACCTCCCTGAAGCTTGAAGGGCTGGGGCGCTCACGTAAACAGGATGTCATTTTTGGTATTCTCAAGGCACAGGCAAAAAATGGCGAAGACATTTTTGGTGACGGTGTGTTGGAAATATTACAGGATGGCTTCGGGTTTCTGAGATCAGCTGACAGCTCCTACCTGGCCGGACCTGATGATATCTATGTCTCACCCAGCCAGATACGCCGGTTCAGCTTGCGCACAGGCGATACCATTGCCGGAAAAATTCGACCACCGAAGGATGGTGAACGCTATTTTGCCTTACTCAAGGTCAATGAAATCAATTTTGATACGCCGGACAATGCGCGTAACAAGATCCTGTTTGAAAACCTGACCCCATTATTTCCGACCGAACGCCTGCGCATGGAACTGGGTAATGGCAGTTCCGAAGACATCACGGCACGTATAATCGACCTTGCAGCGCCGGTTGGTAAAGGTCAGCGCGGCCTGATCGTATCGCCTCCCAAGGCCGGTAAAACCATGATGATGGCGAATTTTGCCTCATCGATCGCGGCCAAATACCCTGAATGCCACCTGATTGTATTGCTGATCGATGAGCGCCCTGAAGAAGTAACGGAAATGGAGCGTTCGGTACGTGGCGAAGTCATATCCAGTACCTTTGATGAACCGGCAAGCCGGCATGTTCAAGTTGCTGAAATGGTTATAGAAAAAGCAAAACGTCTGGTCGAGCACAAGAAAGACGTTGTCATACTGCTTGATTCCATCACTCGT
>Ga0316207_10002643_pt1 | contig 17945 bp, 18 predicted proteins | sample 6weekpyrite_MG_FD_204943 | JGI IMG/M metagenome (GOLD analysis project Ga0316207, IMG submission 204943) | Microbial mat bacterial communities from mineral coupon in-situ incubated in ocean water Damariscotta River, Maine, United States -... | ecosystem: Environmental > Aquatic > Marine >...
GACAATAATGGCATCACCACACTCACGTCAGCAAACCGGCGGCCAAGCCTGGTTCGGACTGACAATCGCCATAGCGACGTTTGCTGCCAGCCTCTTCTTGTGGTCAGACGCCAATGCTGAAACACCCCCGGAAACCGAGAATCTAGTCCGGCTTAGTGAGGTCAATGAAGGCGCATTATTGCTCAAGACCGTCGATGACGGAATCTATATCCCTGCCCCCCTGATTGCCACAGACGTTCAGCTGGATATCTCCGGCCCCGTCGTTCGGGCCATTATCACACAACGTTTCGAGAACCCCTCCGAGGCCTGGGTAGAGGGAAAATATGTCTTCCCTCTACCCGAGGATTCAGGCGTGGATCGTCTGCGCATGCAGATCGGGGATCGCTTTATCGAGGGTGAAATCCATGAGCGACAACAAGCGCGCCGTATCTATGAAGAAGCGCGAGCGCAGGGCCAACGTGCCAGCTTGATGGAGCAGGAACGTCCCAATATGTTCACCACGTCGGTGGCCAATATAGGTCCGGGCGAAACCATTATCGTGCAAATTGAGTATCAGGATGTGGCCCGACTTTCCGACGGCACCTTCTCTGTTCGTGTACCCCTGGCCATCACACCGCGTTACATCCCGCAAGGCAGTGATTATCTTTTGGTGTCAAGCGATAGTGATGAACGATCTGTGACAGATGCTCGCCGGATTACCCCGGCCATGATGATGCCCGAGGGTGAGCCTGCGGGCTTTCTGCGACTTCCGGTGAACATTACCGTGGATTTGAAACCCGGATTTGAAATGGGACGGATAGCCAGCCGGTTCCATGCCACCATGGTGGACCGTTCTCGCTCTGACCGTGCACTTGTCACATTGGCTGATGGCCCTATTCCAGCCAATCAGGATTTTGTCCTGACTTGGAGACCAGCAGATGAAACCACCCCCAGCGCTGCGCTCTACACAGAAGAATGGGATGGAGACACGTATCTGCTTGCCCAGATTATTCCTCCAGCCACATTGGGAGCTGACACCCCCCGACGCCCGCGCGAAACCATTTTTGTAATCGACAATTCCGGATCCATGTCCGGCGCATCCATGCGTCAGGCCCGAGAAGCCCTGATTTGGGCGCTAGAACGCCTGGAAGTCGGCGACAAATTCAATGTCATCCGCTTCGACAACACCATGGAGATGGTATTTCCGACAGCCGTGGATGCCACGGAAAAAAATGTTGAAAGAGCTCTCTCCTTTGCCAGGCGTCTGGATGCTGAAGGCGGCACAGAGATGCTACCCGCCCTTCAGGCAGCGCTTGTTGATCAAACACCTGAAGACACGGATCGGGTTCGCCAGATTGTGTTTTTGACCGATGGAGCCATCGGCAATGAAGCTCAGCTATTTTCTGCCATTGATCAGGGCATTGGCCGCTCACGCCTGTTCCCTGTGGGGATTGGGTCAGCGCCCAATACTTATTTCATGAGCCGGGCCGCCCGCATGGGTCGCGGCACCTTTACCCATATTGGTCAGATCAGCGATGTCGCCGATGAAATGGAGCGCTTGTTCACAGCGTTGGAACGGCCGGTGATGACCGATCTTGATGCGCTATTTGCTCAAGACGCTCTGGCCGAAATATGGCCTGCACCTCTCCCTGATCTTTATTATGGAGAACCCGTGATCCTGACCGCCCGGCTGGATAATGCTGAAGGTGCCATGATCATGGAGGGCCAGTTGGCCGGTGCCACCTGGAGGGAACATTTGTCCCTGTCTGACACCACCGAAGCTTCCGGGATTGTGACCTTATGGGCCAGAAACCGGATAAGGGCTTTGGAAGAAACCCGCTTTCAGGGCGCATCCCCGCAAACCATTGATGCGGCTGTTTTGAGTACCGCCCTGGACTTTCACCTGGTCTCACGCCTGACCAGCCTAGTTGCTGTGGATGCCACACCGGCCCGCCCTGTTGACGCACCACTGGAAAGCCGTGATGTACCGGTCATGACCCCTGATGGGTGGGATTTTGAAGCGGTTATGAACCGCCATGAAACTCCCGTTCAACATGCCTCATTGGATGATGACATGCTGGCCATGTTGCGTCCGTCAAACGCACTGGATGCTGCCCCCGTCGATGCGGATGGTATCCCCCTGCCGGCCACAGCCACACCGCGTGGAATGATGATGCTGGCAGGTCTGATCCTGATGTTGATTGCACTTGTCTGGATGGTGGCCAATCGGGAGCGCCGGTTGTGGTAAGACGTTTGTTTTCCAAACGCTCCCGCTTCGGGTTTAGGGCGCACAGGTTAGCAGCATCGATCGGTGCCGCTACTTGCCTCGCCATAGGCGCATTTCTGTTTGGCCAAGGCGCATTCATGACTGCCAAGGCTGAAATTGCCCAAATCCTTCTGGCCAAGGCCTGGACGCGGGCAATCGACGGGGAGGTCGCGCCAACACCATGGCCCTGGGCCGATACCTGGCCCGTGGCGCGTCTCTCCGTCCCCTCTCTTGGTGAGCATGCCATTGTGCTGGCAGAGGCGGGCGGTGAAGCCCTCGCTTTCGGTCCGGCACATCTATCCGTTTCGCCTCAACCCGGCGATCCTGGCACCAGTGTCATAGCCGCTCACCGCGACACACATTTTGCATTCCTCAAGGATGTGGAGATTGATGATGAGCTCATGGTCGAGCTTAGCGACGGATCTTCTGTTGCTTTCAAAGTGACCGACATCCAAATCGTCAATGCAGCCCGGTCCGGCATTCAGCCCGAAGGCGGGCCAGCCCGGCTGGCCCTGGTGACATGCTGGCCCTTTGGCTCCCTGACGCCTGGACCGGAGCGCTATGTCGTGTGGGCAGAGCGCATCCAAGAGGCAAGCTCGTCCCTGGCGATCTGAATATTACACTGGTATCTGCCCCCCTTATCGTTTAGCGGTTGTAGTCAGGCGGGGGCCGTTGATCAGGAGTGACCGGGCGCGATGTTGTTACCGCCCCTGAACAAAACCATCCACCGCCACCTCATTGCAGGTGCGCTAGCGCTTGGCATAAACACTATTTTGATCAGTTTCATCCTGTTCGCTCCACGCGATATTCCTGTATCTGACACGCCTGATATCATCGATATTGTCTTTGTCTCCCTGCCTCTTATCGAACCAGAGCCCGACCCGGTAGTTGAAGAGGAGGAAGAAGCAGAACAAGAGCCGGAGTCCGTTGAAGATGAAGCAGACACGCTAGGCGAAGCTGTCAATGAAATTGCGGAACCCATCGCCCTTTCATCCCATGATGAAGAGGAGGAAGAAGAAGCTTCCCCGGAAGAACTTGTGGCACGTTGGCAGACAGGAGAAGCTCAGCCTTGGCCATCTGGCCCCGGCAGCACACCTTTCTTTCTTCGTGAAGTATTCTGCCTGACTTCTTCTGAAGCAACGCGAGAAGCGGGTCATTGCCCAGACCAGCCCAATGAAGATGGTCTGGCGATGCTTCGCTATGCGGGCAATCACGATTTAGCGGCCCTGCAAGAAGCCTTTGGTCTCGATCTGTCTCCCGAACAAATTCGTGCCTTGTTCGGAGAAGGCGAACACAAGCTTTCCGGTCAACCCACGGTGGATAATTCACGCCGCCCAACCTCATCTGCTGATGAAATGCGCGATACACTTCCCCCACAACACCCTGACCCGGGTTTTGGTGATTGACGCAAATGACGGCTCAGGCTTGTTTGTGACTCATGAACTTCCTTTCCGACACCACAGCGCCCGCTCACCCTAAATTGATCGAGGCCCTTGCCGCTGCCAATATCGGCTATGCTGCCAGTTATGGAGCTGATGATATCTCCGCTCGGGTAGAATCCCGTCTGAAAGATATTTTTGAAACCGATTTGAAAGTGTTGTTTGCCGTCTCCGGCACAGCTTCCAACGCGCTGGCCTTATCGGTCTTGTGTCCACCACACGGAGCGATCTTGTGTCACGATGAAGCCCATATCCATCGCGATGAACGCGGTGCGCCGGAGTTTTATACCAATGGTGGAAAACTGATCCCGCTTCAGGGCGCGCATGCCAAAATTGACTATACTGATCTGGACCGTGTTCTCACCGAAATTCCAGAAGGTTTTGTCCATACCAATCCGGTACGGGTTTTGTCCTTGTCCAATTTGAGCGAAAGCGGATCGGCTTACACACCTTCTGAAGTCACTGAACGCTCTGAACGCGTCAAGGACCGCCCGGCCTTCTTGCATATGGATGGGGCCCGTTTTTCAAATGCCTTGGTCACGCTGGGCTGTACGCCTGCACAACTGACCTGGAAATCTGGCGTGGATGTTTTGTGTTTCGGCGCGACCAAGAACGGCGCTCTTGGAGCCGAGGCAGTGATCTTGTTCCCGTCTGTCATGAACCGGTTTGAAGAATTGCAGGCCCGGCAAAAACGCGGCGGTCACATGGCCCCTAAAATGCGTTTCATGGCAGCCCAGTTTGAAGCCTGGCTGGACGATGATCTCTGGCTTGATCTGGCGCGCCAAGCCAACAGCCAAGCCAGCACCCTGGCGACAGGCCTGTCAGACATAGAAGGCATAGAGGTTTTACACCCGGTGGATGGCAATGAGGTTTTTGCCCGAATTCCTGAAAATATCGCCAAACGGATGCGTGACGCGGGAGCCGGATTTTATCAATGGCCAGATGGTTCAGCGCGCTTTGTCACCAGTTGGACCACGCAATCAAGTGACGTGGAATCATTACTGAAATCCGCTAACTGATTCACACCTTGTGATTGTGGAGCAAAGCGAGTACACTCTAGCAATATACTGGAGTGTAGACATGGGTAAATCCGGCATAGTGTTTGATCTGGAAAAACTGGCTTTTGATGCCTATGGGCGAGTTTTGATCCAAGACAGGAAGGCTTGCTCAAGATTATGCCTGCTATTTGACAAAGCCGATGCCATTGCCTGCCGTTCAGGATGCGGGGCTCCGCTGAGTTGCGACACCGCTTTGATCTTGCGCGATGAGCTACACCAATCTGGACCTGTCATGACAATCAATAATGCCGATTTCGCGTCTATCATTCGCAAACGTAAAGCCGTCAACGCACATGAGGCTGTGATTGTTTTTACAGAATATATGAGACTGGAAAGTGATTTGGACCGAAAAGCCTAGACTGCGACCAATGCCTGGGACAAACAAATCAGATCAACTGGCGAGATCTTCTTCGTCTTCATTATCGGTGGACCGGCGCCATGGGCCGCTGAAACGCGGGTCCTGCCGACGTCGACGATCAGGCCCGAAATAGGTCGAGGCTTTAACAAACCGGCGTGGACGTTCGATCAGGGCGGAGATGCGGTGGAACAGATCAACCGGCTTGACCGGCTTGGCCAGATATTCGTTGACACCCGCATTGATCGCCTCAAACACCCGGGCACGATCTGTATGACCGGTTACCATGATGATGGGCAGATATTTATTGGCACTATCTGAGGCGGTTCGAACCAAGCGTGTAAACTCAAGCCCGTTCAAATCACCGAGCATGTAATCAACGATGGCAAAATCTGGATTTACGTCGCGCATGGTTTCAAAAGCATCTGCCGCATCGCGCACTTCTACGATCGTGCGGACGCCAAACCCCTGCAGAATTGTCCGCAGGATGGTCGACATATGTGCATTGTCCTCAACAATCAGGACTCTGATACGCTCGAAACCACCAGACATGGGCTCTCACAATCGCCGCGATGAATCAGTACCAGTGCGCATACTGCCCTGCTTGGTCTTAACCAAGTCTTGACCGCCGCGCATGAAAACGCGCTAATTTCAGCGCCTGGTGCCCATTTGAAACCAGACTTATGCTCATCAAAGTTTTTTGAAAATATTCCCTGCGGCAGGCCGTCACGCGGCAAGTCGCCACAGCGCATCAAATCTGTGCTAAGCATAGCGTGTTGGTGTTGAGTTCTTTCTGTCTAATGAGGAAGGCAAAGTCATGAATATCGCAGAAAAAATGATCCGGGATTTGATTCTTCGCGCCCGGGCCTATGACGGCAAAGAGCAAATCGAAGACTTTCAGGCCGATCAGGATACTTCCGGGTCCGATAGCTCAGACGGATTGCAGACAGGTGATCACGATCCGATCCGCGGGGAACTCCAACGTTGGTTTGATGGCCATGATGAAGAGGCACTCGCCGAACTCGTTGCACTTTACTGGATTGGTCGTGGCGATTTTGAAGGCAAGGCATTTGCCTCCGCCGTCAATGAAGCCCGCTCTCGACGCACCACGCCGACCGCCGATTATCTTCTCGGCGCTCCCCTTCTGGGTGATTATCTGGAGATTGGCCTGGATGCCGTGATTGAAGCCGGTGTTTATGATGATGCTTGAAGGCTCACTGCCCAGCGCGTCCTGCTGACATAGCGGTGGCAGCAGGGCACTGGCCCGTTGGCGCGCGGCGTCTTATATCTGGGCCATGGCCAAGATCACCACTGATAACACCCTGTCTGTTTCCGATTCCCAGCAAGCGCTGTTCGTACCGGATTTGTCCCCGGCGGAAGGCTGGCAACCACACCGGCCAGACCGCCCGAAAAAAGCTGAGGGCGGGCAAAAATTCCAGTGCGTTTCCGAGTTTGAGCCGATGGGGGATCAACCCCAGGCGATCCGGGAATTGGTGGAAGGCTTATCCACGGGAGAGCGTGACCAGGTATTATTGGGGGCAACCGGTACCGGCAAAACCTTCACCATGGCCAAAGTCATTGAGGCGGTTCAAAGACCGGCTTTGATCCTGGCACCGAACAAAACTTTGGCGGCGCAGTTATACGGTGAATTTAAAGCATTTTTTCCACATAATTGCGTCGAATATTTCGTCTCTTACTACGACTACTACATGCCCGAGGCGTATGTCCCGCGCACCGACACCTATATCGAGAAGGAAAGCTCGATCAATGAGGCGATCGACCGGATGCGCCACGCCGCCACCCGCTCGATCCTGGAGCGTGATGATGTGATCATCATCGCCTCGGTGTCGTGCATATATGGGATCGGATCGGTGGAAACCTATACCGCGATGTGCTTTGAGCTGGCCCCCGGCGAGCTGGTCGATATGCGCGCGACCATGCGTCAGCTGGTCGATCTGCAATATACGCGAAACGATGCCGCCTTTATCCGCGGCACATTTCGGGTGCGCGGCGACAGTCTGGAAGTGTTCCCGGCGCATTATGATGACCGCGCCTGGCGGATCTCGTTTTTCGGCGACGAGATTGAGACTATCACCGAGTTTGACCCGCTAACCGGCAAGGCGATCACCGAGCTTAAATCAGTGAAATTCTACGCTAATTCGCACTATGTCACGCCGCGCCCGACGCTGAACCAGGCGATCAGCGAGATCAAGAAAGAGCTGAAAGTCCACCTCGCCCGGCTGGAAAACCAGGGCAAGCTGCTGGAAGCCCAGCGCCTGTCCCAACGCACCGAATTTGACCTGGAAATGCTGCAAGCGACCGGTTCGTGCGCCGGGATCGAGAATTATTCGCGCTATCTGACCGGGCGAAAACCCGGTGAACCGCCGCCGACGATGTTTGAATACATCCCTGAAAACGCGATTGTTTTTGCCGATGAAAGCCATGTCTCCATCCCCCAGCTGGGAGCGATGTTCAAAGGCGATTTCAGCCGCAAATCCACCCTGTCCGAACACGGATTTCGCCTGCCCTCCTGCCTCGATAACCGGCCATTGAAATTTGAGGAATGGGAGGCGATGCGGCCGCAATCGGTCTGCGTCTCGGCGACGCCGGGCAATTGGGAGCTGAACCAGACCGGCGGCGTATTTATCGAACAGGTCATCCGGCCGACCCATCTGATTGATCCGCCTGTGGAAATCCGCCCGGTGGCCAAGGACGGGGCCAGCCAGATCGATGATGTCATTGATGAAGCGCGCAAAACCATCGCGCAAGGCTTTCGCGTCCTGATCACCACGCTGACCAAGCGCATGGCGGAAGACCTGACCGAATATATGCACGAGCAAGGCCTCAGCGTGCGCTATATGCATTCCGATGTCGACACGGTCGAACGCATCGAGCTGATCCGCGATTTACGCCTCGGGGCCTATGATATCCTGATCGGGATCAATCTGTTACGCGAAGGCTTGGATATACCCGAATGCGGGCTGATGGCCATTCTCGATGCCGATAAGGAAGGCTTTCTGCGCTCGGAAACCAGTCTTTTACAAACTATTGGCCGGGCTGCACGGAATGCTGAAAGCAAGGTCATCCTCTATGCCGATCGGATCACCGGCTCGATGCAGCGCGCGATCGAGGAAACCGATCGCCGCCGGGAAAAGCAAATTGAATACAATGAGGCCCATGGCACCACGCCAACGACGATCAAGCGGGGCATTTCCGATATCCTCGAAGAGGTGATGGAAAGCCAGGCCAAGGGCCGTAATGTCGCCGCCAAGGGAAGAGGCCGCGACCGCTCATCGGGCAAGCCCAAGGGCATGCATGAAATGTCTCAGGCCGGTATCGAGGCGGGCGATAATATCACCGCCGTCATCGCCAATCTGGAAAAACAAATGCGCGAAGCGGCGGAAGAGCTGGAATTTGAACGCGCCGGTGAGCTCCGCGACCAGATCAAGGAATTGCAAAGGGATGTGGAGGGATAGGGGGACATGGTCTAGAATAGTCTGCGCTCGCAGGATCAGCTCACGTTTAAATCGCGCTTTACCATGAATGCAATTCATCGTAAGCCGTATTACTTTATGAGCATTTTATCCCGAAAGTACATTCTATGTCAGTAGCCAAGCAACAAACTAATATAGTTTCGATGAGTAATTCTGTCGATGACATAGACGATTTGGCTCAGCAATCCTGTGAGCTTGTTGTCGGTATAGTCGGTTACGCTGGGTCCGGGTGCTCAGCGCTGTCAAGAAAATTAAAAACAGAACTCACGAATAACGGCTACAAGGTTGAAATTATTAAACTTAGCAAGTTAATTGAACAATGTAGCCCGGCAGGTACCATTCCTGTAGTCGACGACAATGGTGAACGAAGGGGCAACCAGCGCGTTGATCGCGCTGTGGCCCTTCAGGACGCTGGAGACACCCTGAGAAAGACCTTTGGGAACCACTGCGCCGCCTCTCTCGCTATAAAAGAAATTCGAAAGCATCGAAATGGTGAGCCAATTGGACACAAACGTATAGCCTTTATTCTCGATTCAATTAAGCACAAAGATGAAGTGTATCTACTTCGGAAATTATATGAAGATTCATTCCGGCTGGTTGCGGTTCATTGCGAATTGGAAAAACGTGAATTTCGGCTAATCGGTGATGCCTCCAACCCGCCAAAATTCGAAGGGGCAGAAAAGAGCCAAGTCCTTGAGTATATGAGGCGAGATGAAAAAGACAAACGATCAAATTATGGGCAAGGCGTGCGAGACGCATTCTATCTCGCCGACTTTTTTTTAAATAATAACGAAGATAACACTCGACTCCTATCAGGCGACATCAATCGTTTTGTAAAGCTACTACTTGGCGCAGAATTGGTCAATCCAAGTCGAGAAGAAACAGGTATGTATATGGCACACTCTGCCGCTCTAAGCTCAAGCTGCCTTTCAAGGCAAGTAGGAGCGGCTCTTCAATGCAAAAAAGGGAATCTCGTGTCAATTGGGAAAAATGAAGTTCCAAAATTCGGTGGTGGCACATATCATTATGGAGATTCAAACGACAGTCGGTGTCACCTTTGGGAGTGGAAACGAGGTGAGCAATCCAGCCAGTTCACGGGCTGTCATAACGCCCGAAGCAAAAAGGAATTAGAAACAAAATTGGCTTCGTGGGCCGCCGATACCTTCCCAAATATAATACAAAAAGAACTAGACCTTAAATTAAATGGCGATAATGAAGTAAATTCTCCAAACATCACAGATAAACTGAAGGAAGTTTTCCTCAGGAACGCCGAGTCTTTTTCTAATACGCCTGAAATTGGTGACCTAATTGAATACTCTAGATCCATCCATGCCGAAATGGACGCCATCATGTCAGCTTCTCGGTCAGGGGTTTCTACAGAAGGCGGAACCCTATACTGCACAACCTTTCCTTGCCACAATTGCGCAAGACACCTTGTGACTGCTGGCATTCACAAGGTATTATACATAGAACCTTACGTTAAGAGTCGGGCATTGGAACTACATGGCGATTCACTTGCAACGAATGAGATTGAGGCATTTGAGGAAACAGATGACAAAAAAGTCCAAATTCGGATGATAGTAACGCCGTTTACTGGAGTGGGGCCGCGAATGTACGAGGATCATTTTATGAAAAACTCTGAACTAAAAGATGATAATTCCGGCGCATTTATTCAGCCTGGCGGGACTACGCCCGTTCACTCTGTACGCTTGAGAGATCTTGCGGAGATCGAAAAGATCGTTGCGGATAATGCGTTAACTCCAAAAATTGAACCTACACAGCCGTCTAATGACCAACGCTAAGAAGATTTACTCGTTTCCTAGGCAAATCAATTTCGCTTGCGATCAACTTACAAAAAATCAAGCTATATCGCCCCGAGATCAGAAATTCTATTGGGTCCTAAATGTCGACAACTTGGACCAAAAAGAGTTTTTCTCGAAGCTTAAACGCAACAATATGGACACACTGATTGACGCACGACTTGATGCCATTTTTCACTACCCAAAATACTTCCATAAAGACGTGTTTATTGAAATTGATCTGCTTGAAATATTTTATATTTCAATACACGAACTCAAAATTGAAGACCCGTCATACAGTTCATTTAGGAATACAGCAGACCACTTCTTAAATATGCCCATTAAAAACATCTGTATTCTTAAATCAAATTCTGAAGTTGACTTTCAATTTGTCCAAACTGCTCGCTCTTCATTGGATAAAAGAGGCTTCGTTGAACGTCAGTTCTTCGGAGATTAAATCCAATCGATCTTTTATGGTAGAGGTATGCCTCATGTTCCCGACTGCACATACCCCGAAAAATATGTGATCACACCCACAAACACACGAACCAAGCCAACGAGGCCTTGCCTTGCCCGTGATCTCCCTTGAGCCATACACTTCTGCCGAGCTTCTAGACCTCCACGCGGCCATAACGCTTGAGCTTGGTCAGCGCGGCGTGCTGCGCAGTGCCAATAATCCGACCGGTGATCTGGCAGAGTATCTCTTCTGTGAAGCCTTTGGCTGGAAGCAGGCGCAAAATTCAGAAAGCGGGTTTGATGCCACGGGGCCCGATGGCATTCGCTATCAGATCAAATCGCGCCGTCTGCATCAAAAGAACACATCGCGTCAGGTCTCGGCCCTGCGGCAACTTGAAACGGAGCCGTTCGATATTCTGGCGGGCGTGTTGTTTGCGCCGGATTATACAATCCAACGCGCCGCCCTGATCCCGATTAGCGTCGTGCGTGAGCATGCCCGGTATCGCAAACACACCAATGCGCATGTGTTCCATCTGCGGGATGCGGTCTGGGATTTGGCTGAGGTTGAGGATGTGACGGACGCATTGCGGGCTGTGGTGCTTTAATGTGTGACTCTCCCCCGTCATTCCGTCCTTCGAGGCTCGCTGCGCGAGCGCCTCAGGATGAGGTTATCGTTGATATTTATTGATGAAAATCAGGATATTACCCCCTCTCCCCACCTGAGTGGGGAGAGGGTACGGCGAAGCCGGGGGTGAGGGGTCAGGAAGGACGGAGCTTTGTCTCGAAAGCCCCTCATCCGCCCCCCCAAAAAAGTATGGCGGGCACCTTCGTAGCTTCAATCATGCTCCCAGCATGATTGATCAGCCAAGCTGATCGCTCCTCAGCCCCATGAATGGGGCGAAGGACGCAAATAAAGCCCACCTTATCCACCCCATGTGGGGGGCGCGTATAATGGGGGCATGGCAGGCATTAAAAGACATCCCGAAACCCGAAAACAGCTCGAAGAGGCCGCACGCAAATTGCGGGAGGCGGGCTGGACGATGGTGGATATTTCCGATCAGGTGGGCGTGCCCACATCGACCTTGTATCAATGGGCGTCGACGGGCAAATGGCGACTGGAAGATCTGGCGACACCGCAAGATGCGACCATCGCTGCGACCGTCACACCGACACTCCCCCCCGATCCAATAGAGATTGCAGAGACCATGCCGGACCCGGTCAAGGCGGCCCAAATGGCCTTGGCGCGCGCAGAAAAACTGACCGCTCATGGCCAGATGGATCAAGCTGAACGGGCCGTGCGGGTTGCCGAGCGCCTGTTCAAGATTGCCTCAAAGACCGGCCAACATATGAGCCTGGATGGCACGCCGGAATGGGATGGCTTTCTGCCCTCGGGTGAAACCGAGCGGGAGGCGGCGGAGCGCCGGGACAAAGAGCAAGAAGAATGCCTCGACCTTAGAAAACGCATTGTTGACCAAGCGCTGCGAAGCCAGTCTTTGCTTGTTGAAGCCGGTGATATCCCGAAAATGGGGCAGAGCTTCAAATCCTATAAATCGAATAAATCCATCTTTGCGGCCGTTTCGATGGGTATGATCCCCTATGATGAAGCCGACCAGGAAACCAAGAACGAAAGCACCTCCTTAATCAATCTCTCTGTGGCCACATTGATGCGCGAAAACCTGATCCTGACCGGCGTCCTACCCAGAAATTTCCGCCAGGCCGAAGAGATTGAATATGATCTTGAACACGGTGCCCCGCCGCCGGACTTTCAGGGTTTTGGCCTTGGTTAGCTAGCGTACTTTAAAGGCTCGCTTTGCTCGCGCCTCAGGATGAGGTTGAAAAATAGGAACGCCGATAAATAACCTCATCCTGAGGTGCTGTGAGGGCTATGCCCGATCAGCCTCGAAGGACGGATGGGAGAGTTAAGCCGGTTCGACGTCTTTGATCGGCATGGCAGACACGCCCATAAAATCCCCCTTGCCGAGGGGCACATTCAGGCCGCGCAAAATGCCGTAAATGGTTGAGGCGTGGAAGATCACATTGGCGATGATGAAGTTTTGCACATAGGCCTGACGTGGCAGGGTCAACTCTTTACCGGGGCCGGCCGGAAAGGTGATCGGGTCTTGCGGATTGGCGTCGAGCGCATCGGTCGGAAGAGCCTCAATGGCGGCGCGCGCTTTTTCCAGACGGGCTTTGAGATCGTCAAATGTGAGCTCATTATCCGGTAGTGAGGCGGGCTCCTGACCGGCCAGACGCGACAGGCCGCGTACGGAAAAATCAGAGACCAGCTGGACCTGTTTGACCAAGGGAAACATGTCCGGTGCGATGCGCCAGGCCAGATAGACACTGTCATCGACACCGGCGGCTTTGGCATGAGCCTCGCCTTTATCGAGAATGCCCTGAAGGGCGTTAAAGGTCTGGTTAAGTTGGGTTTTAGCGATGCTGGACAGCGTAATACTCATGGTATTTCCTTCGTTTGATTTGAGTAAGGCAGATGGGTTGCCGGGCCGGGGCACGCAAGACATGCCTGTGTTCACATCACCGTGAAGGCCTGCATAGACGTTATGCAGGGCTTACGCCCCCTGAAATGCCCCTTTGGTCACAATCCCATTTACCATAAAGGCGCGATTAAACGTCTGATAATAATAGAGTCATATACTCAGATTTACTGTGCAAATCAGAGACTAACATGGTTGCGTCTTACTCATCCGGTGACTTTCAATACAAGCTCGTCGATGGCGTTATCGAGCTGAAGATTGAAGGTGAGCGCTTACCCGGAAGCGGGAAAAACCTGGCGCGGGAATTTCGAAATCAAGCCCCCCGGGCCAATACCAATTTGATCATTTTTGATATTCGTGAATCTTACCACCCTCTGACAAAGGCGGAGTGGGCAGAAAAAATCGAGCGGACTGCCATCTTGTTCAAAGGCTATATTTTGGCTTTGGTGATCCGTCCCGACCAGATGATTGAATCTATGGAGATGCAACAGGCTCACGAGGCCAAAGGCGGAATTATCAAGACCTTTTCAAGGCCTGGCGATGCCCGTGAGTGGGTTCTAAACCCCGATACATGAAGTCATTATTCAAATATTGATTTCGAAAATTCTCGAATTCTCTCTAGACGTGTGCTCAACTTTTTGGCACTCTACAATCTCAAAACCGTCACCGAATTGACCTGTCTGGTTTTGAGAGGAGGTGCGCCATGGTTCGGACCATTTCGATGGAAGGTCTCGATATTTTTATCGACGGACCGGTCATTGAAATGCGGACACATGGCATCAGAAGGGCCGATAGCAATCGCGATAGCACCCGCCTTTTTGCCATGGTCAGAACCGATGAGATCAAAGGCGTGATCTTTGATGGTCGCGATGCCATCTATCAATTATCGCCCGTTGAGCTGGAAGAACGCTGTCGTCTGGTTGCCCGGATGTGCCAGGGACGGACCGTCGCCTACGTTGCTAAACCTGAACAAGATGACCAAGTAAAACAAGTGGTTATTGTGCACCAAGAGATGGGGAGCGAGTGCCAGGTTTTTCGCTCCAAAGCAAAGGCCCGACTTTGGATGGATGAGATAATTAGTGCCTGCGAGGTAGAGTGAGCTTAGAGTTTTGCTTGCGTCAGGCCTGCTGCATTTAACGCCCATCGCCTCAGGAGAGAATTTTGCCACAGCATATTTCCATGGGCGGTCTTGATTTAACCGTGGACGGTGCGGTTCTGGAAATGCGGGCGCATGGCGTCCGTAATACGAAAAACGGTCCAGATGGGGCCCGGCTTTTCACCCTGATGGAGAATGAGCACATTCAGGGTATTTTGTTTGACAGCCGTCAAGCCGATTACCAATTCACACCTTTGGAAACTCTGGAGCGGGCCCGCCTGGTGGCCCGCATGAGCCGCGGGCGGGCCGTCGCTCACATTGTCCGGAAAGATCAGGAAGATCAGATCGACAATTTTCTTCTGATCCATCGGGAAATGGGTAGTGAGTGTAAGGCCTTCAGGGCCTATTCCGAGGCGCGCGCCTGGTTGAATGCGGTTATTTCGACAGGCGAGTAATCCGGTCAAATCCGCTCATTCCACTCGCATATCGCCTGCCCATCAGGGGCCCAGGTGGAGAGTTGAGCGGAGAAGCTGGCTTCAACATCCAATTCCATGTCGGACAGGATTACGGGCTCCCCCGCATTGGCGATGAAATCACCTTCCTGAACGATATCAAAACCACCGCCGCCCATGCGCTGGGTGACGACCATGCGATAACTGCCCGATTGTTCACCGGATCCCCAGGCGGTCAGATAAATTGCGCCCTCGTTTTCACTGGAGGTGATATAGCAGGGCGTCGGGCCGGCTTCGGCCAACAAGACCTCGCCTTGGGATTCATCGGCAACGGCCGCCAGAAAACCCGCACTGGCAAAGACTGCAGCGATCATATTCAATTTCGACAACATGAGACTTTCCTTTCTGATTTGGGTTTGAAATTTGAAACTTGATGTCTGACCGGGAAGGAGCTCTCCCCTGCCCGGCCAGATATTGGGCAGGCTGGCTTTAGTGATCGCCCTGAATGATCAGGGTCACATTGCCATTTCCGCTCTGGCGGACATTGGCGTCATGGCCATTACCAACCTGGATCACACCGACACCATTATTGGAGCCATACTGACTTGTGGTGGCTGTATTGTTGCGACCCATCTGGGCAATACCAGACAGATTGCGGCGGCCACGCTGGTAGCTGGAGGCGTAATTGTTATAACCCTGCTGGCCGACAACGGCGTCATTGCGACGACCATATTGATCGACATGCGCTTCATTATAGCGGCCACGCTGACCAACGGTCATACCATTTCGAGACCCGTCCTGATAAACGCTGACATATTGGCGATCACCGCGCTGGTTAATGACCATATTATTGCGGTGACCTTGCTGGCGACCCGCTATATCATTTTGGTAGCCAGACTGGTTGACGCTGACCCGGTTTCTGGACTGAGCCTCGGCGGCTCCAACAGTACCGACTACGGAAATCGCCGCGAGCGCGCTGGCGATGAAAAGACGCATTTTCATAATATCACTCCATTTTCATGCCCGACGCCCGATGCATCGAAGGCTGATACTGTTGTAAGGGAGTGGCTATGAGCCCAAGCTGACTTCTCTATTCATAATCAAATCAGATAGATGAATGGGCTTGTTCATCTCAATAAAAAACGCCCGCAACTTTCGTTGCGGGCGTTCCTGATTAAGCCTGGATATGTCTATAGAGGTATCAATATCTCCGACGATAACGATGCCCACCGACAAACCGGGATCGAACCACAGGACGACGCCCGGCATGGGCCTGACGCAAGGCTTCATCTTCTTCTTGAAGCGCCTCCCTTCGTGCCTGGGCGGCCCGCGCATTTTCAGGCTGACGCGCTGTATTTCTGTGCGTGGTAGAGGGGCGAGCCCTGGGAAACAAAAACTCCATCGGATAACTGCGGACATTGTGTGCCTGACAAATCAAACGACCGTAATCATCATAAACATCCAACTGGACCTCCAGACCTGCATCCACGCCATATTCGGCATCGCGCAACTCATCCATGCCCCGAAATCCGCCGGGGACAACATAACCCATACCCAGATTGGACCGGGTCAATTCCCTATCTCCAGCGCCAGAAGCTGCGAACCGCCCTGTCAGCTGAATATCAACATCATTGACCGGTATGGTTTGATAGGCACTGAAGCGATAACTGCCCGAGATACCAGATTGGGTTTTGGCGATTAATACCCCCCCCGAATTGGATTGGTATAACTGCACTTCACAGATGCGGTTTGACTGAATGGGAACGCCCGATCCTTGTGAAGCCATTGCCGTTCCAGACAATAACAAACAGCCCACTATGGCTGCAGCGGAACGCTTGAAACTTTTTTTGACAATGCGCATCAGATCAATCCTCCAGATCAAAACCATCTTTCGATGTGTTGACCCGGACATTATCTCGATAAGGCTGAGTGAAGGCTGAGCGCCGGGTTCAGACAGGGTTCATGTGGTGGGAAGCTTATAATTAATCTCAAATAGTGATTGCTAAAACCCTTATTCCTTACGCTTGAAAACTTCCCAGCGCTACCAGCCCGAGTAACAAGGCCCCAGCGAAAATCGCGATCCAGCTCCCTAGTGTCATCCGAGAGGTATAACTCTGGACCTCAGGGTTTGCCTTATTCATTCCGTTGACCATCGCAACTGTCGGCAACATCCATACAGTCGATGCCAACGAGAATACGACTGCCAAACCAGACCAATAGAAAGCCAGTTCCGTTGAGTGTTCTGTGTAGCTTTCAAAAAAGCGCGCCGACACACCCCAAACCAAATACACGACAGCCAATGTCACGCCGAGAAAAGCTGGCAAGCCCTTCCCGGGGCCAGCTTTGTTTTTGATCTCGTTAAACAGGCCCCAGAAATAAAAAATTCCAAAGAAGGACCTCCCAAAGGGTGACAAATTGCGGTCTTCAGAACGCTTCAACCATCTCCAACTTTTCCACATCCAAAGGACTTGGTAGAGATTTAATGTGAAGATCGACATCAAGAAAAACTTACTCAGATTGACAGGGTAGAACACAGCCCCCTCAGGTATTTTTTTGTCTGCACTCAAACTGATGAACGCACCTGGGATCATGATCAAATAAAATACAAGAATGATGATCCAGCCCAGCGCAGCTTCATTTTCTGGATTTTCTATCCAATTCAACAGGGTAGAATATTGTGCCGGTGTCGAGCTTAAATCTATGGTCAGATTTCCACTGTCCCAAATTTCATCTGCCATCTGGTTAAAAGCAATAACATCTTCTGGTGCCCCTCGACTGGAATTGGAATCAAAAGAGTAAGTTATTTCAAGAAAAGCATTTCGGCTTGTGGAGCGGGTTTTGAAACTTGCAAACCTTTCAACCATCACGACATCAGTTATTCCAAACAGCATGGTTGGATAATTGATTATCTGAAAAGTATGCTTCCTGCTCAATGGGTGAGCCAAACCGACTGGTGTACTTCTGGAAGAAGCATTAACTGACTCAATCTGATTCAAGACAGCATCAGCTCTCAGAGTAAATAGTTGCTGTCGATCTTCCGCATAAAACTCAGCCGT